>OGNQ01001019.1_pt1 | contig 22527 bp, 20 predicted proteins | sample 1573481 | NCBI WGS metagenome assembly OGNQ01 (sample SAMEA2581920, study PRJEB24529) | metagenome | biome: Human gut stool | place: China | collected 2011 | reverse complement strand
TTCCAAGAAGGCGATACATACGAGAAGATGCAGTTCTACTACCACCCAGACCATTCGGGTAGCAGTAGTTACATCACCAACCTTGATGGCGAGGTGGTGCAGCATATTGAGTATGTACCATTGTATGAAACCCTGTTATAGACACCTCAAATTGGGCGGTTTCACAATTGGTGAATATCGCCCAATAAAAAAAATGTCTTAACAAACAAGTTTAACAAGAATGGTCAAGATTTGGCTATTCACAATAGATTTTTGAGAATGAAATATATAATAGAAATTTTCATGTGTTTATTTTTGATTTGTTCATGTGACAATCATGATGTAGAATTCAATGAGAAGGAACAGACTTTTTATATTTACAATCTGTTGCATTTTTCTATTGAGCCATTAGATAGCTTTAGCAAATCTTATACATATGACTTCTTTTTGCGGACAAAGGGAACATGTAGAGAGGTGGATACTATTTGTTTAAAAAAAAGAATATCAAAGAAATTTAAAGCGATAGAATCGTCTTCTTATAAGCAAGAATTTCGGTATAATCCTTCCTATATAAGGCTATTACCAAACACTCAATATGTAATAAGACATAACGGGATGGGAGCTAAAGTAAATATAATAAAGTATTTTTATACAGATTCTTCTGGAAATTTACATTATAAGTGTGATGAAAAGTCTAGTAGGAAATTACAAGAGCCTTAATTACAAAGATTTTTGCTATAAAAAGAATATATAATTAGTTAGGAGAAAATATCTATAAAATCGTGAGTGAGACACAACACCCCACGGGTTTTATTTTTATTATTTTTCCTTCTGTACACCAGTCTTTGCGCTTCTTGGCTCATTCCTAAATGAATCTATTAGAATAATGCAACTATCATTCTTTACCTTTCAATTTATAGAAGACAAAGTGCAACAATGGCTGAATAGCCTCGTCTTTTCTTAAATACTCCATCGCCCATAGTTTTGCATTAAAAACGCAAAACTATGGGCGATTTCAATTACTTACACATAACAGGCGTGAACGATCTGCCCGGCTATCATGCCGCAGCAGCGTTCACCACCAAGAGCAGCGAGGTTTTTAAGGAAGCAGAGGAGATTTCACCGCGCCATGTGAGTGACAAGGTGAGCTATATGCCTTGGGGAGCGGACGACCAAATGCCGTATGACATTATCAATCTGATTGAGAGTGATGAGACACTGAGCACTTGCCAGATGTTCAATGCAGAGGTGTGCTATGGAAGCGGTTTGGTGTACCAGACTGATGAAATGTGCAAACAGAAAGTGGTGAACGAGGTGGAGGAGTTCTTTTTGGATAACGACATGGCGAGCTATTTCTTGGGCGTTTGCCAGGACTTTAAGCACTTCGGCTTTGCCGTGAGTGTGATTATTCTCAATGAACAAGGCTACAAGGTGGTGAGGGTGCTGCGCAAGGAGGCTTGCTATGTTCGCTTTGCCCCTGCCAACAAAGAGGGTGTGATACCACAAGTGTTGTACGCGAATTGGCGCAATTCGGTGCGGGCGGAACAGGTGGAGGTCATTCCACTGCTCAACCCGCAAAGTCCTTGGACGGACTTGCAAGCACAGGTGAAGAAGGGCAAACGCAAGTTTGCCGTGGTCAGCCGTGTGCCAACGCCTGACAGCACGTATTATCCCATTCCTTATTATGCCTCGCTCTTCAAGGGCAAGTGGTACAACATTAAGCAACTCATCGGGGTGGCGAAGGAGGCAAAGTTGAAGAACTCTGCACCTATCAAGTATCACATTGAGATTGCCAAATCGTTTTGGAGCAACATCTTCAAGGCGGAGGGCATTACCGACCGCGTGAAGCAACAGGAGCGCGTGAACGAGGAAAAGGACAACATCATCAATTTCCTCACGGGCATGGAGAACTCGGGCAAGGTGCTTTTCTCGGAGTTTTATGTGTCTCCCAATGGGGAGGAACAGCACGATGTGGTCATCAACAAGATTGAAACGGATAAGGAGGGCGGCGATTGGGCTACGGACATCATCGAAGCGGTAAACATGATGTGCTTTACCATGCGCGTGCACTCAAACCTTGTGGGGTCTGTGCCAGGCAAATCGCAAACGAACAATTCGGGCAGCGACAAGCGCGAGCTTTATACGATTGCACAAGCATTGCAAAAGCCGTATCACGACCTTTTGTTTAATGTGCACCGATTGATTATAAGGTTCAACAGGTGGAACGGGGCTTTTCCCGACTGTCCGTTTATCCAGCTCACCACGTTGGACGAGAACAAGGACGCCAAACAGGTGAGTGTAACCCCTAATACTGAAAACGCATGAGTCAGCTGATACCCGATAACAATGTGCTTCTGCAATTCGTTCCGAATGTGCTGAAGTCTGTGCAAGGCGAGACCTTGCTCTTTGATAAAATTGCTCCGCACTTGGAGGTGGCGGAAGCGTGGCTTACGACCACATTCCTCTCTGAGGCAGTCCTTACGGAACTGCTCCCTGTTTTAGATAATGCGAACAACAAGTTGTTGCACTACGCACGTATGGCTGTGGTGGCAGAAGCCATGCTCCATGCCGTGCCACAGTTGGATTTGGTGCTTACACCCAATGGATTTGGGGTTGTTTCAAACACCAATATAGCCCCTGCCAGCAAGGAGCGCGTGGAACGCTTGCTCCTGTCGTTGGAGAAAATGCGTGATGACACGCTTTCTATCTTGCTTCCCTTGTTGGCAAATACGGAAGCATGGGCGACAAGCGATCCATGCCAATACTTCATGCAAACGCTTTACCCGTGGTTGGATCTGCCTCGGAAACTCGGCAGCACCGACCACTCTTGGCAGCGTTACCAGGAACTGCATACTAAACTCATCGCCATCGAGGAACGATTGGCGCATGATTTCTTCTCCTGTGAACTCTTGGCGACTCTGCGCCAAGCAGAGCTATTGGGCAAATGGGGCGAGACCCCATCTGCACCGCACTACAAGCGTGCCTGGAGGTACATCTTCGCCATGGAACTGTATATGTTACGGGAAGAAGGAGAAGTCCCCATACCATCTTGCATAGAGGTCGTGAACTCCCTCCGTAATGCTCCCGATGGCATTTTTGAGGAGTGGAAGCAGTCGGAAACCGCTGCTCTCTTTGAAAATCATGGGTACAAGAATGATAAAAGAAAAGGTGGATATTGGTTCTAATATTGTATATTTGTCGTGTAAAACAAATCTGTAAAAGCGAATGAAAAACCCAAGATACTTAGAATTGTTGCACGATGACACGCACAAAAATCCACAATGGGCACAGAAAATGATACCAGTGCTTGTTTATTGGGCTAAATCGAGCAATGACAACAAAGCGCATTATTATAGTGACTTGTCAAAAGCGGTTGGACATAAGACAGATAGAATAGGTCGTGTTCTTGGTCTAATTCATGATATTTTTGAAGAACTACGTAAAGAAAAAGGATTTAAGGAAGTCCCATCTCTAAATGGATTAGTTAAATCTAAACAATCAGGACTTCCTGAACACGGCTTCGATTATGTAGAACCAAACTATAACAAACTTAGTTTTGAAGGAAAAAAGGAAGTCGTTCAAAAAGTCAATGCAGATGCTCAACACTATGAAAAATGGGATTTGGTCCTCAATAAGTTAGGACTAAAACCTTATAAAATACCAGACAATAGTTCTGATGAAAATGTCATTCGTAAAGGTGCGTTTTCAAGGAATGGTTCAGAAGGACCTCGCCACAAAGAACTCAAACAATTTATTTATGATAATCCAGAGTCTATCGGCATTAGAAATGTTGATTTTAAGTCTATGGAATACGGACTTCTTTCTGGTGACAGACTTGATGTTTACTTTCGCTTGAAAGATAAAACACAAATTGCGGTTGAAATAAAATCTGCTATATCAGATAAAGCTGACATCTTGCGTGGTATTTACCAATGTGTAAAATATAAAGCTATATTAAATGCAGAGCAATCTGTAAGAGTGGAGCACAATAAGGTGAAAACCATATTGGTTTTGGAGGGTGAAATGCCCGAAGAGAAGATGTCTGTTGCCCTTGCTCTTAAAATAAAGTTCTTTGATAATTTCAAGAAGGGATAGATTGTTGTCTTTTCTCCCCATTCAATGCTTCCATACTTTCGCGGTATGGAAGCATTTTCTATTTCTCTGCCCAGGTCATGGTCGGAACTGTCCGACCAGCAACTTCTGTTTTTCTTCCGACAAGTCGCACGCGATTTGCCGATGAATGAGGTGTTATCCCTTTGCGTTTGCAAATGGGCTGAATTTGTTGTGCTCTGTCGAACGGACAAACGGACTTTTCTCGTGAAGCAAAAAGGTACCAAAAAACAGGTTGTGCTTGCCGATTGGCAAATCACCTTTGCTGCGCGACAACTCGCGTTCTTGGAGAGCTTCGCTCCCATGCCTGTGCGCATTTCTGTCATTTGCGATGCATCGGCAGTCGCTGCCGATTTGCAAGCCGTACCTTTTGAGGATTATCTCGCTTGCGAGAACTATTACCAAGGTTTTCTGCACACGCAAAGCATGGAATGCCTTGCGGAGATGGCGCATTTGCTTTATCCGAAACTTTCGGGCAAAGCTTGTTTGGAGAAAGCAGAACTGCTTTCTGTATTCTATTGGTTCGCTTCTGTCAAAGCGAACTTCACCCGTATATTCCCACATTTCTTCACCAACATACCCCAAGAGAAAAGCAATCTCTTGGGGAGTGCTGATATGGGTGTCGGAGAGGAACTCCGACAGGCGATGAACGCACAAATCCGTGCGCTCACAGGAGGCGATATCACCAAGGAAGCAGCCATTCTGCAAATGGACTGCTGGCGTGCCTTGACAGAACTTGATGCCAAGGCACAGGAAGCACAAGAACTACGCAATCAACTTAAATAAAAAAGCCAAAGCAAATGCCTTGGCTGGAATGGGGGACGTGTCCCTAAAGGGATTAAACGCTCCCCCCACATCGCAAAGATAGTAATAAATATCTAATCATGTCACCTTATGAAATCAAATCTCAATTGGAATGCCACGGCATTCTTTCAAGACTTGGTTGCCCGCAACAAGTTTGCCACCGCACAAGGCTTTGCCTTTGCCCGCGTGTCGGGCTTGGAAGGCTTTGAAGAAGCACTTCAAAGCATGCAAAGCACCACGGCTTTTGTCTGCGTGAGCGACATGAGCCAAGGCTATATCGCACTCGCCAACACCCCACGCACAAGGCGCGTAAAAACCATCTTTCTTGCCATGCGCCATGCCATAGATGACATGGAGGCAAGGCTAAGCTGCATGGAAACACTCCGAGAAGTGTTTCGCCAATTCATGAGCCAACTCATTCTTGAACGGACACGATTAGAACAATCGTGCATTTACCTTGATGAACGTATCACGTTCAACGAAATGAACGAATACTTTTTCTCGGGCTGCGCCTGTGCCTACTTCCAAATTGCGGTGGACACGTTTACGGATTTAAGATACAATGCCGATGAGTGGAACAACGAATGATGCCGAGCAACGTGCCTTTTCCGAACGCGAAAAATTCGTCACGGCTTTCAATGAAACCATGCTCAAAATATGGAAGGAGCAAATGACTTTGCTCGATGTGATTGACACAGGCGCCTTGCTCGCTTCGCCCAAGTCGTTACCGCTCCGTGCCGACGGGCGGTTCATGGAACTCGGACTAAGTCAGTCTTTTTTAGAGTACGGACTTTGGCAGAACTTTGGTACGGGTAAGGAAATCCCACGAGGCAACAATGGTGACATCGGCAGAGAACGCAAGCGCAAGAAGAAACCTTGGTTCTCGCGTAAGTATTATGCTTCCGTCATGAACCTAAAGGACTTCCTTGCTGACAACATGGCCAAAGAATTTGTGGGCGTGGTAGCCCAATCTTTGGACGATAAGTACCTCAGATACAATCATTAGCTTATGAACACGACAAACATAACCAAGCAAATCACGGCTTTTCGGGCATTAAGCACCGAAGCCGCCATCACGCCCGAGAACTTGGGCGTGATATTGCAAGCCCTGGCAGACTTGCTCTCTGCTGCTGCAACAAACACGGACTTGCAATCCCTCACGGCTTGGAAAGCCAATATTTTGAAGCTCTCCACGTTGTTGCAGAGCATCAGTCTTGGGACTATCGGCACAGACAAGGTCTGTCTGTCCGTCATTCAGGGCAACCCCTCAAGCGGTGTGCTGCAACGACAGGCTGACAACATAATTCTCAAAGCCGCCACCACCGCACAAGCCGGGGTGATGTCCGCTGCACAGGTGCAGAGCCTTACAAGTTGCACCGAGGACATGGCAAGGGCAAAGCTTGCCATCTCCAGCTGCAACACAAACATTGCTTCCCTAAAATCATGGAAAACCAAGTTGGGCGAAGCCAAACAAGTCATTCAGCACTTCAAGTTGGGTGACGTGAACAAGGTGAGTGTGGCATTTTCTGCCACGCTCCTGAACATGGTCACGGGGGAATTGAAAAGCATCAACAATGCTTTTGCCCTCCCTGCCGCCACCTCTTCGAGTGCGGGCGTGATGACCGCTGCACAGGTGCAGCAGCTCAACAAATATTATGACCACGTCTGCAACATCGACAAGGCGGTGTCCGCTGTCACAGACACCATCGCCACGTCCCTTGCTTATACAGGCAGTTCGCGTGTGCTGGCGGCAAGCAATGCCGCAGGCACACAGCTGTTCAGCGTCACACTGCCTATGGCTACGGCAAGCGTGCCGGGATTGACCACCACACGTGCCGTGACCGATATGCAGAAGGCTTTGAACACGCGCGTCAAGGAGTTGGGTAATTTCTTGGAAGAGACAGCTGCGCTTAATGCCTTGCGCGACCCTTCAATTTCGGGCAATGCCGAAATCGTGGTGGCGCACCTCACGTACCAGAAGCACATGAGCATCACGCTCATTCAGAACATCGAGAACGACTACTGCCGACAAATCATATTCAACCATGCCAAAGTGTTCCAGCGTGCCATCTACTTTACGGGCAGCGACCGCAAAACGATAAGCTATGCCGAGGACTGGGGCTGTCTGTTCCCTGACCGCATGGCATGGGACGTGAACACGAACAAGTACGTGCTCTCACAGTTCGGCATGAAGTTCAATGCGCTTTACACGGACGCCATTCCGTTAGCCAGTTCCACAACGGACGGTCTCATGAGCAAGGGGGATAAAAAGACACTGGACGCCACTTCAACAGACTTGGTAAACCTCTACAACATGATCATGACGCTTGGCGAGCGCGTGGACGACTTGGAAAACAAGATGAAAACAGTTCAGGCAAAGCTGAACGCTTGATAATACTTACCTAAATGTAACGAACAATGACTAAACCCAAAGTAAGCATTCAATTTTGGTCCGCCCTCGCCATGCTCGTAGGCGGCTATGCCCTTGCAGTCGCAGGGTTCATCACACCGCCCAAAGGCGAAATCTCAGACTCTGTCCTGTGGATTTTCTCGCAATGTCTCATCTATGCTGGCTCAATCTTCGGAGTAAGCATCTATTATGGACGCAAGGTCACGCAGTTTGAAGGCAAGATCATGCAAACGCTTGACAAGGCTATCAAGGACGAGGAAACCAAGATGAATAACCAACCTCAAAATGTACAACACAATGAGACGCATCACTGAAATTATCATTCATTGCTCTGCCACCCCCGAAGGTAAGGACTTCACGGTGGAGGACATTCGTCGTTGGCACTTGGCACGCAAGTTTGCCAACATCGGTTATCACTATGTCATCTATCGTGACGGCAGCGTCCACAAGGGGCGTGCCGAGAACATAGCTGGCGCCCATTGCCTGGGGCATAATGCCTACAGCATTGGCATCTGCTATATTGGTGGTGTGGCCAAGGACGGGAAAACACCCAAGGACACACGCACGCCACAACAGAAGCAGGCACTTCGCCAACTCGTGCAGCAGCTTCAGTTCGTTTATCCCCATGCAACTGTGCATGGGCACAATGAGTTTTCAAGCAAAGCTTGCCCATCATTCAATGTACAGAAAGACCTATGAAAGCCAGTCTCTTTCTCATAATCATGTGGCTGTGCCTACTCACTTCGTGCCGCAGTACGCACAAAGTCACAAGTACGAACACGTTTGCCACGGACTCCGCTGTACAGGTGCAGCGGCATCAGTGGCAAACGTCACGCATTGATTCGGTGTGGCGGCACACCGAACTTTTGTTCGACAGCTGCATCGTGAGCTTCGGGGTTGGAGCAGAGACTCCAACTATCGAAGCTCCCCATGCGTTGCAAGGTGCTTCTAACGCCAAGGCGCAAAGGACTTCCCGGCAAAAGCCGCAATCCATTCGTATCTATGGCGCACACCTTTCGTCAAGCCGAAAGGAGAGCACCAGGACAGAGGCAAGGGAGGAAGACAGCCTCGCTGCGATTCGGCATTCTTCCTTAAAACAAGTTCAGCAGAGGGAGTCCATGGCGAGACCATGGACTTTTCCTGTCAAGTTAATCTTGACCTTGGTATTCCTTGCAGCCTTAGCTGCCTTTTGGTGGTGCCATCGTTGGGACTCCGATGCTTGAATTTCTTTAATGGGCTAAACACCTTTTCATGCTTCAAAGGAGATTAGCCCACGTTTTAGCGGAAAGGCTTCTCAGGGTTCAAAGCCATTCCGTTCAAGCCCAATCCACCCTTTCATGCTTCAAGGGAGGTTGGGCTTCTTTCATGCGCGGACCTACTTTTCATGCTTCAAAGTCAGTCCGTCAAGCCCACATCACCTTTCTCGTACCTCGAAAGAAGATGCAGGCTCTATTGTTGGCGGACAGGCTACGTGCCTCGCCAGTCCGTTTTACCGCACAGCGTGCCTTTTTTAGGCAACAAAGCGTGTTGTCGTGCTATGGCGGACAAGTCCGCTAAAACACGACAACACACTTTTTATGCCCGTCAGCGGTCGTCTGAGTACGTGCCTTCAAGTGCCTAACACTATGGCAGATTAACATCTGCTAAAGTGTTAGGCATTTTTCGGCACGCACACAGACGGATTACCGCCCGTTCGCGGTGGCGCGGGCGGTGGTCGGTCGAGACCCCAAGGTGTGAAATTTTCCCTTGAAAGGTGAGGAATTTTGGAGGCTATCAGAGACCCCAAAAGGCTTCGGGGGTGTTGTGTGGGTGTTTGGTCGGGTGCATTGGGGTCGTTGGATAGTCAGAAACTCCCGAACCTCATGAGTAGAAAGAAACTTGGAGGGTCGTTTTGTTACTTTTTGAGACCTTGAAAGGTGATTTTGAAGGTTTAGAAACTGCAAAGTGTCAGTTTGGGGGCTTGGGTAGACATCGCGAAACTTGGAGGGTCGTTTTAGATAGTCAGAAACCTTGGATTTTAGCGTATTGTGAAACTTCGGGGTGCTTTGTTGGGTGGGTGGAAACTTGGCATCTATGCACATGAGAAACTTGGAGTGTGCAATCGTGGTATTTGCGAAACTTCGGGGTGCTTTTTTGTTGTGTGGGTGTGGTGTGCGCGTTGTTTGCCTTTTCTTCCTTTTCAATGTGTTCAACCTTTTCGGCATTCGTGCATTTTGGGGACTTTTGTCGGGGTGAAGGAACTCAAATGAGGGTGTTATTTAAGATTTGTTTACATATTCCGCTTTAGTGTGGGGGTGTTCGTGGTTTGACGATGTAGGGCGGTCGGGGGGTCTTCCGACGGAGGGGTTAAGGGGAAACCCCTTAACAATCCCCTAAAGACTTCTGTATCAAGGCTTTTGTTTTGCTACTACTTAACAAAACGCGGATTTATTCAAAAATCACGCCCACTTTGGGAGTGGAAAAGCCTTGATACATCGTCTTTTTTGCTTCTTTGGCGCATGGCTAAATTTGTGCTTATAATAACACCCAAAAAGGAAAGACTATGTCAGACATCAACGCAAATGCTACGGTCACGCTTACAGTGAACGGCAAACAAGCGCAAAATATGCTCGAACAGTTGAAACGGCAAGCGAGCGACCTCGAAGATAAAATAACAAAGGCAGCAGCTGCGGGCGATAAAGTCCAGCTGAAGAAGTTCCAGCGTGAACTAAAGCAGACCCGCCGCCAGATTGGGCAGATAGAGAGTGCAACCCAGGGGGTGGAGAATGTATTGAAGAGATTAGACAAAGCTTCACCGAAAGAGTTGAACAGGACGTTGAAGGAGTTGAAACGCTCACTAAACGGCATCGAACGCGGTACGGACGAGTGGAACAAGCAGTGTGAGAGCATCAAGCGTGTGAAGGCTGAAATCGCGAATGTCAATGAGGAGCTAAGGGAGACCGAAAAGGAGCATGTGGGACTTGTGGACCGCATCAATGGTTTTGTGGATAAGTGGGGCAACATCATTGCAGGGGCGGCAGCTGTCGGCACGGGACTTGTGTTGGCAGGACGCAAGGCAGTGAACGCTTTTGCAGAAATGGACGCGGAAATGGCGAATGTGCGCAAGTTCACGGGTTTAGCTGATGACGAAGTGAAGGAACTGAATGAGGACTTTAAGAAAATGGACACCCGTACAAGCCGTGAAGACTTGAACAAACTCGCAGAGGAAGCGGGGCGACTCGGAAAGTCTTCTAAAGAAGATGTCTTGGGCTTTGTCAAAGCTGCTGACCAAATCAATGTGGCATTGGACGAGTTGGGAGATGGGGCGACCTTGACGCTTTCCAAACTCACCAACATATTTGGTGATGAAGCACGCTTGGGAACGGAGCGCAGTTTGTTAGCGGTTGGTTCTGTAATCAACGACCTCTCTCAAAATTGTACGGCAAGTGCTGGCTACCTCGCGGAGTTTGGCAAGCGCATGGCTGGCGTGGGGGCGCAAGCTGGTATGACCATTCCGCAAATTATGGCTTTTGCTGCGGTATTGGATAGCCAGGGTCAAGCGTGCGAGATGTCGGCAACGGCACTCTCGCAACTCATCATGAACTTGTTCAAGGAGCCAAGCAAGATTGCAAAAGCTACGGGCATGGATTTGGACGAACTCAACAAGGCATTGAAACGCAGCACCAACGAGGGACTGCTTATGCTCCTTCAAAAGTTGAAGGAGTTGGGCAACATGGACGTTCTCGCTCCTGTTTTCAAAAACATGGGTGAGAATGGTGCCCGTGCTTCACAAGTCTTGGCGACTTTAGCCGGCAATGTGGAAATGGTGAAGTGGCAACAGGAACAAGCGACACAATCGTTTGAAGATGCCACATCGGTGACGAATGAGTTTAATGTGCAAAACTCGACTGTCGAGGCGGAGCTGGACAAGGCAAGAAAGCGCGTCACGGAGTTGGCTATTGAATTGGGAGAGAAACTGATGCCCGTCATGAAGCACGTTATCAGCACTACGACCCTCACACTGAAGGCTATGAGTACGACAATAGACTTCCTTGCAAGAAACAAGGAAGCCATTATCGTACTGACTTCAATGGTGGTAGCTTACACCATCGCAGTGAAGGCGAATGCCATCGCGCTTAAAACACAAGCTGCATGGCATGCCGTGTGTAAGGGTACGGCTATCGCGTACCATGCAGTAGTGAACACACTGCAAGCTGGGCATATTGCTTTTAACCTTGTGCTTGCCAAATTGCAAGGTAATTGGGCGCGTCAGTCCTCGCTCATGGTGGACTTGAAGCGAAAGGGACTTTCATTGGCAAGTGGTTGGGGCATTTTGCTCGCTGCTGCTGTGGCTTTGGGATATGGCATTTACAAGACCCTTTCAAAGATGAACGAGATGAGTGCATCAGAGAAAACGCTTGCTGAAGTCAGACAGAAAGGTCAGGAGGGCATTGTGGAGGAGAAAAACAAGATTGAAGCCTTGATTAAGGTGGCTAAGGATGAGAAGCTGTCGCTTGACGATCGCCAAAAGACGGTCAATGCGCTGAACAAAATTATCCCGAACTACAATGCGCAGTTGGACGCGACCACGGGGAAATACATGGAGAACAAGAAAGCCTTGGACGACTATCTGAACTCTCTTGCCAAGAAATATGAGTTGGAAGGTGCCAAAGACTTGCTCAAAGAGATTGGCAAGGAGAAGGCGAAACTTGCAATGGAATTGAAAGAGGCTGATGATGCGATTGAGAAGGACAAGCAAATCAATGCTTCATCAAATTTTGTGGGTGGACGTGAAGGGCGTGCCATGGACACGGGAGCGGCTACTTATACGGCACATCTGAAAAACAACAAGGCAAGTATTCAAAGGAAAATTGATGAGCAGAACCAAAAGGAGCATGCTATCTTTGATGTTTATGGCAACGATCTTGGCAAGCAAGCTGCCGCAGAAATCAATAAAAAACCTGTCATCACGAACACTGGTGGAGGTGGTGGCGGTGTGCCTGTGGTGGACGATGATAAGAAGAATAAAAAGTCGGACAAGTTCAAGGCGGAACAAGATTGGCAGAAAGAACAGAATGCGCTCAACAAGAAAGCCTACATGGAGGGTGAGAAGGACTATGAAGCTTATGTCTCTCGTATGGAGGAGATTGAGCAAGAATACTATGCTCGTATTCTCAAAAACAAGAAAATCACCGCGGAAGAAAAAGCCGAAGCGGAAGCGAACTTGGCGGAAGCAAAGAAAAAGCAAACTGACCGCAAGAACTCTCCCGATGATTGGAAAGCGAAAGAAGAGGCTTTGAACCGCATTGCGTATGCAAAGGGTGAGAAGGATTATGAGCAATATACCGCACGCATGGACGAGATCAACGTGCAGTATTGGAAAAAGAAGATGGAGCGTTCTGACGTTTCTGCTAAGGACCTCTTGGAGGCGCAAGCGCAATACCAGGAGGCGGTAAAGAAACAGGAAGAGAATGCGACTTCTGCTTCTCGCGAACGAGAAGATAAAGCGTATAATGCCCAGCTCGCGGAGTTGAAGCAACGCTATATTGATGGACTTTCTGATACCAAGACTTACGAAAATGCGGTGGAACTGCTTGAACTGGAACATCTTCGCAAGGTGGTGCAGCTTTACAAGAAAGGCACCAAGGAACGCTTGGCAGCTGAAAAGGAATATCAGAACAAGGTGTTTGCTAATCAACAGAAGATTATCCAACGTCAACAACAAGTGAAACAGCAGCTCAAAGAGGAGTACTTTGGCATGAACGCTGATGAACGTTTGACTAAGTACGATAGTGACATGGCTGCTTTGGAACAGGTATATCATGCTGAAGTAAAAGCAGCTGGCGACAATGCGGCAGAGAAACTGCGCATTGAGGAAGCTTTTGAAAAAGCAAAGTTGGCTTTGCGTAAAAAATATGCCATTGATAGTATTGGCGTCACAAAAAACGGCATGGAGAAAGCCAATGAGAAATTGGCTAATTGGTTGGAGAGCGATGCCGGGCAAGCCGTTACGCAATCGTTCTCCACTGTCATGAGTGGCATGGGGGAGATATTCAGTGGCGTTTCTTCTCTCGTCCAGGCGGAACTCGAGAAGGAAACTGCCGCCATCAATGCCCGCTATTCAGCGGAGATTTCTGCGGCAGAGGGTAACAACTATAAGGTGGCGAAGCTTGAAAAGGAGAAACAAGCCGCCCTTGCCAAAGCGAAGAACGAGGCGAACAAAAAGTTGTTTGCCATGCAGGTTATTCAAGCGGTGGCGCAGACTGCTCAAAATGCGATCTCTGCTTATGGTTCGGCAGCGGCTATTCCTGTGGTCGGTTATATCATGGCACCGATTGCAGCGGCTATGGCTATTGCTGCGGGCATGATACAGATTGCCGCGATCAAAAAACAACAACAGGCAAGTGAGGCACAAGGATATGCGCAAGGTGGTTTTACTCCGCAAGGCAGAGTAAACGAAGAAGTGGGCGTAGTTCATGCCGGGGAATGGGTGGCATCGCATAAGTTGCTCGCATCACCTGTGGCAAGACCTTTGATTAACGCTTTGGACTATGCACAAAGGACTAACACCATCGGATCCTTGCGAGCCGATGATGTTTCACGAACAATTGTGGGAACAGGTGCGGTAGCTTTGCCTTCACCGCAACCTGTAATTATTCAGGCCCCCACGGACAATGTCGCTTCGGCAGCTTTGGCACAGAGTGCAGCTGTACTTAGTAAGTACGAAGAAACAATGAACCGACTAAGCCAAAGACTGAATGAGCCTTTTGTCACCGTGAACACAGTGACAGGGGACACGGGCATCAAACAGGCGCAAGAGGAATACGATACGTTGATTAGAAATAAATCTCCGAAAAGCAGAAGAAAATGAATGCTCAATAACTTTTGCGATCCATCATCATATACATTGCAACAAAAAAGAATAACAGCAGCAAGCACCATGTGATAAGCAAACTGCATGAAATAGCATCCAAAACTCTTCTTGTGGATTCTTCCTTTACATATACGCATGAAATAAACAATGCAATACTTCCAATAAACAGAAATATAAGCGATAATGGAAGAGACCAAAAGAATCCCAAGGCAAGAATTGCCAAAAAGAGTATTAAACTTACAAGTATTATAATTATGGCACGTTTCATTTTGCAAAGATAATAAAAATGGAAATCATCATCAACAACCAACAAGCCGTATTGAAGGAAGGCACATCGTTTGACTTCATTGCCGAGAATAGATTGTTTACGGGAAGTGACAGCTATACGCTGACAATCACTTTCCCTTTGCGAGGGTGTGCTCAAAACATAGCGATCTTTGGGCATATCCACCGCGCAGATGTGACAAAGAACAAGGTGGTGTTCGATTGCGAAATTCGCGATCGTGACTTTTATCGGAGTGGCACCATCACCATCACGGAAATATCAGATGTGGAAGTCAAAACGCAATTTTTGGAGGGACGCAGTGAGCAAAACTTTGATGAGACATTCGATGATATTTATTTGAATGAACTGGATTTGGGCTATCCTACAAGCCGCGTGGCGGTTGCAGGGCATTGCATGGACGATATGCGCCCATACCCTGATAATTTCTGGATCCCGTTGCCCTGGGTGAATAACACTTCGGGGAACATTCAGAATGAAATGGTGTGGAGCGCAGACAAGAATGAATTTATTTGGCCGCATGAAACCAATGCGCAAAAGGGAGCACAGGCTTTGTCGTTTCAGCCTTACTTGCTGTATATCCTTTACAGGATATGCAAGCAGGTGGGTTATAAGTGGGATTTCATGGCGTTGGAAAACTCTGTCTTTGTTAATCTCCTTATATGCAACACCTTGCCTGCTGCATGGGGTGCTTATAACTTTGCACTTGCCTTGCCACATTGGACGCTGACGGAGTTCTTTGAAGAGTTGGAGAAATTTTTGTTTGGGGATTTCACCATCAACCACAAGCAGAAAACGATTTCTTTTAAATTCTCTGATGCCATTGCCACGGAAGCAAATGAGGTTCTGTTGGACAAGGTGCTGGACAGTTATACCACCCAAGTCACGCAGGAGGACAAGTCGGAATACTTGGGTAGCGTGAATGTGAAGTATGAGGACAATGGCAGTTTGCTTTGGGCGTACCATTCGTGTGATTGGTACATTCGCAAATATGGCAAAGATGCCAAGGTTTATGATAAAATGGCAGATTTGTTGGAGGCGGCAAAGTCGCTTAAAATAAGTGGGGTGTACACAAGGCAAACAAGACCGAACGCCAGCAGCACGCAATATGTGCGTGGCTACAAATACGGCTCTGATGGACACAAATTGTTTTATGTCAAGGAAAACCGCACATTCTTTGTCATGTACTGCTACAAGTCGGAGTTTGTGATGGAGGGTTCTTCGGGCTTTTCAGACAAGACGAAAACGAAGTGGTATCGCTATTATAATCGTTTGCTCCCTGTCAATGCCTATGGGGAACGCTTTGCGGACAAGAATGCAGAGGACTTGGAACTGAAAATTGTGCCAGCTTGGATCGAGGGGACGGGAGACAGTCACGGCAATATGCTTTTCATGAATTGTGGTGAGATGGGAAGCAGTGAGAATTGGACACTGACAGAAGATGGGAGCGGTTCTTCAAGTGGCAATCGTTCTGATCGTGTGTTTGGCAGTTCAACGTCAGCCAATACCATTGACTACGATGCAGGTGATTTGGCGCAAGGTGCGGCAAGCCGTACCATTGCCAAGGGGGAGAACAAGAACACGGACGCTTACTTTGACCAAATATATATGGGTTTCTGGAACGGGGTGCAGTACTTCAAACCGTATATGCCGCACCCTGTGGTGGATTTTGTGGAAGTCTCAGATGAGTTCCAGGCTTTCGTTACGCCTTTTTCACTTCGCTTGAATGAGGGAATGTGGGAGGAGAAACGCGAAGTGTTATACAAAATAGATGGCAAGAAGAAGTATCAGTTCTCGTTTTTGTCTGATACTTTGCCCAACCCACGTGCCTTATATTATATAAGGGGAGGCAAGTATGTATGCGAAAAAATAACTGCGACATTCAAGGAGAGTGGAATGTCGCAGCTATTGAAAGGCACATTTTATCGTGTTTTAGATGAAGATGAATAAAGCTTAGATGATGGCGCCTTGGAGTGCGGTGGCATGGCGCTCGATGGTGGTACGCAAAACCTTTGCGTAAATCTGTGTGGTCCGAATGTCCTCATGTCCGAGCATTCGGGCCACATTTTCGATGGGGACATCATGCGCCAAGGCGAGTGTGGCAAAGCTGTGGCGGGCCACGTGGAAGGTCAAATTCTTCTTGATGCCAAGCTGTGCTTGTATCAAGTGAAGGTAATCATTTGCCTTTTGGTTGGAAATCTTGGGCAATTTGAACTCGTACTTTTTCAACACTTCCATGGCAGGGGCAAGGATAGGGGTGAAGAACTTCGTATCGGTTTTGATGCGGTTCCCGTCAATGAAAACCAAATCACCCTCCTTCACCGTCATGGACTGATAGTCAAAGTTCTGCACATCGCAGAATGCAAGACCTGTGTAGGCGGAGAAGATGAAGAGATCGCGCACCCGTTCCAGCTTTCCATCAAAGGGATAGTCGCGCATTTTCTTCAATTCGCTTTCAAGCAAAGGTTGGCGCTCTTTGCTCTTGCCACGATTGAAGCTAACAAGTTTGTAGGGGTTTTTCTTTATTTCCTCTGCACGTGACAATTCTCCAATCCATTTTTTTAGCCGTTTGTGATAGCCATAGATGGTGACATCTGTACGCACTCCATTATGAAGCCATTTGTCAAATGCCATTAACTTCTTTGCTGTCAAATCAGCATAGGTCTTAATTTCACCAAAACGGATTAGTGCATCAATTACCACCTGTTTGTGTCTGCGCGTACCTGGAGCAATGTTTTCTGCCTCCAATGCAGATTGACAGTAAGCAATGAAATCTTTGTCTGAAGCGTCGTAAACATCTTCTTGCGGAGAGGCTTCTTCATCATCACCTAAGTAATGAGTGTTGAAGGTGTCTTTGGTGAGTGGCTCTCCAAGCACCTCCATTGCATTGACAATCTTTTCGCACTGCGAAATGATTTCCAATGTTTCCTTAGATTTTGCATCTTCCTCCCATTTATCGGGAGTAGAGGTGCCTACGGTTACATATCGGACATCGCGGCGTGCAAAATATACGCGCACTTCCAAGTAACCAAAACCTTTCTTCTCGTACAATTTTCTTCTGTCGAAAAGAACGTCAATCTTAACCTGTCTCATAGGACACTTTGTGAATTAGTGTGGCAGATTGGAAGATTTGGCGTAAATGCTGTTCTTTATTACGGATTTAAGCTATGAGGAGTACTTTTGATAAAGTGTAAGACATTTTCCGATACCCATCTTACATGTGTAAGACATTGGCGTGAACGTGTAAGACAATGTGTAAGACATTTCTGTTTGGTCATGTTCGGTTATGTTCGGTTTTCCTCAAACTTCACAATCTTGCCACAAGTTAAACTTGTTAGCGTCCTCTCATTTCGACCTATACTTTACAATTATCTTACTTTCGTAAGTCGTTGATAAACAACGAAAAAGAGAGTTCTTTACGCGATGTAATGAACTCTCTTGTAATAATACTTTCGTGATTCCTCAGGAGCCACAAAGTGACCTCGTTGGGGTTCGAACCCAAGACCCACGCCTTAGAAGGGCGTTGCTCTAATCCAACTGAGCTACGAGGCCTCCGTTTTCGGTGCAAAGGTAAGGAAAAATTGGAATATAGCAAATAGTTCGTTGCTTTATTTTGAAGGTTGAGCTTGTATGTACAGTCAATCAGAATAATGTGTAAAGCTTACAACTATATATGCAGATGAAGAAGTAGAAGAGCAAACGTTGTTGCTCATTCTGAATCTTGATCAATCTTCTTACTATTCAAGGAACGAGATAGAGTGGACCACAACCATTTCCGTGTTTGTAGTTCGCACCTTGTTTTATGGCATTGAACAGGAATTGTTTGGCTTGAGCTATGGCATCTTTAAGTTCTAAGCCTTGGGCTTTATATGATGCAATAGCAGAAGATAGAACGCAACCCGTGCCATGTGTGTTATGGCTATTAAGTCTTTCACTTTGAAATTTGTGTAATGCGCCATCAAATAAATAATCAGTGGGTGAGCCTGGAAGGTGTCCGCCTTTAACCATTACAGGTGTGCCTTTTAATTTGTTGTATAAATACTGGGCCAACTCATCGGCAGTAGCATCACCCAATTGGGCAAGATGACGTGCCTCAGGTAAATTGGGCGTTATAAGTTGACATAGCGGCATAAGTTCTTCAAGCATGAACTCGTATGTCTCGTTGTCGACGAAAGATAATCCTGATGACGAAATTAAAACAGGATCAAATATGCAGAACTTTGGCTTATATTTACGCAGTAATTCTGCTATAGCATGTGCTATAGCTAGGTTGGGCACAATGCCAATCTTTACACATTGGGGCATACAGTCCTCCATGGTAACTGCAGCCTGGTCAAAAACCAATTCAGCGTCAATGGGAATACTGCGTTGCACACCTAATGTATTTTGTACCGTCAAACACGTGGGAACTGCTTGTGCGTAGCAACCAAGCAGAGTCATTGTTTTTATGTCTGCCTGGATACCAGCACCGCCGGAGGGGTCAGAACCAGCAATCGTAAGGCATACTTTATATTGTTTCATGTGGTAAAATTGCGCAAAAAATGGTACTTTTGCAAGCAAAAGACAAAAAAATACAAGCTAAAATGATTCAATCAATGACTGGCTTCGGTAAAGCCGATGTCGTTTTTAACGGAAAGAAAATTCACGTAGAGGTTCGATCTTTGAATAGTAAGAGTTTGGATCTTAATACGAGGGTTGCCCCATTGTATCGTGAAAAGGAAATGGAAGTTCGCAGAATTATTGCGACTGCCATAGAACGTGGTAAGGTAGACTTCACAATATGGATTGAAAAGGACGAAACTTCGGCTGCAGGCTGTATAAGCAGCGCCGTGGTGGCAAGCTATGTAGCGCAAATAAAGAATATTTGTGAGGAACAACACATGGAACTCCCGCAAAATTTGTGGGAACTTGTGCTACGTTTGCCAGAAACGACGCAAACTTCTGTGACCGAGACTTTGTCAGACGAAGAATGGCAGGTCGTTCGGGGCGCCATCAATGAAGCTATTGAGCACTTGGTAGACTTCCGGAAGCAAGAAGGAGAAGCGCTTTATAAGAAGTTTACAGAAAAAGTTGATAACATTGAGCGTTATCTTCATGAAATCGAGCCTTTTGAGAAGAATCGTGTTGAGAAAATTCGTCAACGTTTAACAGACCGTTTGGCAGAATTGAAAGGGGTTGACTATGATAAGAATCGCCTGGAACAGGAGCTCATCTATTATATTGAGAAACTTGACATAAGTGAAGAGAAACAGCGCTTGGCCAATCATTTGCGCTATTTCCGTGAAACTATGGACTTGGGGCATGGCCAGGGTAAGAAACTCGGCTTTATTGCCCAAGAAATGGGGCGTGAAATCAATACGACAGGTTCGAAGAGCAATCAAGCCGAAATGCAGAATATTGTTGTGAAGATGAAGGACGAACTCGAGCAAATAAAAGAGCAGGTGTTGAACGTAATGTGATTTTAATACGAGTGGGCGGCTATGCTATATGGTCGCTCGCTCAAAATCGATAAATAGAAATATGGCAAAGGTTATTATATTTTCGGCTCCTTCGGGTAGTGGTAAGAGTACAATAATAAACTACTTGATGGCGCAAAATTTGAATTTGCATTTCTCAATTTCGGCCACAAGCCGCCCGCCACGTGGCACAGAAAAAAATGGTGTAGAATATTTCTTTCTATCACCAGAGGAATTCAAGACGCTTATAGCAAAAGGGGAATTCTTGGAGTATGAGGAGGTCTATAAGGATAGATTCTATGGCACTTTGAAATCGCAAGTGGACGCTCAGCTTGAACGTGGAGAAAATGTCGTATGCGATGTAGACGTGTTGGGCGGACAAAATATAAAGGCATATTACGGGGACAAGGCTTTAAGTTTATTTATTCAACCACCCTCAATAGAGGTGTTGAAGCAACGTTTAGAGTCGCGAGGTACTGATGCTCCTGAGGTTATTAAAGACCGCCTTGCTCGTGCAGAATTCGAACTATCTTATGCAGACAAATTTGACAAAGTTGTTGTTAATGATAATTTGGAAGATGCGCAGAGTGAAGCATTGTCGTTGATAAAGACTTTCTTAGAGAAGTGATCCAATAGATCGATATGTTGCGCAAACGAGTTGCCTTGTTTGGAGGGTCATTTAATCCAATCCACAATGGGCATATAGCACTTGCACATGCCGTATTAGAGCAGAATTTAGTCGATGATGTATGGTTGTTAGTTTCACCACAGAATCCTCTAAAGGAACAGTTAGGGCTTAAACCTGAATATTGTAGATTAAATCTGGCTCGAAAGGCTCTGCAAAATGAAAAGCATATATTGGCAAGTGATTTTGAATTTGATTTGCCTCGTCCATCTTATACATGGAACACATTGCAAGCATTATCGCTTGCTTATCCACAAACAGAGTTCCTGCTTTTGATAGGTGCCGATAATTGGACATGCTTTGATCATTGGGCGAACTACAAACTTATTATTCAGAATTATAGATTGTTGATATATCCGCGTCCTGGATACGATATAAAAGCGGACAGCCTGCCTGTGGGGGTGAGCGTCATAAATGCTACAATGCTGCCTGTAAGTTCTACAATGATAAGGGATTTTGTTGCAAATAAGACCGACATCAGCCCATTGGTTCCCGCGGAAATCGTAGATGATGTAGTCAATCTGTATAGTAAATAGCAAACGTAGGCGTGATCGTGATACTATAGTGCATACATTTGCGCCAAAAATGTTTTTTGATATTTTGTCTGCACTCTACACTAATGAATGTATTGTATTGAAAATCAGCGTATGTGTGAGTGTAGATACAGCTAAGTATTGTCAGCACAACCTTTTGCATTAAATGGTTGTACTTGACAGCGAAACCAGTCATGGGGGTAAGAAAAATCAGTCGGGGCAATTGACTTTTCTTGCTCCCATGACTGTTTTTACTTGTTGACGTATCTGTTAGACCATTCTGTCGGATAAGTGCAGACAGTGCATGGTTGTGCAATGATATATATAAGGCGTGCACACTTCGTATGTTTTTGGTCTTTAATGAGTGTTCGCTGAAAAAAGTTTCAAGCGCAATTTGAATAGAATTTGTAGGAGTGGGTAATCCGCCATATTGAACATAAGAACCGCAAACTTTGGCGAATGCAAAGACAAAGTTCCCTAAGGAACTTCATCACGTTTTTGACAAAGTAGCACATACCAGTCCAACATCTCGCAGTTTCTGGCCGTTTTGCTCTTATGTTGTTGGCACGATATATTCTCTTGCCAGAGTCGAACGAACATTCGACTTCGTTTCTCTCGCTGACGGCCTTTGCCATCTCTACCAAAATCAGGGGGGCTGCTGTTTCGGCGGTCGTCCCAATGGTTTGCTGTAAGTCTTGATTTCCTGTTCCTTGGTGAGCATCCCATAGCCCTATTGTATAAAACAAATAAGCCAAAGTCCTGATAGATTGACTTTGGCTTATTTGTTTTATACAACACGGCCCGCATGGGATGCTTACAGAACAAAAATACCCAAATCGAACAGTACGTTTCCATCTATCTTAAAATCTCTGATATGGCGGTCTTGCTTGGCATATCGGCAACCCAGCTTCGCGAGGATATTGCCGACAAGAGCACGGAGGTATCAAGGCGATACCACCGTGGCAAGGCGGCTTCACGTGTGAAACTGCTGCACCAGGAGATGCAGCTGGCTTATGTGGACAGTCCGCTGGCACTTGAGAATACACGCAACAATTTGTTGAACATGGAGGACGATGAATGATTTGCCACCAACAAAATTTGCTTACTTCGGTCGGTGTAAGCACTTACTTCGACCGAAGTAAGCACGTTGAACGAACGAAGTAAGCATGTACATCGTTCGAGATAAGATAACTTTATCCGCATTATTAAATGAGTTTGCCGAATATTGTAGAGATTGCCAAGGCGGATCTCTACACAAACAAAGAGGAACTTGCTGAAAAATACGCACAATCGCACGTGGAGCACCTGCTTCGGTTGCGCGACATGGTCACTTGGTCTATTGCCAATCCTGATGCCAAAGACCGCCAGTTTGTGGACGAGGAGCGAACCCGTTACGGGTTGTCGCTCGTTACTG
>OGNQ01001002.1_pt1 | contig 22985 bp, 23 predicted proteins | sample 1573481 | NCBI WGS metagenome assembly OGNQ01 (sample SAMEA2581920, study PRJEB24529) | metagenome | biome: Human gut stool | place: China | collected 2011 | reverse complement strand
ACGAATGCAAGCATTCGACGTCCATATTGTCATAATTTGCATGGCTCTGAATAGACCAAAATAGTGAGAAATCTTCTGAGTAGTATATGCTTCCTGAAGTTTCGAACGATCATAAAGAATGGCTTACGTCGGGGCTGACACCGTGGCAATGGCGAAGCTGTATCAAAAAATCGGGAGCGAACTTATCATGTGGTACATTATACAGACAGTAAACGGACAGGAGCAGCAGGTATGTACCTGGATTAATCAGAGGATGGATCAGACATTATTTGAACGCTGCTTTGTACCGTTGTATGAAGATGTCTGGCGCAAGAAAGGCGTTGGACACATCAGTGTCAGGAAAACCTTCGCCGGTTATGTGTTTATCAAGACCGACCGTCCGGATGAAGTATATGAAGAGCTTCGGAAAATTCCAAAGCTTGCGATTATGTTGTCTGATCAGCTGGATCAGAACAATCAGAAAGAAAAGACCTTTATCCCTGTGAGCGCGGAAGAAGAACAATTCTTACGCAGCATTTACATGGATGGAATTATGAGGGTCAGCTATATTGAAAAAAATTCAGAAGGAAAGATAACCAGTATTATTGGTCCTTTGGAGAAATATAAGGACTATATTGTAAAACTGGATCTTTCTCACCGGAGAGCCGTTGCAGAAATTCCCTTTTTCAAGCAGGATTGCAGAATGAAGTTTGGTCTGTGGTGTGAAAAGGATGCAAAGATTCCATGGATTGAGGAAGAAAAGCGACTCCGGAAGAATCATATAGAAGAAGTGTGTCGTGTAGGAGAAAAAAATGTCACATCTACCACCGGTTTGCAGCCGGGGGATTCTGTCATCAATATTCAGGGCATCTGTGGAGATCAGGCTTTGAAGGTAATTGGTGTTGATGAACGGAAGAGAATTGTCAACGTAGAAATGAATCTGTTTGGGGAAATATTCTCGGTACAGATGAACGTTGATGATGTGGAGAAGACGGAAGAAAAGGGGAATCCATAATGGAACAGAAGATTCTTCAATCCAAAAAGAAACTGGAGAATCGGATTCTGATCCGGTTAGTTAAGTTTTTGGATGTGTTATTTGTCACAGCTATCTTTGGCTGTATATGGATGAAGTTTTATTCAGAACTCATTTCAATACCCTATTATAAAAAAGGAAATTATCTGGTTATTGCGCTGTTTTGCGTTATGTATTATCTGTTGGCGCACTTGTATCAGGGATTCATGATTCATTTAAGCAGAATATCGGAGATCATCTATGCCCAGGTGTTATCGGTGATTATCAGTGATGGTCTGATGTATCTCGTTACGATGCTGCTTATGAGAAGAGTTCCCAATATTTTACCGGTTCTGCTTGCCATTATTCTGCAGTATCTGGTGATTTGGGCATGGAGCAAAGGTGCGCATAAATGGTATTTTAAGACCTTTGAAAAAAGTAAAACCATTCTGGTATGGGATGAACTCAAAGGACTTGAAGGCCTGATCAGTGAATATGGTCTTGACCGGCGTTATGAGATTATCGGTACCGTGAATGTGGAGCGGGTAGATTCCGAATATCTCGAGAGTACCTTGACAAAGGCGAAGGTTGTTTTTCTGTGCTGCATTCACAGCCATGAACGCAATCAGATCGTGAAATATTGTGTAGAGCATGATATCAGTGCATTCGTTATTCCGCGAATCGGGGATGTCATTATGGCCGGGGCCCAGAGAATGCACTTGATGCATTTACCCATGCTGCTGGTGGATCGGTATGATCCTAAACCGGAATACTTATTTATCAAGCGCTTTTTTGATATCGCATTAAGCGGGATCGCTTTGATTGTACTTAGTCCTGTTATGTTGATCTTAACTGTTTTGATCAGGCTCGCTGGAGGAACGGCACTATATAAGCAGGTGCGTCTTGGAAAGAATGGAAAAGAATTTAACGTATTGAAATTCCGTTCCATGAGAATGGATGCAGAGAAGGATGGAGTTGCAAGACTCAGTACCGGTGATAAGGATGACCGTATTACGAAGGTCGGCCATTTCATCCGTGGCTGCCGTCTGGATGAGCTTCCGCAGCTTATTAATATTCTAAAAGGCGAGATGTCTATTGTGGGTCCAAGACCCGAACGACCGGAGATTGCAGCAGAGTATGTGAAGGAATTGCCTGAATTTAGTCTTCGTCTGCAGGCCAAGCCGGGACTCACCGGTTACGCACAGGTGTATGGAAAGTACAATACCACACCGTATGACAAGCTGCTGATGGATTTAATGTATATTGGTAAGCCAAGTTTGGCAGAGGATATCAAGATCTGTTTTGCTACGGTGAAGATTTTGTTTGTACCGGAAAGTGCGGAAGGGGTTAAGGAAGGACAGAAGACAGCGATGGGGGAAAGAGAGAGTTGCAAATGAGGAAAGTGCTTTTGGTAACATTTTCAGATAATGCAGATCATCAAGATACGCTGTTTGGGATGTACGAGGAGATGAAAAAACAAAGTGAGTGGGACGCTTACCTTCTCTGTATTAAAATGCCCAAAGTTGCGCTTCAAATGTCTGACCATACATGGTTAGTAGATTGCCCGGAACGTCCTGGGATAACCAGAAAAACTTTTAATCTCCCTTTGTTGTTTTCAATTATTTATCGTATTCGCAAAGAGCATTTTGATGCAATTTATTTTGAAAGCCTCCATACGTGGAATCTTCCAATTATGATGATGGCTGGCAAAGTCAAGACCTATCAGGTGATACACGAAGTCATTCCACATGAGGGAGACAGGCATGTCTGGATGGTTGATCTAATGAATAAAGCTGTGGTGAAGTTTGCAGATACAATTGTTCTGCGTAATAAGACCTATATTCATGACTTGCTTGACCATTATGACATTAGTGCTAATCGGGTAAAGTATTTAGAACTGTGGCGCAGGTATCCAGGATATACCTGTCCAGTACATAGTGGTCGAGTTTTATTCTTTGGAAGAATCAATCCTTACAAGGGAGCGGATAATCTGTTAGAAATTGTTCGATTGTGTCCAGATATTCAATTCGATGTAATCGGACGAGTTGATCCACAAATGAAGGACATTGTTTGGCAGCTTGCAAAAGAGAAAAATGTGAAGCTAAACAATGATTATGTAACAGATGATGAAATGCGTGAAGCATTTATCAATTGCGATTGGGCGATTGTTCCGTATAACTCAGCTTCACAGTCAGGTATCATTATTGATGCTTATAAGTACAGTCGTCCTGTTATTGCATTTGCTGTTGGTGCAATTCCAGAGCAGGTAGAGGCAGAGAAGAGTGGGTATCTTGTGGAAGCAGGCAATAATGAAGAGTTTGCAGACAAACTGAAAGAAGCCATGAAGTTAAGTACAGATGAGTATGATGCGATGAGTGGACATGCTTATCAGTATGGTAGCATGAAATATGCAACAAGCGGTGCTGTAGAACGATTTGTTGAATTGTTGGAGGATAAAAATGATTATAACAAAAACACCGTTTCGGATGTCTTTCTTTGGCGGCGGAACTGATATGGAAAGTTTCTTCAAGGAAAACGGCGGCGCAGTGCTTTCTGCTACTTTCGACAAATACTGTTATGTCAACGTTCGGCACCTGCCACGGTTCTTTGATTACTCAACAGAACTTTCCTATTCGAAGATCGAGCGAGTTACAAATGTAGATGATATTCAGCATCCTGCTATTCGTAATGCTATGAAGATGCTAGATATGCATGAAATACGTCTTACATATGAAGCTGATCTTCCGGCTCGTTCTGGTTTGGGAACATCCAGCTCTTTTGCGGTCGGTATGTTAAATGCTTTTTATGCACTTAAGGGCAAATATGCAGATAAGAAAAAGTTGGCAGATGAAGCCATTTATCTTGAGAGAAATCTTTGCCAAGAGGCAGGGGGCTGGCAGGATCAAATTGCAGCATCTTTCGGTGGCTTTAACCGGATTAATTTTAATGCGAATGGATATGAAGTGTTGCCTGTAATTATTTCACCTGAGAGAAAGAAACAATTGAATCAGAGGTTAATGATGTTTTTTACGGGATTTACTCGCTTCTCGTCGGATGTCCAGAAAACAAATGATGCGGGAAAGCAGGGAAAGACGACACAGTTCAAAGAAATGTTGGCTTTGGTTGATGATGCAGAATGTGTATTGACGGATAAAAACGCTGACCTTGATGATTTTGGCCGCATGCTCGACCAAACATGGAAGTTGAAGCGGCAGACAGGAGTTGCTGTTTCAACCAATAGTATTGATGAACTGTATGCAAAAGGCATAGCTGCAGGAGCTCTTGGAGGGAAACTGCTGGGTGCTGGAGGTGGAGGTTTTTTGGTGTTTTATGTGCAACTTGAGTATCAGAACTCTGTTCGTAAGGCAATGCAAGATTGCTTGTATGTTCCATTTGAGTTTGAAGATGGAGGTACACGAGTGATTCATTATACACCTGAAACATATGAACCAAAAATAAATTAACATAGGTATATGATATATGAACCGAATTAAGAGATATTTAACACTTCTTCGCATTTTTTTGTGCGGGGGGGGGTATACAAGGGCCACCTATTTAAAGAAAAAACACTATTTTAATAAGATGGGAGAACATTGCTATTTGCAACCATGGAATTTTGGAACGGAGCCATATTTAATTAGCTTAGGGAATAATGTTCATATTGCAAGTGGCGTTACTTTTGTAAATCATGATATTACAGCATTGATGTTTCGGTACATGGATAAAAATCCGAACTATCAAGAACGTAAAGGACCTATCTCGATTGGCGATAATGTTTTTGTTGGGGCAAATAGTACGATTCTATATGATGTAAATATTGGAAATAATGTGATTATCGGAGCTGGTAGTCTTGTGAATAAAGATATTCCAGATGGAACTGTTGCTGCAGGTGTTCCCTGTAAGGTGATTGGACGTTTTGAAGAGTATAAAAGAAAAATAACGGATTGAGGATGAAAATGGTAAGCATTATAGTCCCGGTGTATAATGTCGAAAATTATCTAAAAGTATGTGTGGATTCGATTTTGAATCAAACATATGAAAATTATGAACTGATACTAATCGATGATGGGTCAACAGATACGAGCGGATTAATTTGTGATAGTTACGCAAATAGTTTTGATAAAGTCAGGTCTTTTCATCAAAAAAATTCGGGGGTTTCCGCATCAAGGAACCTTGGAATTGAAAAAGCTAATGGGGAGTACATTACGTTTATTGACTCTGACGATTGGGTTGAGCCGGACTATATAGGGCGCATGGTTGCGTATATGGAACCGGGCGCATTCGTTGCTGGATACCTAGTTCTCAATAATAAATCATCTATAAAGTCTGACGTTATAACAAGAGTAACAGTAGGTGAAGCTCAAATATCGGTATTTTCAAGTAAGGGTATAAGAGGCTTCGCAGTAGCAAAAATGTTTGACCTTAATGTGGTTCGCAAGAATCATATCAAGTATTGCGAGGATATTGCAATTTGTGAGGATGAACTCTTTAGTATTATGTATCTTTCAAATGTGACGACATCCATCACTATATTGGAATATGCGGGTTATCACTATAGGGTGTGTAGTGAAGGAGCGACTCTTGGAAGATATGGACATAAGCCACCCAGACAGAAGGACTTTACCGAAATTATTGCATTGGAAAGAGCCGAGCAATATCTAATGCAGAACAAGGAAGTACAGAATGCCTGGAAGCAACGCAGGGACAAAGCTGCCGTTGCTACATTAAGAACAATGATTTCGTGCGATTACAAAGAAGAGAAGGAAATAGTTCGATTAAAGAAAATGATTCGCAAAGGATGCATAAGATATATTCTGGGAGATATAGGAAGTATTTCTGGAAAAATGTCAATGCTCCTGTGTACTATTTCACCAAAACTAGAATGGGAAATATACAAGAAACAGCATACGAAAAGGTGAAAAGCAATGGATATAAGTGTTGATAAAATTAGCGTGATCGTACCTGTTTATAAGGTTGAAGAATACCTGGATGAGTGTGTAGAAAGCATTTTGAGACAATCTTACAGTAATTTTGAATTGATTCTTGTTGATGATGGATCTCCGGATCGATGCGGAGAAATGTGTGATAACTACAAGAAAAGAGATGCACGGATAGAAGTAATTCATAAAACGAACGGCGGATTATCTGACGCAAGAAATGCTGGACTAAGAGTTGCTAGCGGAGAGTATATAACCTTTGTTGATAGTGACGATACTATAGCTGATAACTACCTTGAAATTCTGTACAAGGCTTTGAAAAAATATGGTGTGGATATAGTACAAGGTGAAGCTACAGAAATAATCGAAAACATCGGGAAAAAGCGGAAGAAGCCAGAAGTTGTATACACTAGGAATGAGGCTATCGAGTGCTTCCTGCAGCAGAAAACGGTTGAAGCTATGGCATGTGCAAAATTGTACAAAAGACATTGCTTCGTAGGAATCGAGTATCCAAAAGGACGAATTAACGAAGATAATCTTACTACATATAAAAATATATGGAGAGCAAATGCAATTGCTTGTATTCCGGAATATATTTATTTCTATCGTATCAATGAAAACGGTATCATGAAATCAAGTCTTTCAGCCAAAAGATTTGAAATATTGAGTTTTCAAGATGAGGTTGAAGCGTTTTTGGAAGCTGATGCGGTTGCATTTAAAAAGTCAATTGATTATGCGGAAATGAGAATAGCAGTAAGACTAATCAATGATTGTATCATGGAACAAAAAGAAGTGGAATTCAACTATGAAATGACGTGTGCGAAGAAAGTAATAAAAGAGTACTGTCTGGATAAGGCAGTTTGTGAAGTGAAGTATGGTTGTATTGTTTGGATGATAAAGAATAGTTATTGGCTGTACAGGACTATTGTAAGATGGTTGCGATAACAAGGAGATTTGAATGATTTATTTTGCATATTCCCTTTTTCTGGGATTTACACCACTGTTCCTATTATATTCCGTGATTGGAATAAATTCTGCCCCTCAGAGGTGGAGAAAATATTTGCCTTGGTTAATATTAGCAATCGGAATGGTTTCATACGGGATGCAATCAAAAGCAGAAATAGATTTGGATCGATATTTTCAGGCGGCAACCGAGATTGGAAAACTTCCGTTTTACGAAATATTCAGCTATAAGGGCAGTCACGGAGAGTACGAGGGGCTATGGGTTATTACAGTAGTATTTTGGATTGTAGGTCGCCTGGGAGTTGTGCATCTCTTACCGATGATAGCTGGATGTATCGTATACGGAGTGGCATTCTATATTACGTGTGATGTTGCAGAAGAATATAATGCGCAAACTACTATTCCAACAGTGATTGCCATTCAAGTATGTATGTTGCCCTTTTTTAGTATTATATCAAACGTCCGAAATGTTACAGCATTTTCGTTGATTGTATTAGCAGTTTATCTGGATACAGTAAAGAAAAAAAGAAACCCGGTCGTTTTGATATTATATATTTTGCCTGTGTTTATACATAGTTCGGCGATTATTCTCATTTTATTACGGATTGGTTTGCTGCTTACCGTAAAAGCAAAAGTGCTTTTTTTGGCAATTGTAAGTTTGCTTCCAATGTTGATAGATACGCTTTATACGTATATTAATTCTATTCCTTTTGGAGGGAGCTTTGGAGCTGTCCTTAGATTGTTAATTCTAAAAGGGTATTGGTATTTACATGATAAAAATGACACGGCATGGGCTCGGCAAGTTGGATCGAGCAAGCACCAGCAGTTAAATCGGTTCGTAATGATTGCGTTTGCGGTATTCGTTATATATTTAATATGTTTTAGAGCTTTCAAGCAAATAAAAGAAAAACACATAAAGATTGTTTCATATACATTTCTTCTTTCAATTTTAACACTTTCCTGCTCGTGGTTTACAACACCGCACTATTGGCGTTTTTCTGCGGCAAGTGTGGTATCGATGGGGGCTGTTTTTGTACCCCTTTTCATGGAAAAAAGGGGTGACAAAAATTCTTTGAAATTATCGAAGAATTTAGTATTCATCTTTGCGGTGCTTGGTGTTTTACTTCAGATTTGGCCAATGCAGTACAACGTTGATTTTTCTGGATGGTTTGAAAATATACTGCTGGACAATTTCTATGTGATTGTATTTACAATCATTAGAGGGATATTTTGTGCGTAGAAAATTAGGTATTTCAATTTTTTCATAATTCATTGTTATAAAAAAGGTGGAATAGTTTTGTGGAAAAGGATTAACGGGAAAACAATTGTGACGAAACATAGTGGGTTGCTTTTCTAGAGAATAAAAAGGCGAGGGTTTCTGCTTGGAATGTGGAAACCTGATGAGGAAAGATGATATGCAAAATCGATATTCATATTTAGTGAAAAACACGGGAATTCTAGCAATTAGTAATTTTTCGTCAAAAATTCTAGCATTTTTGCTTGTTCCACTGTATACAAGAGTATTAACAACGGAAGAGTATGGGTCATATGATCTTATTAGTATAACAATCCAATTGCTGATACCAATTTTTACAGTGAATATTTGTGAAGCAGTTGTTCGGTATTTAATGGATAAGAATATAGAAGAAAATGATGTTATAACCATTGGAGCAAAATATTGTTGTATAGGTTTGATTCTTTTTATTGTTGTAGCCATTTGTAATCGAATCACTAACCTCGTTCCTTTGTTGAATAACTATGTAATAATGACGATTGCATTGTTCTTTTCTACGGTGCTTTACCAATATACATCGTCGATTGCAAAAGGTCTTGAGAAGGTTACATGTATTGCCGTAGCCGGTATCATAAGTACGGTGGTAATGATATTCGGAAATATAGTGCTTCTTCTATATTTTAAGCTTGGAATTATAGGATTCTTCCTTTCAAGTATACTCAGTCAATTAATTCCGGCGGTGATACTTTTTTCCAAAATGAATGTCTGGGGACGCATTAACAGAGACTCAGCAAAACATGTACAGATTTCAATGACAAAGTATTCTGCACCGCTAATACTAAATTCGGTTGGGTGGTGGATGAATAACGCATTGGACCGTTATGCAGTAACATTTATATGTGGAGCGGCAGTTAATGGTATATTTTCTGTGGCATATAAGATTCCTACAATACTGGCAACAGTTCAACAAATTTTTATTCAAGCGTGGCAAATCTCTGCAATCAAAGAATACTCTAATGATTCAAAGCACTTTTACGGAGAGATGATGAATTTTATCAACATGACAATGGGAATAACGTGTATGAGTCTTATAGTCACAACGAAGTTGTTGGCGAGATTTTTATATGCAAATGAGTTTTACCAAGCATGGAAATATGTCCCGTTCCTGTTAGTGAGTGGTGTTATGAATTCTGTATCTGGGGTGCTTGGACCGATCTTGTGCGCAGACAAAAATTCAAAGACATTGGGAAAATCGACGTTCTATGGTGCAGGGGTAAATGTAGTTTTAAATATTACTTTGGTATATTCGATTGGTCCGCAAGGGGCAGCAATCGCAACACTCATTTCGAGTTTTGCGATATATTTGCTTAGAGATAGAGCTTTAATTGGAAAAATTGATCAATCAACTAAAAACAAAATGCTTGTATCGTGGATTCTTCTGACAATACAAGCTTCAATAATGATTTATTGTGAAAGTTATAGTTTGCAAGTTATTGTAATAATCATCTATTTGAGCTTGTATTGTAGAGAATTGAAAAAGATATGCTACATTGCTGGTAGTTGCTTAAGCAAGTACCTTCATAGCTGCAAATAATACGAGGTGTGAAAATGTATACTACTGTGTTTGGAAATGTTGGCTATTGCTTGATGAAATTATTTGGTCTAGTCCCAATTAAAAAGAATAAAATAGTTTTTCAAAGTTTTTATGGAGCATATGAAAGCGATAATCCCAAATGCATCTATGATGCCATGAGAAAAAAATACTCTGATTATGACTTTGTGTGGCTTATGCAGGATAAAAATGTAAAAATAGAGGGATGCCGTGTTGTGAAAAGCACATCTATAAATGCTTTGTACGAACTTGCAACTGCAAAATGTTGGATTGATAACTCCCGAAAGCGAGAGTGGTGTGTAAAAAGAAAAGAACAATATTATGTCCAAACATGGCATGCTGGAATTGGACTTAAAGCGGGTGAAAAAGCATGCGAAGATACCTTGAGTAAAAAATATGTAGACTCAGCAATAAATGATTCGAAAATGACTGACCTATTTCTTGCTAACTCTGACTGGCAAGAGAATTTATACAGAGAATACTTTTGGTATGATGGTGAAATATTGAAAAAAGGACTTCCGAGGGAAGATTTACTGTATAGAAATACAGGGAATCTCCATGAAAAAATATGTTCCTTTTACAATGTCCCCACAGAAACGCATTTCATCTTATATGCACCTACATTTCGCGCAAATGGGAGCATGGAACCGTATGATATGAACTATAAAAACGTTATTTCTGCTTTAAGTGAAGAAACTGGATGCAAGTGGAAAATTATTCTTAGGCTTCACCCAAATATCAGTAATGAAGATAGAACAATTGAATTTGACGAGGATATTCTTAACGGCACACAGTATTCTGAAATCAATGATTTGATTTTAGCAAGTGATTTCTTAATAACAGATTACTCTAGTTGTATGTTTGATGGAATGATCGCTGGCAAGAAAGTTTTGATTTATGCTAGTGATATTGCTGATTATGCAAAAGAGCGTGGATACCTTTTTGATTTGGAAAATCTACCATTTAGCGTTTCTACCACCACAAAAGAGCTTATAGATAACATCGGTTCATTTAATGAAAAAGAGTATACAAATAGGGTGGACATCTTCCGGAACTCGTTAGGACTTGTCCCTGGAGGAAATGCATCAGAAGATGTCGCTGATTTTCTCATTGCGAAAATGAAATAAAATCCAGATACAAAACGTCAGACGTAAAAAAGGACATTAATATGGCTAATATTGCAATTTTGACCGCTGGTGGTATTGGGTCACGTACTCATCAGGATATTCCAAAACAGTTTCTAAATGTTGATAATAAACCAATCATTATCTACACGTTGGAAGCATTCCAACAGCATCCCAATATTGACGAGATATGTGTTGCCATTTTGGAGGGATGGGATCAGATCCTCTGGGCATATGCAAAGCAATTTAATATAACGAAACTGAGGTATGTTGTAACAGGTGGTGCCACCGGTCAGGAATCGATTTTCAATGGGTTGAAAGCTATTCGAGAAAATCATAGGGGTGATGATGTAGTAATCGTTCATGATGGAAATCGCCCTATGGTAAGCCAAGACATCATTACAGATAATCTTGTGAAGCAAAAACAATTTGGCTCCGCTGTGGCAACGATTCCTTGCACTGAAGTTGTTTTCGTTTCTGAGAATAAGATGGATTCGGACAAATCTATTCCACGTGAAAATCTTCAGAGAACGCAGACACCGCATTCTTATAGATTGAGCGATTTGTGGGATGCCCACATGAGGGCAAAAGAACTTGGCATTACGAATACGGCGGCTTCATGCTCGTTGATGGAAGCTCTGGGAAAGAAAACATATTTTTCTAAGGGTTCAGAGAAAAACCTTAAAATCACGACAGTTGAGGATATTGAGATTTTCAAGGCTCTTTTGAGCGCCAAGAATGAGGAATGGATAAAATGAAAAATCTTGAAATGGAAGCGGTGAAACGAGTTGCATCACTACCATATGATTGGAGTAGATTTAATAATAAGGTCCTACTGATTTCAGGGGGAACTGGTTTTATAGGGTCGTTTCTGATCAAGGCTTTGCGCTATCGAGTAGATTACTTCGGAAATAAAATTAAGGTTGTTTCACTTTCCCGAAGAGGAGGTGTATCTGATGATTATTTGGAGAACTTGGCGGTCGATGTCTGCAATCCGATAGATTATACAGGAGATGTGGATTTTGTTCTTCATCTTGCATCTAACACGCATCCGAAACAGTATGCAGAAGATCCAATCGGAACGATTCTGACCAACATAGATGGATGTAACAACCTGCTGAGACTGGCAGCTGAGAAAAGGGCTCGGTTTTTACTTGCGTCAAGTGTTGAGATATATGGTCAAGGTACTGAAAAACCAATGGACGAACACTATAGCGGATACATTGACTGCAATCAAGCACGAGCTGGCTATAACGAAGCAAAGCGTACCTGTGAAGCGCTGACACAATCTTATCGTCAACGGTTTGGAATTGATGCTGTCATTGCAAGACTTGCAAGAGTCTTTGGGGCCGATAAGAAAAAAGATACAAAGGCGATGAGCCAATTTATGGACAAAGCAGTCTTAGGCGATGAGATTGTGATGAAAAGCAATGGCGAACAACGATACTCTTATGTCTATATTGCAGATGCGGTAAGCGCACTCATCAAAGTTCTTCTGGATGGAATAGACGGTGAGGCTTACAATATATCCGATGATGATGATGGAAAAACACTTCGAGGATATGCTGAGTATCTTGCGAGCCTTTCGGATCAGAAAGTGAAATTTGAAATCGAAGATAACTCAGCGGTATCAAAGGCTACCTTTGCCTTAATGGATACAGGTAAACTGAAAGCCTTAGGCTGGATGCCACTCTATACGGTATGCCAGGGCCTAAAGGAAACATATACAATCAAGCAACAAGAAAACGCTAATTAAGTATTTGCAAAAGTTGGAGTAATGAGATGAAAACAGTGATAATGGCAGGGGGCAAAGGAACACGGATTTCCTCTGTGGCTAGTGATATACCGAAGCCGATGATAAAAATCGAAGGAAAGCCTGTTCTGGAACATGAGCTGGAGTGTCTGCGTGACCAAGGATTCACAGACATTATTTTGACTGTTTCTCATCTCGGAAACAACATCATGGACTATTTCGGAGATGGTTCGGGTATATCTCTGGCAACAGGAAAGCCCTTTGGTCTTCATATTGAATACTATTTTGAGAAGGAACCGCTGGGTAATGCCGGTGCACTTTTCAAAATCAAGGATAAGTTGGATTCGGATTTTCTACTGCTGAATGCGGATGCCGTGTTTGATGTGGATTTCAACCGGTTCGTAGCCTTCCATAAACAGCATGGCGGTTTGGTTACTCTATTCACGCATCCAAATAGCCATCCTTATGACAGCGGACTCATTATTGCTGATAAAAATGGGGCTGTTGAGCAATGGCTGGCTAAGGAAGATAAACGGCCGGAATACTATCGTAATCGTGTCAATGCTGGTCTTCATGTTATTAATCCGAGCGTTTTGAATCTTTCTGGGATTGATGCAGACAAGGTTGGCACGGTAGGAGAGAACGGGAAACCTATCAAGGTTGACTTGGATCGACAGCTTCTTAAGCCGTTGGCCGGAACCGGAAAAATGTTCTGTTATGATAGTCCTGAATATGTGAAAGATATGGGTACGCCTGAACGCTATTATTCCGTATGCGAGGATTACAAGACTGGTCGTGTCTCCGGAAAGAATTTGAAGAACAAGCAGAAAGCAGTGTTCCTTGATCGGGATGGCACTATCAATAAATATGTAGGCTTCCTAAGGAACAAAGACGAGTTTGAACTGATAGACGGCGTGGCAGATGCAATCAAAATGATCAACGCCTCTGGTTATCTGGCAATTGTTGTTACGAATCAGCCTGTGATTGCCCGTGGGGAAGTGTCCTTTGTAGAACTGGAAGTGATTCACAATAAGATGGAGACACTTTTGGGGAAAGAAGGAGCTTATTTGGATGCTATTTACTTCTGCCCGCACCATCCGCACAAGGGATACGAAGGGGAACGTCCGGAATTGAAATTTGATTGTGGTTGTCGAAAGCCGAAACCTGGTATGTTGCTGAATGCAGCACAGGATTTTAACATTAATCTGTCGCAGTCTTGGATGATAGGTGATGGGGAAAATGATATTAAGGCAGGGCAGAATGCCGGATGCCAGACTGCTTTGATTGGCTCTGCGTCCTATGGACAGACTGTGACGGTATCGTCTTTGAAGGATTTTATGAAACAGTACCTGAAATAAGAGGGGGATTGCTACTATGCGTGAACTGGATAACCGACTGATGAAACATATCAACCTGCTGGTGGAACGATACCCTTCTTTAGAATCAGTGAAGGATGATATTGTTGCCGCATATCTTTTGGTGGAAGAATGCTATGAGAATGGTGGTAAGCTTCTTGTGGCTGGCAATGGTGGTTCGGCAGCAGATGCGGAGCATATTGTTGGTGAGCTGATGAAAGGTTTCAAGCTGCCACGTAAGCCTAAAGCTGATTTTGTAGAAAAGCTAGTTGCGGAAAATCACGAGCTCGGTTCTGTTCTGGCAGAAAACCTACAGGGAGCTCTTCCTGCAATTGCGTTAGAAGGTCATCATGCTCTCTCCACAGCCTATATGAATGATTGTGAACCGTTGCTTTGCTTTGCACAACAGGTCAATGGTTACGGAAAATCCGGGGATGTGTTCCTTGGCATTTCCACCAGTGGCAACAGCAAAAATGTGCTGTTTGCAGCGATAACTGCACACGCTAGGGGAATGAAGGTCATTGGATTGACGGGAGCAAAAGACAGCAAGTTGAAGGATATGAGCGATGTGTGCATCAAAGCACCGCAGACGGAAACCTATATGATTCAGGAACTTCACCTGCCTATTTATCACTGCCTGTGCCTGATGCTGGAAGATAAATTCTTTGCCTGATTTATGTATGGTTAGTAATGTAGTAGATTGATAATCAAAGAATGAGGCTTATTTACCTGATATGTAAGGTGATCTTTGGCGGTCGGCTTGGTGAATATAAATATTATGATATGGATCAGGTGATTGCTGCAGCGCTGGAGAGAGGCAGTTTGGAGTTTTGAATGTTTTGAGTTCCTATATGTATGGGAAAATAATCCCATGGACTATTTTTGAGTGATAGAGTGCACAGATTTACCTGAGGAATTGCCACGACCCTGACAATTCCTCAGGTATGTTTATTGGTAAAGAATTTAGAGTTATTTGTCGGATGAGTTTTCTTTCGCTTGATATTCTGCTAGCTGGGCTTCAAGAGCCTGAATGTGTTGTTGGTACTCAGAGAGCTGTTGCTCTTTCTCAGAGAGTTGTTGGTTAGCATCTGCGAGGCCTGCTTTTAGAGCAGCAAAATCATTTTCAATCCCTTTCATGGTTCGGTTGTAGTCCTCACGGGCAAGACATTGCTGGCGGATCCGCTCTTCCTGTGTCAGCTCATAGACCGTTTCAGATGCTTCTTTAAAGTAATGATTGTCTTGTGCAAGCATTTGTAATTCCTCCCATGTCTTTGCTTTGAAGAGAGCAGCCCAGTAATCAAGCTGGTATTGTCTGTCCTCTTCGGTTGCCAAATCGATACGAGATAAGTCTAACACAGATATACGCCACTTGTCACTATATAACGTATGATTTTTTACGTTGAGAAATTGGTAGGTAGAGTAGAATTCAGGGTGGTCAGGAAATAAGGTGTAATCCAAAAGACCGATCTGAATCACCGGATGAGTGAGCTTATAATCTTCGCCCTTTTTGAGATGATCAAAATTCCGGGCAAGGTAGCTGAGAGAACGATCCTGCCAGTTGTTTAAGTTGACGACCTGCATTTCGAGATTGATGATATGGTACTGATTCAGGATCACATTGATATCCAGTACAAAAGTTTTGTTATCAATGGAATCACCCAGCCGGATGGGATTGGTAATGATTACCGAAGAAATATCGGCTTCCTTCATATGAAGCAAGGCACAGATGAGTCCCTTCAAGACAAGATTATTCCGTTGTAAAAGAGCGCGGAACAGGTAATCATTTGTCATGGGTACGATTAAGGCACCACTTTGTGGAATAGATGTGTTTTTCTGCATGAAAATCCTCCTTTGTGATGAGATAAAAATATAAGTGAAAATGTCTGGCTGAATCAGCCATGGATACCACAAGGCTGTGGTATGGATATCAGGAATGAATGATCATTGCCTGGACGATGTCCGGGAGAAGGTGTATACGAGGGATTTGTTTGAGAGGGACTGGGATCCTTTATTAGTACGGATAACAGGGAAGAGAATCAAGGATGACAGATTCTCTTCCACGTTGTCAATTATGATTCATCGGAGTGATTGGAAGCATTAGCTTCAGAAAGCTGGGATTTGAGGGAATCAATAAGGGCAGACATTTCTGCGAGTTGCTGGTCTTTTTCGGAAAGTTGCTGGATCTTCTCGGAAAGCTGCTGGTCCTTCTCGGAAAGCTGCTGATCCTTCTCAGAAAGTTGTTGATCTTTTTCAGCAAGCTCTTTTTGGGCTTTGGCATAATTCCGGTAGAGGCCATTGGTACTGTGGTAATAATCCTCACGAGCCTGACAGCGTTGGCGGATTTTTTCCTCCTGAGTTAAGTGATATATGGTTTCTGATGCTTCTCTGATATAATCGTTGTCTTGTGCAAGCATTTTCAGTTCCTCCCATGTCGTAGCGGAGAAGAGGGAAGCCCAGTGGTCAATCTGATACTGTCTGTCCTCTTCGGTTGCCAGATCAATACGAGTTAAGTCTAACACAGATAACCTTACTTTGTCACTATATAACGTGTGAGTTTTTACGTTGAGTAACTGATAGGTGGCATAGAACTCCGGACATTCCGGAAAGAGAGTGTAGTCCAAAAGACTGATCTGGATGACCGGACGGAGGTCCTGGTAGTCATCTCCATGTTTTAGCTGATTTAAGCTTCTGGACAGATAACAGAGAGAGCGATCCGGCCAGTTCCGTAGATTAATGACCTGCATTTCGATGTTGACGATCCGCAATGATTCAGATCAACATTGATGTCCAGAATGAATTCTTTGTCGTCAATGGCCTCACCCAACTGAATGGGATTAGTAATGGTGACAGAGGCAACTTCTGATGCGTTTAAGTGAAGCAGAGAGCAGAGCAGTCCCTTCAGAACATAGTTATTCTTCTGAAGAAGAGCCCGGAAGAGGTAGTCATTCGTCATGGGGACGAAAAGTTTTCCACTTTCCGGGATAGAAAAGGGATGTTGTGATGTGTTTTGAGACATAAGTTCCTCCTTTGTATTGGATTAATAGAATGGGTAGGTTGGCTGATATAGCCATGGGTACCACAAAATGTGGCAAAGATAGCAGTAAAATTCCTGCTTCATATAAAATAAAAAAATGGAATAAAAGCATGAATTCTGAAATGGAAAAGAGATCCAAAGATTACCAAACAAGTGGTAAATGATATTCAGTAGATAAATGCTTTGTATCAGAATAGCAGTGATTGGGATGGGTGTCAAGGAGAAGTTTCAGATAGCTCGGAAAACGCTGAGAATCTGAAATATGACAAAAATCGGACAAAATATGACAAAAGAGTGGATATTATATCGATAAAATTATAATATAAAATTATTATAGGATGAAGGGAGGGAAAGTAAATGAAATATGAAAAGCCGAAAATAATAGTACAAAGTACAGTGCATATGGCAGATTGTCGTCCGAATAGTAAACCATGCGGAAGACCATGTAATCCGCCTAAACCAAGTGGACGATAACTAAAGCATTGTGAGCAATGGCTTGTATTTGGGCTATTGCTCACAAATAGGGGAGAAAAGATGTTCATTAGACTAAGACCAGATATAATATATCGGAATTATGGTAGCTTCGGGTATATTACCGATAATAGAAATTATGAATATAAATTCTTAAGTGATCAACATGATGATTTGGGTGAAATGATAGTGTCAGAAAGTGGAATGGTGTTTTTAGAGATTCTTGATAGAAGACCAAAATCATTAGATCAAATAGTGAGTGAACTTAAAAATATTTTTGGAGAAGAGGATGTAGAATCTTTACGAGCAGATGCATCGGAATTTTATATTTTTTTAAAACAAAATGGTTTTCTTGACATTGCGCCAACTTTTGAGGAATGCTGCCATGCAAAACGAGTTATGTCCAAATCTAACGTAACTATTATGAATAACAATAATATTAATATACAAGATTACTTTACATCAGTATCGGATGGAAAACCACAACTGACGCAGTTACATATGGAAGTTATAAGTGAATGTAATGAAAGATGTATTCACTGTTATATTCCACATGAAAAGAAGAATACGATTATGGATATAGATCAGTGTCTGGATATTCTAGATCAAGCTAGAGAGATGCAAGTACTTAATGTGACAATTAGTGGTGGAGAGCCATTACTTCATAATGATATTATTGCAATTTTACATAGGTGCTATGAATATAATTTTTCAGTAAATCTATTGAGCAATTTAACTATGGTGAATGATGAAATTGTTCTAGCAATGAAGGAAAATCCTCTGCTTAGCGTTCAAACTTCATTATATGCTGTTGAAGATGTGATACATGATGGAATTACAAAGGTAAAAGGAAGTTGTGAAAAAACTAAGGCTGCTATAGAACTGCTGGTGAATAATGGTATTCCTGTTCAAATCAGCTGTCCTATAATGAAACAGAATCTATATTGTTATGAAGAAGTTATCAAATGGGGAAGAGAACATGACATAAATGTAAATAGCGATTATGTTATTATTGGTCAATATAATCATTTGTTGGAAAATTTGAACTGCCGATTAAGTATTGAGGATGTAAGTACAGTGATTCAGAATGATATTAGAACAGATTCGAATTTCTGGAATAAATTTGTAAAGCAACAAGAAAAAAGAATGAAGAGATCTGCAGGTGATCCTGTATGTAGTGTATGCTTTATGTCATTATGTGTTGCACCTAACGGGGATATATACCCATGTGCGGGGTGGCAGGGATATAAATTGGGAAATATTCGTGAAACACGATTGGACGAATTATGGAACGAATCAGAGAAAGTAACATGGCTAAGAGGGGTGCACTGGTCAGATTTCCCCAAATGTATGAAATGTGATGATAAGGATTTCTGTACCATGTGTCTTGTGAGAAATGCAAATGAAGATAAGGATGGAAATCCGTTAAATGTATGTGGCTATTTTTGCCAAGTTGCTAAGCTTCATAAAAAATTGTTTATGAGTAAGCAGGGACATATATAATTGATGCTTCCTGTACAGTGTCTGCTTATGAGATGTTGTTGAATAAAACATTAAAGCAACACTAATGGCAAGAAATTTTTGTGTTATCAAAATCTTAACGAGATATGAAATAATGGATATTATATCGAAAAAATTGAACTACAATATTAAATGAAAAGGACATGCACTATGAAAAAAGAAAAAAGAAGTAACAATATAAGAAAGAATGCCTATGATTTTGATTTGAAAGAAGAAGAAAAAATATATAAATACGTATGCGGAAGAATGACGAACAGGGAAAAGAAAAAAATGAGCGAGAATAATAAGTTTACATCATATGGATGCTGGAAGAAGTATATAGTAGATAAGTACGAAGATTATTCATATGAAAGGTTAGTGGACTTCAGTCATTTCCTTAATCAAAAGATTAGGAATATAAAGTTAGAAGATGATTATTGGATAATATTGATACCTGTTACTTTGGCAATAATACTTGATAAATTTATGAATGAATTCACAGAGATAATGAATATGGAAATCAATTCTATTTTGCATGGTATTATAAATCTATTTGCTATTAGTATAGTTTTGGTTATGGTTATTTTTATGATAGCCAAACTTGGTATACAGTTGGTTAAAGTAAGAGAGCAAGAAAACTTATATAAAGATTATAAGGAAATTATAGACGAAATGATAAAAAACGAACGTGACACCTAAATTAGTATTAAAGAATTACACTGTATTGGAGAGCATTATAACAATCCCGGTTTTGGATATGGTGGGTATTGTTGTCTGCCGAAAGATACCAAGCAGTTATTGGTCAATTATGCAGATGCGCCGGAGAACTTAATCGAAGCAATTGTAGAGAGTAATTGCACACGTAAGGATTTCATAGCAGATCGTGTGCTGGAGATTGCAGGTGCATATGAATTAAGTGAGGATTATACGCCGGAAAAGGAGCGTACAATGGAGCAATGAGCAGATGAGAGAACTGATTCCAGAAGAGTATGGTCTGGTCGGCAGGGAGTTGGCTGCGGCCGCAGTGGTGAAATTCTATGTCGGAGAGGTCGAAGGTGCGAGGAATGCGCTGGAAGGCATCATGGGCGACGGTTCCGTTGACGGCCGTGCGCTGGCAGCTTTTATCGACCGGGCTGTGGTTTACAGCAAGAGCCGAGCGCAAATCAATGAGCTGCAGCGGGTCAAAGGAACGCTGATTGTGCAGGACATCGGCATGGGCTTGCTCGACTTTCTCATGGACTGCCGAGAGTAATCGATTGTGCAAAAGAATATTCATGTCACCGCAAGTAATTAACTTGATATTTCCTGTATTCAATGGTAAAGTCTAATTACACTGGGGTGGGTTTACTTTGCGAGAGATTACCTGCTTCTGGGAGTACTGCTTCGGAAAGGAGCGTGTAAATTATGGCTGATGCTTTGAAGTTGCCCGTTGGCATAGAGAGCTTTGAAGAAATCCGAAAAGAAGGATTTTACTATATCGATAAAACTGGGTTAATTGAGCAACTTCTTAATCAATGGGGTAAGGTGAACCTTTTTACAAGGCCTCGGAGATTTGGAAAGACACTAAATATGAGCATGCTCCGATATTTTTTTGAAATCGGAACAGATAAAGCGTTATTTGAGGGGCTTTATATTTCTCGAAACGAGGAGTTTTGCGAAGAGTATCTTGGAAAATATCCGGTTGTGTTTATTTCTCTAAAAAATGTGGATGGACTTACATTTGAGGATGCAAAGTATCAATTAGTGGAGCTTATCGGCATTGAGGCGGAGAGGTTCCATTTCCTTCTCAAGAGCGATAGGCTCACTGAGAATGAGAAGAGCAGATATCGCGCATTGATAGATCTTCGAGATGGTCATTACACGATGGACAGCGGGATTGTGGCATCCTCGCTGCAAACATTATCCCAGCTTTTATATAAGCATTATGGACAAAAGACCATTATTTTGATTGATGAATATGATGTTCCGCTGGATAAAGCATTTCAACATGGCTATTACAAGGAAATGGTCGCAACAATTCGCACTCTATTTGGGAAAGCTCTAAAGACAAATGAAGCCCTGCAGTTTGCAGTTTTGACCGGTTGCCTGCGTGTTTCTAAAGAGAGCATCTTTACGGGGCTGAATAATTTTAAGGTGCTTTCTATAACTGACGCTCGTTTTGACGAACAGTTTGGATTTACGGAGGGCGAGGTTGAAACACTCCTTAAGGCATATCACCTTGAATTACATCTAGGTGAAACAAAGAACTGGTATGATGGATACCATTTTGGTGACGCCGATATTTACTGCCCGTGGGATGTGATTAACCATGTTGACAGACTCTGCGGAGAGCCGAATGCCGAACCGCAATCATACTGGATTAATACCAGCGGAAACGATCTTGTAAAGCGATTTGTTGACAAAGCGGATAAAACCACACGGGATGAAATCGAGCGGTTGGTCGCTGGAGAAACAATCGAAAAGTCTGTCCGTCTTGAATTGACATACGATGAAATAGACAATAGCATCGATAATCTTTGGAGTGTATTGTTTACGACAGGATATCTCACGCAGGAAGGTAAGCCCGAACGTGGTGTTTATAGACTGAAAATTCCGAATGAAGAGGTGCGAGAAGTTTTTAAGTACCAAATCCAAGAACTGTTCAATAATACGATTCTGAAAGACTCCAATGGACTCCGAGCTTTCTGGAAAGCGTTTGAAGATGGAAATGCGTTGGAAATTGAGGAAAGCCTGACAAGGACATTGAGTAAAACTATCAGTGTTCTTGATCCAAAAGGGTCCCAAACAGACAAGGAAAAATTCTATCACGCATTCTTATCTGGAATGCTGGTAGGAAATGGAGCATGGGGAGTCCTTTCCAATAAAGAGTCAGGCGATGGCTTTGCGGATTTGATGGTTGAAACGGATAATCCAAATTCAGGAATAATTATCGAGCTGAAGAGTGTAGAGAGGCTCTCTGAACTGGATGGAGCTTGTGAACGAGCTATGACTCAAATCCATGATCGCAGATATGGTGAGTATCTTCGTAACGAAGGTCGCAATGATATCTGGGCGTATGGAATCGCATTCTTTAAGAAACGGTGTAAGGTTGTTGCTGAAAAACTGAATTTGAACTGACCACGGAAAGACCGCCCACTGTGTGCAACCCACATGGTTGGCGGGCTTTCTTTTTGTATAGCAGTCTTTTAATAAACCACCTGCTATGCAGGTGTGTCCACAGACAGCTTGAGCTTCAAGCAAAAACCTCCAGTGCTATAATAAGTGTAGGTTCGCCAACCGCACTAAAATAACAAAGGAGGAAGTCCAAATGGACATGAGTGAAAAGTCTAATCCCCCAGCTATGCTGGGGAGAATGGAATAGCTGGAAGCGGTGAGGATATCAATAAAAAACCTCCTGTGATATATTAAGAATGGTGTCGCAAGCCAAACTTAATCACAGGAGGTGGTCCATATGGACAATAAAAGTTTATCACACACAAAATGGAAATGCCAATATCACATTGTATTTATCCCGAAATATTTTTTACGTTTGAGAAATGTTAGAATTAACTTCCGACAGTATGAAGAAACGCATATTATGGAAAATATCATCTATAATGAACTTCTTATAAGAAGGTATAATGTTGATGTTGGCATGGTTGAATTTAACTATTGCAATGAGGACAAGAAAAAGGCACAAAAGCAGTTGCAAGTAGATTTTGTATGCAATCAAGGCTCTAAGAGATTATATATTCAATCTGCATTAGCTTTGCCTACGAAAGAAAAGGAAGAACAGGAACAGTTACCGCTTCAAAATATTAGTGATTCATTTAAGAAGATAATTATTGTAAAGGATGGACCTACGCATTACAACGAATCGGGAATTTTGATATTGAATCTGTTTGATTTCTTGCTGAAGGAGAATAGTTTGGAATATTAAGAAAGCATTTGTAATTCCTCCCATGTCTTTGCTTTGAAGAGAGCAGCCAGACATTTGCTGTCAGGCTGCGTAAGAATATGATTTGAGTAGAG
>OGNQ01001001.1_pt1 | contig 23019 bp, 23 predicted proteins | sample 1573481 | NCBI WGS metagenome assembly OGNQ01 (sample SAMEA2581920, study PRJEB24529) | metagenome | biome: Human gut stool | place: China | collected 2011 | reverse complement strand
CGGAAAGTTCATGGAGTGGGGAATCCGCTTTATTGCGGTGGTAGACCATGTGGATACCAACGATACCGCGAACAAAAAATCTCGCCAGATCAACGGCTTGATCAACGAATGGTATCTGGAAGATCTGTCCACCAATGTCCGCTCGGTGCTTGACCACAAGCGGAAAGAGGGACTGTTCATCGGCTCTTTTGCACGGTATGGATACTGCAAAGACCCAAATGCAAAAGGAAAACTCATCATCGACCCGGAAGCAGCCGAGGTGGTAAGGCGGATCTTTTCCATGGCTCTTAACGGGATCGGCGCACACAGGATCGCACGCATCCTGAATGACGAAAAAATTCCAAGCCCAACAGCCTATAAGCAGCTGCATGGCATCCATTACCGCATTGCATTGAAGAATACAAATGCAGCTCTTTGGAGCAGTCCCACCGTATATCAAATATTGCATGATCAGCTTTATATCGGAAATATGGTGCAGGGAAAGCATAAAAAGGTAAGTTACAAGTCTGAAAAGACGATTTGGATTCCAAAATCGCAGTGGATCGTTGTAGAAAATATGCATGAAGCTATCATTGAGCGAGAAACGTTTGAAACGGTTCAGAGGATGATGCAGGGGCGCACCCGAAGCGCTGCCGGCGGTATGATCCATCCTTTGGCACGGAAAGTAGTGTGCAGCTGCTGCGGCTGTATCATGGAGCAGACTGGCCGTCCTCCCCGGGCAGACGGTACCCGGATACGGTATGTCCGCTGCCGGATGCATCAAAGGGCACCGGAGCAATGCGGGAACAAGACCTGCACGAACCTGACAGATCTGCAAAATGTGGTGCTCCAGCGTATCCGTGCATATGTGTCGGACTGGTTCGACCCTGAAAAAGTTACCCTTCCAGAACAGGATGACCCCATCCGGCAGCGAGAGCAGGCCAGGCGTGACGAGCTGAAGCGGTTGAAGAGCGAAGCAGCCCGGCGGCGCAAGGCCATGCAGGAACTGTATTTGGATAAGGTGTCAGGTTTAATTGATGCCATTCAGTTTTCTGAAATGAACCAGACCTTTCTGGAAGAAGTGAAAAAGGCAGAGACCCGGATCGATACATTGGAAACGGAACTGGAACAACAGCAGGAAGAGGCCAGTGTGATCAAGACGCAGAGGCAGCGTGTCCGTGAACTGGCACAGGTTTCACAGCTGACCCGTGAACTTGTTGTACGGTTGGTCCATCGGGTCATTGTCAGCCCAAAAGATCCGATTACCGGAGAACAAAAAATCACGATTGAATGGAATTTTTGAGCGAAAAAAGCTCTGGATGACCCGTTGGGCTGTTTTCGTCCGCCCAGGTGGGGTATACCTCACTGGAAGCAACGTTTGCGATATAATCCCGGAAGGAGACGGTCACGTTGCGGGCTGAGGCGGCCGGTTTGCCCAGATGCACCGTGATATTTTTGGGGATGATGACCTGATCCAGTACCCGGGGCGTGCAGTTTTCCCGCGGCTGCGGGCCGCTGCCGCCGCTGCCCGCGAACAAAGCGTGCGGCGGGATGACGATGGGCGCGTTCGGGATGTCCTTGCCTTCCTCCGTGACCGGAATCATCGCAGGCTGTGCCAGCGTTATCTGCCCGGCAAAGATCTGGATGCCCTCGATGCGCACGGTGCGGTAGCCGGATTTTGCGGCGGTCAGGCTGACAACGGCGTAAGGGCGGATGGTGTTGTCCTCGTCCAGCGAGAGGGTGCAGGCTGGGGCTTCAACGGGAATATCGGCGGCGCTGCCGGTGGCATCAGTGATGCGGTGCAGGGTAAAGCCGTCCCCCTGCACTGCAACGGTCACCCCCTCCACGGGGGCAGACTGGCGTGCCGCAAAGGTCTGGATGCGGAGAGTTCCGGTGTTTTTCATGGAGATACGCTCCTTTGCTGGTAAAAGTATGCTTCTGCCCCAGCGTATTCCGTCCGGTGCCCGGGCGTGCATGGCAATGCCCGCAGCAAACAAAAAAGCCGCCCGAAGGCGGCAGGGGAGAATAGCTTATTTGGCGCTGTCCTTGGCAAGGGCGGCGTCGATATTTTTTTGCAGAGCGGCAAGGTTTTCTTCCTTGTCGATGCCGCCAAGCAGAGGCTGCCCCACAACGTTGCCGTCCCGGTCAAAAACGTAGGTGGTGGGGAAGGCCATGATGTTCAGTGCAAACTTGCCGGCCTCGCTGCCGGAGGCAAAGTAGATGTTGCGGTAGCTTGCGCCCGTTGTCTCCAGCAGTTTTTTGGCGGCATCAATGCCCTGCTGGTTGCCGTCCAGCGTCTCGGTGTTGATGCCGACAACCTCGCCGCCCTGTGCCTTGACCTTCTCGTTCAGGGCGTTCAGGTCGTCCAGTTCCTCCACGCAGGGCTTGCAGCCGTTGAACCAGAAGTTCACCACCGTAAAGGCGTTGCCCGCAAACAGGCTGTTGTCCACCGGGTTGCCCTCTAAATCGTTGCCCTCAAACTGGGGGAAGGCGGTGCCCTGTGCGGCAGCACCGGAAGCGGCCGCGTCCGCAGGGGCAAGAGCAGCAATTTGTTCCTCAATGGCACGGATCTTTTCCGCATCGGCGGTCAGGGTCTTGTACTCCTCGTCCGAGAATTGGTCCTTTGTCTTTTCCACGGCACTCAGCAGAAAATCGCCGTAGTTCGTACTGAGGGTGGTCTCAGTCACGTTTTTGTCCATGGAGGAGAACACCTTCTCCCACAGGGCATCGTTTGCGGAAAGGATCTCGTTTTCCTCGGCCAGCAGCTGCTCCTCGGTCTTGCCTTCTGCTGCCGCAGAGGAAGCGGAAGAAGATGCAGTAGAGTCAGAGGACGCGCCCTGCCCGCAGGCGGCAAGGCTGAAGGCCAGCACAAGGCCAAGAAAAAGTGCGGTTACACGGTTAAGCTTCATGGTTTTACTCCTTTGTCGTTTCAGTGTTTGATTTGTCTCCCAGCCCGAATTTGTACTGGATGGCATCTGTGGGGCAGGCTTTCATGCACATCCCGCAGCGGATACATTCGGCGTGGTTGGGGGTCTTGGTAATGTCTACGTCCATCTTGCAAGCCTTTGCACAGGCTCCGCAGGAGACGCATTTGTGGGTGTCTACGCGCATCTGGAACAGCGAGACCTTGTTCAGCAGCGCATAGAACGCGCCCAGCGGGCACAGCCACTTGCAGAAGGGGCGGTAGAACACCACGCTGCCCACAATGACTGCCAACAGAATGCAGGCCTTCCATGTAAACAGCTTGCCCAGCGCGGCGCGGATGCCCGCATTGGTCAGGGAGAGGGGAATGGCACCTTCCAGCACACCCTGCGGGCAGAGATATTTGCAGAAGAACGGGTCGCCCATGCCCAGCTCGTTGACCGCCAGCAATGGCAGCAGCACCACCATGACCAGCAGCACCGCATACTTTAAATAGCGCAGCGGCTTTAACTTTTTGGTGGAAAGCTTGGGGGAGGGAATCTTGTGCAAAAGCTCCTGAAACCACCCGAATGGGCAGAGGAAACCGCAGATGAACCGCCCCAGCAGCACCCCAAAGAGGATGAGGATGCCGGTAATGTAGTAGGAAAAGCGGAACTTGGAAGAACCCACCACTGCCTGAAACGCCCCCACCGGGCAGGCACCGGCAGCGCCCGGGCAGGAATAGCAGTTCAGCCCCGGCACGCAGACGTATTTTCCGCTGCCCTGATACAGCGTCCCTTTGGCAAAGTTGGGCAGATGAATGTTGGTCAAAAGGGTCGCCCCGGCCTGTATAAAGCCCCGGAACCGGGCAAGGGGATTTAGTTTTTTCTTATCCAATGCCTACACACTCCATACACAGCCGGATGGCCTTTGAAAATACGGTGTCTGCCTCGCCCCGCCATACGCCGAACAGCAGCATCAGCACCCCGGCGGCAAGCAAAAGCAGCTGCGCCTGTTTTTTTGTCATGAACATCATAGCCTCCTGTTGTTTGATGGCACCAGTATACACCATGGGAGATAAAATTTCTGCTAAGAAAATCTTAACACGAATCTTAACACCGTCTGCTATAATCTGTTATAATGAAGAAAAACGCAAGAAATGGATTTTTACGGGAAGGGTGGAAAACAAAATGCGCCTTTTGGTGGTAGAGGACGAGCACTCCCTGCGGGAGGACATTGCCCGGAAGCTGCGGCTGTCCGGGTACGAGGTGGATGCCTGTGCAGACGGCGAGGCCGCGCTGGAGGCACTGGCAGCAGAGCGGTACGACCTTGTACTGCTGGACCTCAACCTGCCCAAGGTGGACGGAATGCAGGTGCTGCGCACCCTGCGCCGGCACGACCTTGAGACCTGTGTGCTGATCTTATCAGCGCGCAGTGAAATTTCAGATAAGGTGGAGGGGCTGGATGCCGGGGCGAACGATTATCTTTCCAAGCCATTCCACCTTGCAGAGCTGGAGGCCCGGGTGCGCAGCCTGACCCGGCGCAAGTTCATCCAGCAGGATGTCTGCCTGTGCTGCGGGCGGCTCAGCTTCAACACCCGCAGCCGCGTTGCCACGGTGGACGGTCAGACCCTTGCGCTGACGCGGAAGGAGAGCGGCGTACTGGAATATTTGCTGCTGCATCAGGGACGCCCGGTCAGTCAGGAAGAGCTGATTGAGCACGTCTGGGACGGCAGCGTGGACAGCTTCAGCAACTCCATCCGGGTACATATCTCTGCCCTGCGCAAAAAGCTGCGGGCGGCGCTGGGCTACGACCCCATCCGCAACCGCATCGGGGAAGGTTACGAGATCGGAGGCGAGGCGCAATGAAGCATTTATCCCTGCAATGGCGCATCACCCTGCTGACGGCGCTGCTCATCGCCTGCGCCTGCGTGTGTATGAACCTGCTTTTATACCGCACCGGCGTTACCGGCATGGATGCCCTCAACGGCTTTATGATGCAGTACCAGCCCGGCAGTGCGGATTCGTTGACCATCGAGATCCCGCAGGAGGAAATGTCCAGCCTGCTGGCGCATTTTTCACAGGAAGTCTACGATGCAAAGGTGGTTTTTGGCCGCAAGGGCTGGTGCATCACCGCTGTGGTCACCATCCTCAGCGCAGCCATCGCTTATTTTGTCAGCGGCAGAACGCTGAAACCTTTGCAGCAGCTTGCGCAGCAGGCGCAGCGGGTCGATCAGGACAGCATCGCCACCGTCCGTCTGGACGAAGATACCGTGCAGGAATTCGGGCAGCTGAGCCGGTCGGTGAACCGGATGCTGGATGGTCTGGCACAGTCTTTTGAATTGCAGCGGCAGTTTGCGGGTAACGCCGCCCACGAGCTGCGCACTCCGCTGGCTATTTTGCAGACAAAGCTGGAACTGTTTGCAGAGGAGCACCCGGCCATGGACGCTGAGACCGCCGGGCTGGTCAGCTCCCTGCGGGAGCAGCTGGACCGCCTGACCGCCCTTGTGCACACTTTGCTGGAAATGAGCAATCTGCAATCGGTCTCCCGCACCGACCAGATCGCCCTTGCACCGCTGGTGGAGGAGATCTTGACCGACCTGACCTCCCTTGCCCAGAAAAACAATATCTCCTTGCAGCAGGACTGCGCGGAGCTGGGCATGGTGGGCAGTGATGCGCTGATCTACCGGCTGGGGTTCAATCTTGTGGAAAACGGCATCAAGTATAACCGCCCCGGCGGGGCAGTGCGCGTCACCCTGCGGCAGGAAAAGCAGGCCGCTGTGCTGCGCGTTGCAGATACCGGCCCGGGCATCCCCGCAGACTGCCGGGAGAGCATTTTCCAGCCCTTTTTCCGGGTGGATAAGTCCCGCAGCCGGGAGATGGGCGGCGTGGGGCTTGGCCTTGCCCTTGTGCGGGAGATCGCCGTGCTGCACGGCGGCAGCGTGACCGTGGAGAGCAGCAGCGAAAACGGCACCACCTTTGCCGTTACCCTGCCGCTGGCACAGCCCTGTTGAAGCAAGCAGAGCATGGAAATCGTGCTTCCGAATAAAGGCTTCCCCCGGTCGGGGAAGCCTTTTGCCCAGTGACGATTTGTGCAAGCATGGGAAGGGGCTTTATTTTTGGCACACGGGGGAGTATACTGGAAACAGCAGGCCCCGGAAAATAAGAAGGACAAAGGAGATACTGAAAATGCAGGCAACCATTCACAACGAATTTCTGACCCTGACCGTGGACACCCACGGTGCAGAGGCCGTCAGCCTGAAGAATGCCGCAGGCGAAGAGATGCTCTGGCAGGCCGACCCCGCCATCTGGAAGCGCCACGCACCCATCCTGTTCCCGTGGACGGGCAAGCTGGTGGACGGCACCTTTGCCGCCAAGGGCAAAACATGGAAGGGCGGTCAGCACGGCTTTGCCCGGGATCTGGAGCACACTCTGCTGCGGGCGGAAGGGGATACCATCCAGCTGGAGCTGCGGGCAGACGATGCCATCAAGGCAGAGCGTTTTCCTTATGATTTTGTGCTTACCAGCACCTTCCGTCTGGAGGGCAAGACCGTGCACCATACTTTGCAGGTAACGAACCCCGGCACGGAGGAGCTGCGTTTCGGTATCGGCTTCCACCCGGCGTTCAATGTGCCGTTCGATGAAAAGCACACCACCACCGACTACGAGTTCCGTTTTGACCGGCCGGAAAGCCCGGTCATCCTCGATGCCAGCCCCAACGGCTTGCTGAGCGGCAAGAGCTATTACCAGTGGAAGAACCAGCAGGCCATCCCGCTGACCGATGACCTGTTTGCCAACGACAGCTTCTGCATGGCAGGCCTGCGCACTGGCACCATCGGCATCTGCGAGAAGGACACCGGACGCAATATCACCTGCCGGGTGGAGGGCTACCCCTATTCGCTCATCTGGTCAGCTCCCGCAAAGCCGGTGCGATTTGTGTGCATTGAGCCGTGGCACAGCCTGCCCGCCGCTGCCACCGACCCGCAGGACTGGGAGCAGCGCGCCGCAGCCGCCTGCCTTGCCCCCGGCGAAAGCTGGCAGACCACCCTCAGCACCACCTTTGACCGGTAAGAAAAAAGCACGCAGAAACGAAACGGCGTGCTCTTGACAGAAACCTCAAAAGCGGGTATACTGTAAATAGAAAAGGCACTGCGACAAGCGGTCAGCCCTTTTTGATGATCTATTCTAAGAACCTAAGGATCTAAGAACCGTCACCGGCCAGGGTGGCGGTTCTCGCTTTTTACCTTGATGGTAAATACCAATCCGAAGATATGGAACGTCAAAGTAATCGGCATGAGTCTCACCTCCTTCCGGAAGTGGGGCCGAACCGCCTGCCGTTGTATGCAGTGCCTTGCCGCTAAAAAGCGACATACACATAATATCATAAAATTTGACAGAATACAAGAAAAATCCCGGAGCGCATCAGCACTCCGGGATTTTTGCGGTTAAATCAACCTGTTTTTAGTAGGCGATGCCCCAGTAGACCATGGTCTTGGCAGGCTTGCCGCAGCAGGGGCACCCATCGCTGAGCTGTTCCTGCTCAAAGGGCATGCAACGGCTGGAAAGTCCAGCCTCTTCCTTCATCTTCATCTCGCAGGCCAGATCGCCGCACCACATGGTCTTGATGTAGCCGGTGTTGGCCTTGGCCAGCTCCTTCACCTCGTCCATGGTGGTGGCAGCCCAGGTGCGCTTTTCGCGGTTTTCCAGCGCACGCTGGTACAGGTCCTTGCGCAGAGCCTCCAGCTGGGCGGGAATGGCGGTCTCCAGCTCGTCCAAGCTTACAAAGACCTTCTCGCGGGTGTCGCGGCGCACCAGCACGCACTGGTTCTTCTCCAGATCCTTGGGGCCGATCTCCAGACGCAGGGGCACGCCCTTCATCTCCCACTGGGAGAACTTCCAGCCGGGGGCGTTGTCGCTGTCATCCAGCTTCACGCGGGCGTACTTGCTGATCTTCTCGGCCAGCTCGGCAGCCTTCTCGGAGACGCCGGGCTTGTGGGCGGCGATGGGCACCACGACCACCTGGATGGGGGCGATGGCCGGGGGCAGGATCAGGCCGTCGTCGTCGCCGTGGGTCATGATGATGGCACCCACCAGACGGGTGGAAACGCCCCAGCTGGTCTGGAACGGATGATGCAGCTGGTTGTCGCGGCCGGTAAAGGTGACATCGTAAGCCTTGCTGAACTTATCGCCAAAGTAGTGGCTGGTGCCGCTCTGCAGCGCCTTGCCGTCCTTCATCATGGCTTCGATGGTATAGGTGGCCTCGGCACCGGCAAACTTTTCCTTGTCGGTCTTGCGGCCCTTCACCACGGGGATCGCCAGATCCTGCTCGCAGGTATCTGCGTAGCAGTTCAGCTGCTGCTGGGTCTCAGCCTCAGCCTCGGCGGCAGTCTCGTGGATGGTGTGGCCCTCCTGCCACCAGAACTCGCGGCTGCGCAGGAAGGGACGGGTGGTCTTTTCCCAGCGCACTACGCTGCACCACTGGTTGTACTTCATGGGAAGCTCGCGGTAGCTGTGCAGCACGCGGGACCAGTGATCGCAGAACATGGTCTCGCTGGTGGGACGCACCGCCAGACGCTCTTCCAGCTTGTCGGAGCCGCCCATCGTGACCCACGCCACCTCCGGCGCGAAGCCATTGACCAGCTCGCCTTCCTTCTGCAGCAGGCTCTCCGGGATCAGCACGGGCATCGCCACATTGACGTGACCGGTCTTTTTGAACTCGGCGTCCATGTATTTCTGGATATTCTCCCAAATGGCATAGCCGTAAGGTCGAAGGATCAGAAAGCCCTTGACGCTGGCGTAGTCTACCAGCTCCGCCTTCAGGCAGATATCCGTATACCACTTGGCGAAATCCTCCTCCATGGGGGTGATCGCCTCTACATTTCTCTGATCCTTAGCCATAGCTTTATACCATTCCTTTGTTAGTATATAGGGTGTGTGCCAACTTTACATTTTACCCGCCGCCATGTGACTTGTCAAGTTTTCAGCGGAAAAAGACCGCCGAAGGCTTTTGGAGGTTGTCCTTTGCCGCAATTGACAAATACGGCTGTCCCATGGTATAATAAAACTCCAAAATAAGTGTGGATTTTTCTGGAGCATCGCCTCTATTTTTCGCCACGCATCCGACAGGGTGTGCGGCGTTTTTTATTAGGAGGAACGACGGATGAACATATTTTACCAACTCATCGGGTTCGGCGCACTGATCGCCATGGGTCTCAGCTATTGGCAGAATGACAAGCGTACCATCTTGCTGTGGCAGGGGGTGGCCAACCTGATCTTCGCCATCCACTACACGCTGCTCCACGCACGCTCCGGCGCACTGTGCAGCTTTTTCCAGATTGTCGTGCTGCTGCTTTTCCTATTGCAGGAGAAATTCAACTGGAGTAAACTGGTCACCGCGATACCCATCGTGGCAGTATTTCTGCTGATTGCCGTGGTGACCTATGAGACGCCAGTGACGGTACTGCCCATCGTGGCATCGTTGGCGGCGTTACTGCCGTTCTTCCAGTCCAGGCGGTGGGTGATACAGGTGGCGGGCATTGCCAGCGGCCTGTCGTGGCTGGTGTATGTCATTGCGGTACGGTCGTATTCCGGCATGGTGACAGAGTCGGTACTGACCATCATCACGGCGGCGTCCCTGCTGAAGAAGGAATCCAGAAAGCCCTGAACGGACAGACCCCCGGCACATTGTGCCGGGGGAGTCTGCCGAAGGGGTGCGCCGCGTCAGGCGTAGTGCTTCAGACCCTGCGCCATGGATGAGGCGGTGCAGCGGCGGGCATGGCAGGCCAGGGATGCCACACTTCCATCCCAGCGCTGCTTCCAGAAATAGATATACGACCGGCTCTTGTTGTACTTCCGGCTGGCGCGGCTCACGCCGTATTTCTCTGTGTACTTCATTAGGGATTGCCGATAGGCCATGTCTTGTGTTATACTTTTGCTCATGAGGGATATGGTCTCCTTTCGGGCTGGTTTGGTGTGGTAACTTAACTATAACCCTTGAGACCATGTCCCTCATATCTTTTTATTCACTTGTCCAAGATGTATTGTAGTCCTACACCGTCGCAAAAAGGCCGCAAAAAAGCGCCCCGCAGGGCGCTTTTTCAGCGATCCCGGCCCAGCCGCCTGTCGCGGCGCCGGCCAACGATGACATACACGAACACATAGGCGATGGCGCCGGCCATCAGGCCGGACAGCACGTCGATGACGGCGTGCTGCTTGACGAACACCGTGGAGACCATGATGAGTATGCCGTACAGCGTCGCGCTCCAGCGCCACGCCGGCTTCTTCAGCCCCGGCGTGTGCCACACACCGGCCACCAGCGCAATGCAGCCCAGCACGTGCACGCTGGGGAACACGTTGGTGTTGGTGTCGATGGAATAGGTGTACTCCACCAGCCATGTGGCGGCGTTGTGGTGCGCCATCACCGCCGGACGCAGATCCTGTCCGTTGGGGATCAGGATGCAGAACACCACCGCCGTGGTAAACGTCACCATGATGTACCACATATACCGGCGGAAGCCCTCGGCGTCCTTCAGTATGAGATAGATCCCCAGCGCCACCAGCAGCGGGCTCCAGGACACATAGGGGAAGATGAACCACTCGCAGAAGGGGATATAGGTGTCCAGCACCGTCTGTGTGGCCCAGTAGTTATCGGTAATAAAGTGCTCGATGGTAAAAAACATCGCCAGATAGACCGGCAGATACGCGCCCCACCAGGCGTGGGGATGGGTCTTGAAGAATTGCTTGATCGCCTGCATACGATCCCTCCGACAAACTTGATGATTTCGTATCCCGTATTGTACCAGAACCGCCCCGGAAAAGGCAACCCCCGCCCCGCAAATATCACAGAATTTTTACAACTCAGGCAAACCGCCGCAGGTGCTGAACGGACTGGACAAACCGGGGCGGCGTATAGTATACTGTCTCCAATACAGACACAGGAGGAACTGCCATGCAGATCATCAAGCGGGAGGAGCTTCCCGAACAGCGCCAGGTGCGCCTGACTATCGCCGTGGACAAGGACACCTGGCAGGCGTCCCTGGCCAAATGCTACCAGGGCGTCAAGTCCGTCTGCCCCGTGGCCGGCGAGCCTACCCGGGAAAACCTGGAACAGGCCTACGGCCCCGAGTTTTTGTACCAGGAGGCCGTCAACGACACCTATCCCCAGGCGCTGGTGGAGGCCATCAGCCAGAGCGATATCCAGATCGCCGGGACCCCCACCCTGTCGGTGGAGACTATCGGCCCCGACGGCTACACCTTCGCCGCCGTTATCGATCTGTACCCGGAGGTGGAGCTGGGCCAGTACAAGGGCCTGTCCGCCGTCTATCCCCAGGTGGAGCTGAGCAATGACGATACCGAGGCCGCCCTGGACGAGTACGCCCGGGCCAACCCCGAGGTGCAGCATCCGGAAAGAGCCGCCATGGGCGACGAGGTGACGCTGGACTTCGAGGGCTTTGTGGACGGCGTGCCCTTTGAGGGCGGCAAGGGCGAGCAGTATCCCCTGCTGCTGGGCAGCGGCTACTTCATTCCCGGCTTTGAGGAGCAGGTGGCAGGCGCCGCCGTGGGCGAGGAGCGCGACGTAAAGGTCACCTTCCCCACGGAGTACGTCCCGGAGCTGGCCGGCAAGGACGCGGTGTTCCATATCAAGGTCCACCAGATCACCCGGCGGGCCATGCCGGAGTGGGACGATGATTTCGCCCGCCGGCAGGGCTTTGCCGATGTCTCTGCCCTACGCCGGGCCGTCATGGAGACGGCGGTGCAGAAAAAGCAGGCCCAGGCCGCCGAGCAGTTCGCCAACGACCTGATCCGCCAGGTGACGGAGGCCATGACCGTTACCATTCCCGCCGCCATGGTGGAGAACCAGCTGGACGGGCTGATCAACGAGCTGCGCGGCCATTTACAGGCCCAGGGCGTGTCCCTGGAGCAGTACCTGGAGATGGGGAACACCACCATGGAGCAGCTGCGTGACCACGCCCGCGAGCAGGCCGCCGCGGCGGCGCGCTATGAGCTGGCCATGACCGAGATCGCACGCCGGGAGGGAATCGACATCACCGAGGCGGACGTGGACGCCAAGTACGCCGAGCTGTCCAAGCAGTACGGCCTGTCCGTGGAGCTGCTGCGCCAGCAGCTGCCGCCCCTGCGCCTGCGCCACGATCTGAAGCTGGCCGCCGCCCAGGCGGTGGTGGTGGACTCCGCCAAACGCAAATGACCGTCCCGCGGGTAGCAGCCTGCCCGCGTACCGATCAATGAAAAGCAAGGGAAGGCCCGTACGGGCCTTCCCTTTTTGTATATCGAAAACCACTCGCCCAGTGAGAGGCTTTCAGGATATAAAGGGCGGCGGACAGTATCTGTCCGCCGCCAGATCGCTTTGTCGCTTATATGCCCTACCAGGGATAGAAGTAGATCACCGTGTCCGGCTCCAACTGAATGGGCAGATAGGAACCGTGCTGTCCCTTGTCGACGGACAGATAGGTGTAGTCCTCGAAGGCCATGGGAACCTGCACGATGAAGCCATCGTGGATGATCCGTTCCGTCTCGCCGGGCGTGTATCTCTTGCCGCCGGTGCGGGTCATATCCAGCATCAGTACGCCGGAGTATTCCCCGTTGGCGGTCAGCCCCCATTCGCCTTCATAGACCTCCTCCGGTGTGACGAAGTCACTTTCGTACCACCAGGTGAAGGTCGCCGCGCCCCAATAGTCCTCCTGACTGCTGTTGGCGTGCAGCTCCAGAGTGGCCAGAGCGGGCTTATCCGTATGACCCTGCCACGCCCATGTCTCCTGCGTCAGCTGGGAGCCGGAGGGACACGTCCAGCCGATGTCGCTGCCGAAGCCGTCGTTCCCCTCCTGCGAGTAAAAGGTGAAGTCGTAGGCCAGCCTCCGTTCGTTCTCGGAGTCGTAGGGCAGCGCCACTATTCCGGGAATGGGATACCAGCTCAGGGTATCGGGGTGGCTGTCGGTCAAGAGCAGCTCCGTGGTATCGGTGGGGACAGTCCCCAGATCGTTGGAGACGAACAGCAGGATCGGGTCGCCGCTCTCGCTGCGGTAGAGCACCTCAAGGGTCTCGTAAGACAAGAGGGTTTGTGTTTGAAGATCGAAGTGTAGAAATTAGACGGGGCGATGATGTTATTTGGAACGGAAGTATTCAGACAATAGAAAATACCTTGTTAGAAATTTGTGCGTTTTCATTGTTTAAGGTTGAACTGCTCAAAAATGAATGGAGGATGTGAGATGGCTAACCTTCAAGAACGCCGGGACAAATCCGGCAAGCTGATCTCCTACTCCATCCGCGTCCACCGTGGCCGTGGTGCTGACGGTAAGCAGCTCAAGCCGTGGACGGCGACTTTTGAAGTCTCGCCCACATGGACGGAAAAGAGCGCAAGAAAAAAGGCCGAGGCTTTCGCCGCGACTTTTGAAAAAGAGTGCCGGGAGGGTGTGACCTCCGACAGCCGTCTGAGATTTGAAGAATACTGCAACTATGTGATCGGCCTAAAGGAGCAGCGGGGTATAAAGCACTCGACCATTGTCCGCTATAGAGAATTGACGGAGCGTCTATACCCGCTCCCGTTGGGGTCAGCGTTTGGGTCAGAAAAAATGGCAAGTAAGACATTGGACGCAAAAATGCGGAAAAAGTCCTGATTTCGCAAGAAATCAGGACTTTCTGGTTGCGGAGGGAGGACTTGAACCTCCGACCTCCGGGTTATGAGAAATGCACCGTGAATTTCTTATAGCCCCATAGTGGCGCATATAATCCCAGGAAGTCAGTATTTTCAAGGGTTCCAAGGAATCTGTATTCGTCTTCGCTCCCATCCCGTACCATGAAATCTTACAGCGGTTGGTGTCAGCGTTGGTGTCAACTCCAAGAGAAGATCCATGAGATGACCGATTTTGTTAACCTAACCACGTAAGAACCGTACCTTTAGGTTTTTACCTCTAAGGGATTCAGTTCATTAGGATTCGGACAGAACAAGAAACAGACCATCAGGCTCACGAATCGTACCAACATCTAATTAGCGCAATGGCGCAGCATTACCAGCGAAATATCATTCCGCGTTTGGTAATGCTGCGCCGCTTTTGCTCTATGCCAATTATAACACAAGGCTTCCCATTAAGGAAGCACATTTCAGGAGGTTTCCATGTCAGAATATACACTTGAGATCAAACAGATTGTAGATTATCCACGATGTCGGATCTACCGGCAGTTCGTACAAGCCTTGATAGCAGACCGGAGCATTCGCGTGAGCGGAGGCTCCGGTCTTTTTTATTTTGTCGTGCTATGCGCCTATGCCAACTTCCGCACCTCATACAAGCGCATTGATGGCATTAGTTACACCATCTACCCCGGCGAATGGATCATGTCCGTGGAGGAATTGTCCCGGTATTTCCGCACACGCTTCCGCCGCCAGACCTTGGCCGCTTTGGAGGGGCTGCAAAAGAAAGGGCTTATCAGTTTTCTTGTTCTCGGACATGGTAAGCTGATCAAATTCAAGATTCGCGGCTGGCGGCGTCACAACACGATTCTCGACTACAATGCGCCCTGTCAGAAGGATACCGGCTTTTTCTTCTTCCCTGTATCTACTGCCACAGAGCTGGTCAGTGCCGGTCACTGCTCGGAGATGGACGCCGTATTGGATCTATGGCTGAACACGGTCTATAACGATCCGCAAGTCCTCGGTTCAGACGTCGGGCCGGTGGTCTATCTCCGCAACGGTACAGGCTGCCCGCTGGTCAGCTACGCAGAGCTGGCTTCCCGCTGGGGCGTCTCTAAGGCAACTGCCGGCCGATACCTCAAGCGCATGGCTGAACGGGGCTATCTGCAACTGACAGCCTTCCCTGGCACACACGGCACCACGATCTATCTCCAGAACTATCTCTCCACCATGTTCCAGATTTCTGACATCGTGGTGGACAAGGAAGAGATCGCCATGAGCCTTGGCATCAAGCTGGAGCTTCAGGAGGAAACCGCCCTGACCACTGCGGCATCCAGCGGTTCAAATGAGGCCGGTAGCGTTTCAGAAATGAACCGCCATCGGATCGAGCGGAAGATGCGTGAAATCCTTGTGGCACAAGGGCTGCCGTGTGCTTCATGCCCTAAATCCAAATATATGTTATTACCATTATCCGACGACTGCGAGGTTACAATAGAAGGGGTGCCTCCGCTGTGCCGGTGGCTTCAACTGGTGGTCACCTGCGGTGACGCACAGGAAGTCTATCACTTTGAACTCAGATTACACCCGACCGGGATGCGTGGCGATAAGGAGGCCGAACGATGAAAAAGACTGCACAAGAACCAAAAGTGACCGATAACCCCCTGTACCATGACACATGGATGCTGCTGCGCAAGTACCGGGACGTGGTGTGGAGCCTGGAGTTGTCCGTGCAGCAGGTGCGTCGGCAGTTCCAGATCGAGTATGGCAGCAGCATTGAGGAGTTTCTGGAATCTCTCTACGTGGCCGGTGTCACCTTTGAGGGCTCGGCGATTGAGGATCATGCCCGCTGCATCGAACGCAGCTACAAGATGCTGAAGCTTCTGGACACTTCTGTGGAACTATTACGGACAAAGCACAAGTACGGCGAGAGCTATTACTGGCTCCTGTACTACACCTATCTATCGCCACAGCAGTTGGCGAACACGCAGGAGATCATCGAAAAGCTGGAGCCGCACATTCGGGACATCAGCTACCGCACCTACTTCCGCAAGCGTCAGATGGCTATTGATGCCCTGAGTTCGGTGCTGTGGGGGTACTCGTCAAAAGAGAGTCTGGCGCTGCTGGAGAAATTTGTGCCGGAGGAAAAGTAAAATAGGGGGCGATTATAAATGAGAATAGCATCTTGGCACAAAACCATTGCATATGCGGCAAACTGCGAGTAAAGGGGTGCAATATGCTGTAATGTGATAGTCAACTATTATTTGAACCAGAAGATGGAATGGCTTTTTGTCAGTTTAATCCGAAAAGCGTTGATTCTGCGGGAATATCTGCTATAATATACTTAATCGCAACAACAATTTATACTTATTTACCGAAGTAGTAGATTCGGAGCAGTTTTATTGGAGTTATATGCTTTTGGGAAAAAGGGGATAGCTATGGGAAAATACGACGGTAATTATTTTGAAGAGATGTCTAAGCAAAGGCAAAAGCGAGAAGAAAATGAACGGAGAGAAAAGCATGCGCAGTATATTTCCCGCAGAATACCTGAAGATGTTATTAATGCACTCGAAAGCGGAAAGCTCAAAAAAGAGCAGATAGATGAAATTGAGCGTCTGCCTTGGGAACAACTCTGTACTCCTCCACACATAAACGAAGCATATGCTCAGAAATTACTAGATGAAAGACATGTAGGGTTAGAAGATGTTAAATCAAGGATTATGGATTATGTCTATTCCGACTTTAGAGGCGGAGCGGCACTCTTGCTAGTGGGGCCTCCTGGAGTTGGAAAGACAAGTATTGCAATTCAAATTGCTCGAGCAATTAAAAGGCCTTGGTATGAAATTCCCTTATCAGGAATTGCATCAGCGCATGAGATTACGGGCGTCGATCCTACATTCAGTGAGGCCGCACCCGGTGAAATCGTTCGCGCAATTAAGAATACAAACTCATTTTATCCACTAATCATTCTTGATGAAATAGACAAGGTTGGTAGGTCGACAGAGCACGGAGACCCACAGAATGCACTGCTTGAGGTGCTTGATACTAACCGATCTAGTTTCAGAGATCGCTTTTTGAGTATCCCGATTGATTTATCTAACTTTGTTTTTATTGCAACAGCAAATGACTTGTCGGATATATCACCAATCTTAAGAGACAGACTGGAAATAATCGAGATTGGTGGTTATAACAAGGAAGCAAAGAAAGCGATACTAAGTGAACAAATTATTCCGCAGATTACCACTACAATAATGGATTCCCCCAAGCAAAGCATACATATCGATGATTCTGCTATTGAAAGCATAGTTAGCAAGTATTCTATTACTCCAGGCATACGAGAATTGTACGACATGACTGATCGGATTTGTAGAAGGGCTAACAGGGAGTATAAAACTGGCCACAGAAAAGTCAACGTCACCTCAAACAATTTAGAGGCTTATTTGGGAAAACCCAAACGCTTGAGCTTTGAGAGAGAGGGTATACCCATCATTGGTAGTGCCAATACTGCTGTGCTGATAAGCACTAAATATGCAAAAGTCATCGAAATCCAAGCAAAGGTGCTCGAAGGAAATGGCACAGTAATTTGCACAGGAGGAATCGAAGGCTTTGCTAAAGAAGCAGTCCAAATTGCAACCTCGCTTATAAGGTATCACTCTTTGGAATTAAATATCTCACCTGAGTACTTTTCTCACAAGGATATCCATGTACACTCTGAGTATCATCCTCTTATAAAAAGTAATAGATGTGTTTCGTTAGCTATTTTTGTTGCAATTATTTCCAATATTTTTAAGAAAAAAGTGCCTTTAAGAAAAATGTTTGTTGGGGAATTGCATTTGGATGGTAGTATTCGGTATGTCTCAAATATTGGCGATTTTTTAGATGCAGCCATAGAATCCAATTTGGGAACTGCATATATATATCATTAGATAATATAACTTTTGACAAAGACTTAATTGCCAAATATAAAACCCAAATAGAGATCAGACCATTAGAAAAAATTACTCAATTGATTGATTTGGTATTGGACAAAGAAAAGGATGGACTCTAATGATTTGGACAATTTTACAAACGATTGGAAGCTTGCTCTCAGGAATATCTATACTTACGGCATTTATCTTATACCGTATCGAACAGAATGATAAATATAACAAGGACATACGAAAAGCAATAGCCGATACGGTAACTACTATCGAAGAACAATACTCATTACTAAAGTCCAATTTTATTTTCTCATATGTGGAGGAGTTCTTTTCAAATCGTTATTTTCGACAATATTTAAGTGATTTGGGAGCATACATTGAGAGCCACATAGATAAAAAACCAGATGAAATTAAGAAGTTTTGCCATAAGTCTAATCGATGGTCGCCAATGCTTGATTCTCCCATATTACATCAGAATACTATTCAGGAGCAGTACCACATAAATGATGCAAAAATCACGAAAAGCTTGACATATGATTTGGCAGATATTAAAGGGCTGGCTCGCATGCTTGATTTATTCCAAGAAGAATCTCGCCGCTTAGAGCAGACAATCGCGGAAGACATAATTGGCTCAGATTTTGGCATTGATGCAATATGTGATGTGCTTATCGAAAATCGAGTCGATATTAATAACGAAAATATTCTACGACGAAAGCTCATCCAAAAGTATATCCAGTGCACGGAAGATAAGCATAAAAAACAAATAGAGAAATTAAGTGCGATGTACGAAGTAATTAAAATAATACTAAAGAGACTCTTTTCGTTCGAGGACAAAGCGTTGCGTAAGTACGCTTCTTCATGCCGTAGACAAACTCCTGTACCTCATAATAAAACCGTTCAGGATGAGTATACAGCTATAATTAAGGCTCTACCTGATAGGTTGTTCTCTGATTGCAAAACGGAATGTAGCCGAAAAATAGGAAGCATTGATGCTATCTCAACGCCTACATAATGCCATCTTTCGCACACTTGGGGGTTGCAATAATGGCAACGTATCAAATCTTGCTTGTTACAAATTATTTTGGCACTTTCCCGCCACAACATTGGCACGGTTTTGCGATTTCGGCGTAAATCCAAGTGTGCTATACTGTGTATGCTCAAAACTATGCCAAGGCGATACGAGTAACACCATCCTACGGGGTGGTGTTATTTTATTTCCGGGTATTTGGGCAGCCCGAGAGGGACGGCTTTCAGGGAGCGGCCCCTCCACATCTTTTCTATCACAGGAGGTATCACGAGTGAAAAAACATGACCTGACCAAGACACATCTCCACAGGGCAAGTCCCGGCATGGCACTATACGCGGCTTTCGCGGGCGTGACCATGGCCGCAATGCTTTGCCAGCCGGTCTTTGCAGCCACCGTCTGGGAGAAGGCCAATGAGATCATGAAGGATGTCTATAATCAGATTCTTCTTATCTCCACCATTGCCGCCATTGTCACCGCGTCGGTGGCACTGCTGATGATGAACTTCTCCCGCAGCGGCCGCACTGTGGACGAGAGCCGCGCATGGCTCAAGCGTATCATCATCACATGGGCGATCCTTAACGGTCTGGGCTTCATCATGTCCTATGTGACGCCCTTCTTCGCGGATGGCAGATGGAACGGATAACGCCAAGCTGCCCGGCTGAGAAAGGAGAGGTGCTATGGGCATATTAGATGGCATTGTAGAATGGATCGCGGAGCAGGTCATGTACGGTCTTGACCTTATCAACACCTCCGTTCTGGGGGCTCTGGGCTGCGACATGACCACCTTCCTGCGCTACTTCCCTGCCGCGGAGACGATGTACAACATCTTCGTGGCACTGGCTATCGGCATGATCTTGCTGAACCTGATCTGGCAGCTATTCAAGAACTACGGCCTTATAGCAGGCGTAGAGGCAGAAGACCCGGTAAAGCTGACGATCCGCTCTGTGCTGTTTATCCTGCTGGCCTATTTCGCAGATGAAATCGTGGAGCTGATACTGAAAATCGGCGGGACACCCTACGCATGGATCATGTCGTCTGAACTGCCCGCATTGAACTTTGCCGACTTCAATTCGGTCATACTTACCATCCTTGGGGTCTGTGCCAACGGCGCGGTGGCTCTAATCGTCCTGATCCTCGTCCTCATATTGGCGTGGAACTATATCAAACTGCTATTTGAGGCGGCGGAGCGTTATGTGCTGCTGGGCGTTCTGGTATTCACGGCGCCGGTGGCTTTTGCTACGGGCGCGGCGCAAAGCACCTCCAACATCTTCAAGGCGTGGTGCCGGATGTTCGGTGGCCAGATATTTCTGCTGCTGATGAACGCGTGGTGCCTGCGCCTGTTCATCACCATGGTGGGAACCTTCCTGGCAAACCCATTATCCCTATAGGAGACGATCATGAATCAAAAAACGAAATACATCACAGGGATCGTGTTGTCCGTACTGGTTATATGTGCGCTCACAATCCCGGCCTTTGCTCTGACGGAATCAGATGTGCAGTCTCAGGTCTCAGCTTCCGGTAAAGAAGGCGTGGCCGGAAACCTGTTCGTCTGGTTTCTGTGCGCAGTGGCATTTTTGAAGATCTCACAGAAGATCGACAGTTTCATGCAGGGCCTTGGCATCAATGTGGGCCATACAGGCGGCTCTATGCTGGCAGAAGCGATGCTGGCCGCACGGAGCATCGCTGCCGCCCGTGGCGTCGCTGGACGCGGTCGAGGCGGTAATGCAGGGCGAGCCGGAAGCACCAGCGGCAGTGGAGGTGACAGCAATACCTTCCTGCAAGGCGGTCTGGCCGGTGTTGCCAATCGCAGCTTCTATAACGGCGCATACCGAAACGCCACCGGCACAGACAGCGGCGGCGTTGGCGGCATGGCGTTCCGTGCCTCTATGACCAAGGGCGGCGATATTGCCAATAACGTTATCAGCCGTATTGCCACCGGCGGCGCGGGATCTGGGGATGTCATGTCCGGCAATATGGCGGCGGACGCTCTCATGTCCTATATGGGCTATACGGCTCTTGGTGAAGGCGCGGCGGATATTCCGACCTTCTCCAATGTGGAGATTGGCGGTGGGCATATCACCGGCACGGAGACCTCTGAGGAAGAACCTGACGGCCGCGCCTTTGCCATGTACAGCACTGAACAGTATATGGAGCCAAAACGGGAATACACCACCGTCACCACTGTGGATGGCGCAAAATGGTATAGGCAGTACGCACAGGACGTAGTGGAGAAAAAGCCTTATCAGAATCCGGATGGCGGCATTTCCTATCGTGAGAGCCTGATCCGGCGTCTGCCTGACCCGCCTCGCAGAAAGGACAAGACCTGATATGACCCAGCAAGAACGCAGCGGTCTGAACGAAGCCGCTGAGATCAGCGCACACGCTGGCGGTGCTGTGCGCGGCGCCATCAAGACAGGAAAAATGGTAAGCGGCGCGGCAAAAGGCGCTGCTGCCGCAGGCCCTTACGGTGCGGCGGCAGCGGCACTCTGGACACATCGCAAGGCGGTTGCTGCCATCATTGCCGGGTTGCTGGTGCTTCCCGTCCTGTTCATCATGCTGCTGCCTTCCCTGATCTTCGGCGGGTTGACCAAGGCAGGGGTTGAAGGAAGTCCAGACACACCGATCCTCAACGACAACGCCGCCGTTGTGGAGAACATCAATCAGATCTCGCAGGCGATCAGCGACTTGCTGGAGGAAGGGCAGGAGGATGTTCGCGCCCGGATTGACGCGGATTTTACCGCTTCCGGCGCTGACCAGAAGGAGATCATCAATCCATACGAAAGCTCCCCGGCCTACAATGCCAACCGCTTCATTGCCATGTACTGTGCCGCCAAAAATCAGGACTACGCATCTATCTCTCTCAGGGATATGGAGAACGTAATCCGTAAGGCCAAGGACGCCCTCTATACCTTCACGAGCACGGAGGAGTCTCGCACGACTACGGTAACGGAAACGAATACGGATCCCAAAACCGGTAAGGTCACGGTGACGAAAACGGAAGTAACAGAGATATGGAAGATCTATACCATCGTCTATAACGGAGAAGCTTATTTTGAGGATAAGATATTCTCTCTGTCGGATGAACAAAAGGGACTGGCGGAAAACTACGCCCAGAACCTGAGCGTATTCCTGGGCGATGGTATGATGCAGGGCTTGCTGCCTGCCGAGTCCGCCGGCCTTGTATCTCTGGGTGACATTCGTTTCTCGGATGGCGCGACGCAGGTGGTCTACTATAATCAGTTGGACAAGCGGTACGCGAGCAAGCCCTACGGCACCGACGACATCGGCACCTACGGCTGCGGGCCTACCTGTATGGCAATGGTGGTATCTTCTCTGACCAACGAGACGGTCGATCCCATAGAGATGGCACGGTGGGCCTACCCGGAACAACATCTCTGAGTTCGCACCGCAGATGGAATTACTTTATAACAATTCCATCAATATGCTATCCTGCTGCCACACCATCTATCACTATGATAAGGACGGCACGGCGACACGAGAGACTAACCCGTGGTACGGTCAACCAATCCCGGCCTATCGTCGTGGGTACACGCTGTTTGCCAATTCACATCTGCCGGAGAAGATCACCGTATTTGGTGTCGGACAGCGCACACAGGACATCTACAATGCAGATATTCTGCGTGATATCCTCGCCAAGACAGTAATAACCCGTACCTTTGAGGAGGTCACCGGGAAGGACATCAAACGTATCCATCAGGAGCCCATTCCGTTTTCAGCAGAGGAGAAGGCCGTATGGGTACAGGCGGTCAAGGAGTTCCATACCATGCGCCAGAAATATTTCACCTCAACGAATAACGCGAGGAAAGATGCCATGCTGCGGATCATCCAGCAGATTACGCTTTTGCTGCGGATCAGTGCCGCGCCCAATACGGTTTCGGAGTATAGCGGCGAGCTTCCCGGGAAGCTGCGGAGAACGATCCAGCTTACCGGCAGTTGGGCAGAAGAGATCGTGGCCATAGGCGTCCGCCATACCGTGGTGCTGGACGCCTATGCGGCAGCCCTGCGGGAAGCGTTTCCCAACCGGCCACTTTTCATTGTGACCGGCGCGACGACTACCTTTGCGAAACGCAGGGCATTACGGCAAACACTCCGCGAGAGCGGAAACGGCATCCTGCTGTGTACGCAGCAGAGCTTGCCCAGTTCAGTCAACTTCGAGTTCGTCAACAAAGTCATCATCCCGGAGCTGCACTATAACAACTCCCGCATGAGCCAGTTTTACATGCGCTTCATCCGCTTTAATTCCGTTGACTGGAAGGACATCTATTTCCTGACCTATGCACAGAGCATTGAGTCCAACCTGATGCAGATGATATTGGCAAAAGAGAAGCTCAATCTCTTCATGAAGGGCGACGAAACAGATATGGATGATATTTACGAACGATTTGGAGTGGACTACGATCTCACATCGCTGCTGTTATACCGCGACATAGATGAAGACGGCCGTTTCAGCATTCGCTGGGGCGAACAGGAAATTGCGTAAAGGAGGTATCGAGCATTGAGGCAAAGAGAAACCAAGGCGGAGCGGTTCGTGCG
>OGNQ01000999.1_pt1 | contig 23033 bp, 30 predicted proteins | sample 1573481 | NCBI WGS metagenome assembly OGNQ01 (sample SAMEA2581920, study PRJEB24529) | metagenome | biome: Human gut stool | place: China | collected 2011 | reverse complement strand
CAAAGACAGAAGCGTTACCTTTGACAAAAGCGTTGCCAAAGACAGAAGCGTTACCATAGACTTTAGCATCGTCAAAGACTTTAGCGTTGCCAAAGACAGAAGCGTTACCTTTGACAAAAGCGTAGCAAAAGACTTCTGCTCTGCCAAATACTTGTGCATTCTCATAGACTTTAGCGTTACCAAAGACCTTAGCTTCGCCATGAATCCAGCAATCTCCTTCTTGTGATAGATTATGATATGATTGCACAAATCCACCTTTGTCACCAGCTTTTATAGGACCAAAGTCCCTAAGAGCTTCGATTCTATATAACGTTACATCGCAAAAGTCTATGGTCTCATCAGTTAATCTGTATTTCTCCATATAGCTATATATTAAATTTGAATTGTTTACGTAATTGGCTCTCCAGGGCCTCTCTCAGCGCATCAAACGTCTTTGCGACATTCGGGTCTGTCAGTCTGTTTTCAACGAATGTGCAGCTGCACTTGTAGTCCATGCCCATGCTCGCAATCTTGTTGCGCATTTTGAGCAGCATTCGAATCTTTTCTTTTTCCGTCATATTCTGTCATTCGTTTTGCTCGTTTACTCCATAAGCCTGCGGTAGCATACGAATAGTTTCTGACCCATAGCTATCCTTTGTCAGAGAAACGATATCGCGGACTGTGGTGCTGTCATCAAGGTTTATGCCCTTATCCTTGCAAAAGCTCTCTCTCCCCATGCGGCATGAGCCAGTGAGAACGTGGTGATAATCGAAAAGGTCGCGGTTGGGATAAGGCGTGTCGTAGTCGGGAAATTCCTTCACAAACGCCTCTATTCGCTCTTCTTCTGTGCTATCGTCATAGAGCTTCTCTTGCAGAGATGTGAAAGCATCGTGCAAGGTGTCGCCATGAGCGAAATAATTTTGTTCCTTGACAATGTAGCAAGGCTGCAAAGTAAGGTCGTTTTTTAAGATAAAACCTTGCGCAATGTTGCCGCGAACTGATTTTATAATGGTTTGTATACCATCTATGAGATGGACATTGTCTCCATTCAGTTCCTTTATGCCTCCATCGCCAGAGCCAGCGCCAGAGCCAGCGCCAGAGCCAGCGCCAGTTCCATTGCCATCGCCATATCCATGGTCATCGCCATAGCCATAGCTTTTACCAGCGTCATCGCCATAGCCATAGCTTTTACCAGCGTCATAGACAGAGCCATAGCCAGAGCCATTGTCATAGCCCTCGCCAGAGCCATAGCCAAAACCTTCTCCTGAGGTCGTGCTCAAAAATGCGTTAATGCGCGTTTCTAATGTTTCCATGCTGGTACTCCTTCTATTGATTCTATCGCTTTGTCTGTGCAAGGAATTATCTCTATTGCGTCAATAATGGTAATACTCTCTACCGCGACAGTAAACTTGCATTCACTTGGTTTGGACGTACCATCTACGGCAAGCTGAGAGAGAGAAGCCGCTCCTCTCCAGTACCAGATGCGACGAGCATTGTGCAGTGTAACCTCTTGACCGTTTTGCGCTATCAATGTTCCAAACTCTACTCCGCTGCGGTCGCCGCGGATAATTACTTTCTTCCCGATGTTTGTTTCCATTTCTTTATTTGTTTTTGTTGTTGTCGCCACTTCTTCTGGCAACTGTGATTGTTGTTTGTTTATCAATTCTTAGAAAAGTGCATCAAGGTGTTGCATTGCAACTGATGCCAACTTGTTGCTTCGTACATTGTGTTATGACCTCGGCTATTGCATTTTTTGCAACTGTCAGGTATTTGTGCTATTGCATTCACGTGCTACCCTGTCGTTGTGTTCGCAATCATCAATGCAGTTGCACCACTTGTTAGCATAAGGCTTGAAGGCATACTTGCAATAATATCCTTCTGGAAGATAGTTCGTCTTCCCCACATAGTATTTGCAGTTCTTGCACACTGGCTTATTCATCGCATTATACCTCTCTTGATGTTATTCAATTCTGTTGCACTCAACGCCCAAGGCGCATAGAGCATAATCTCGTCAATGTGCGCTCTCACGCAATGAGGAAATATCAATCTCCCGTAGGAATTCCTTCGTGTGTAGTGTAAAACTCTTTCTTCTATCGTCATGTTGTTTGTCAATTTATTTCTTACTATCGCGATATTCAAAGTAATCTTGTAGCCAGCCCTTCATCTGCTCCGTGTTGCTCAATGCGTTAAGCAGATTGACGCCAGCTGTGTTGACGTTGTTGTCGGCATTAAGGTCTATCTCCTCGTCCTTGCCAGTCACAATGCCAGCCAGTCTTGTGCGTAGTCTGTCGGCCATGCGGTAAATATCCTCCTCCACCATCACGCCAAGCAGCTTTGTGGCAGGGCAGTCCATTGCTGTCTGTGCAATGTCCATAAGCAATCGGCCGTTGGCATACTCATACAGTGGCAGCGCACATTCAAGAGCCGCCATCACGGGAGCGTCCTTAACGCCATTCCGTGTAAGCACCTGCATCACCGAGTAGTAAAACGGTTGCCACAAGTGTTCAAAGTGTTCGCTCGTCCATTCTGCGAGACCGTCATACATGTCAATCAAGCTGTCGGTAGCTATGCAGCGAGCTATATCACTGTCCCAGCGTGCAATCTTAATCTGAAGTTCTTTCACGCTCTTCTTAATGTCGTGTCGGTAGTACTTGCTTTGGCTGATAGTACACAGCGCACTGCGCAGCTTCTCGTTAGCAAGTTCCTTGCGCATCATGTTGAGGTAAAACACATCACCAAATATGCGGCTCTCCTTGCTTGTCGGTTCTTCTCGGCATCGTCTGTCGCGCTCCTCCAGTTCGTTAATGCCATTCTTGTAGGTGGTGTAGAGAGGCGAGCCAATGCGTCTTTTCAGACTTTTGCCGAAGAATGGGTTACCTTGTGTCGTTGTCGTTAGATTGTTCATTGCTGTTATTATATTATCGTTGATGGTTTATTTACTCTTATTCACGCACATACACCACATAGGGTGTCGTGTTGCCCAATCCGTCCTCACAGATATGCGCTCCGCCAGTAGCCTGGGTGATGGCGTTGGCTATCTGTTTTACAGGACGCTTCACAATCTTGCCCTTATTGTCTCTGCTCCAGCCGATGTATATGCGTTTAGTCATATATTCTGACTATTACAGGTGTCTGCCCACCACCAAGTCCCATAGCGGAAGAGAGTGTGAAACATACTTCATCAAGTTTTTTAGGTGTTACAAGTCCATGTGACTGCATGTTGCAATACACACAAGAGTTAATAGACTTTTTTACCATAATGGATATTGCTTTCCCTCTAATCATATTCTACCAATATCTTTGGGCAGATAGTGCCATTTTGTGCCCTTGATGGAATGCATGGACTTGCACCATACATGCTATACACCCGAAGGCACAAGTTGTGCCACCCATCGGAAGGAGGTATCAGCATACCGAGGCATACGCAATTACCCACCCTATTAGGTCTAATCATATTCAATCATTACTGCCGTAGCATCGAAGCCATCGTTGCCAGTAGTAAAAAGGAAGTTGCGCACTCCCATTTTGTAGTAGTTGGCTTTGATGGTGTGGGATAACAAGAGATTACACCCCCGACTTGCGGCATTTAGGATTATCTTATTCATATTCATATAGCACTACCGTCATGGGGTAATGTGCCAACGTGAGAATGTTGGTAGGCCCTATGTTCTCATAACGAGTGGTAAGGGTGGCTGCACAATCTCCGTCGGTCACATTCACGGCCTGTCTTTTACCCCCCCCTATGGGCTGGGAACGGACGGGCTGCCCTGGTTAGCTTACACTGCATCGTTCGGACGGCGTTTCATGTTCTCGTTATACAGACTTTCAAACTTCTCTCCCAATGCTGCCGCACCTTGCTCGCTGAACATGGCATAACTAACGTTGATTGCGTCTGTGCTCTTGCCAAGTTTCTCTTCAAGCTGGGTGGGTGTCATGCTCCAACCATCGAATGTTTGCAGCCATATCGTGAGCCACGTTTTGAGGAACATCGCCGCCTCGTGGGTGGGAGGAAAGTCGAATTGCATGAACAGTGCCGTGTCGGTGTCGTTGGCCTTGAGGAACTTGCTCACCGCATCGTCTTTGAGAAAATAGCGGTCGGCCACTTCATCTTCAAGCACATCTTTCAGTCGTGTGGCAAGTGTGAAAGGCTTCGGAAATTGGTAGTCGAAGGCCACGTCCTTGCGCATTGATAGGCAAAACACACGGTCGCGGTTCTGAGGTACACCATAGTCCTTGGCATTAAGGCGCGCCCAACGGTTGATATAGCCCAACTGCTCCAACTTCTGTAACCACTTCTGGAAATCGGGCATGAACTTCTTGCTCACCAGGGCTGCCACATTCTCCTGCAACAGATATTTTGGCTTCAGCACCTCAATGGCATCGGCAACGCGCCACAACAAGGCACTTCGGGTGTCACTGCCCTCTTTCAGTCCCATCTGCTTTCCTGCTTGGCTGATGTCCTGGCAAGGCGAGGAATAGGTGAACAAATCTACCTCGCGACCTTGCAAGGTATCCTTCACCTTGTGCCAGTCTATCTTGGTGATGTCGCCAAGTGCCTTGTCAGCATACTGCGGAAATACAAGGTCGTGCATCTGACAAGCATACTTGTCTATGTCGCTCCAACCCATGCAAGTCCACTTGAAGTCGGGGTGTCGTTCCTTTAGTACGTCCGCTGCCATGAGCTGCGAGTCGTAGCCGCTGAAAGTGGTGATGATTACCTTTTCACCCTTGCTCTTGTCCACTGGCTCCGAAGGCAACTTCATCTCTGGGAACAACTGCAATTCTATTATTTCACGCTTCTCATGCTTCGGGTACCACAGTTGCTCATACAAGCAAACAAGCACATTTATACAAATACTGTTTCCTGCTTGCTTGTATTGCTGTGACGCAGAAATCGCCATGTCCTCTGCCTTGCCCTTGCCTTTCCAGCCTTGCACTCTTTCGGCGGCCTCGGCATTGGTGCTCTGCATCGTGTATATCACATCATCGCGCACTCCCATCAGTCTGAAACACTCCAATGGCGTGAGCTTGCGTATCGCATAACTCTTGATTGTATAGGTCGTAAAATCGAATTTTGTAATCATTTTCTTGTTTTTATGAGCAACTGCTTATGCCACCTGTGCGAACATCTCTTATTTTCGGTTTATGGCTTTATTTTATCTTTGTGTGATAACTCATACGATTTACGTATGAAATGCCGTCAGAACGAAGATAAATAACCATTCCGAGGTTGTTTTGACATACGGAATAATGTTCGCTATTCTGTTTTGTGCCGAATTTTGAAAAATCCGCGTTTTGCTGTCTCCTTAAATAGCTCCCAATCTGCGTCATGTACCGTGCATTCTGTTTCTCCGTTGACAGAAGTATGCTCAATGAGTTTGAAACGTTTTTGGATTTTGCGTTTTGCAATGCAGTTGCAAGTCCAATAGACCAAGACTTTCCTCATTTTATTTTCCCGTCCTTTCCGCGTTCGTAGCCCATGTTGAACAACCACCGCAGTTCTTGCCATTCTGCCAATGTGCAGCAATCTGGGTCGTTTGCTGGTTTCGCGTTCCGCTTTTCCCGTTCTGCCGCCTCATGCACTCTGTTCAGGGCATCGAACCGCCATAGTTTGAACTTTTGCAAGGCTTCTGTTATCACGAGTGGGTCGACGCTGCCGTAGAACTTGCCATACCGCCCAGCCTTGAAGTGGGCGAAGAACAACATGAACTCTGAAAGTTTGAGGTAGTAGAACTCGCCTGCTATGACCCTTGCAGTTTCCTCGATTTGCAGCGTGTCGGGTTTCTCTTTTGCTCCTGCATACTCCGAGAGGTCTTTCAGCTGGCACTCCAGCCACAACTCTGCGAACCGTCCGCCCCAGATGCAGCGGACATCAACCAGTGTGGGGCAGTTGCCGACGAGGCATTTCTGCGGATAGCGTGCAAAATTCACTTGCTTGTCTGGCGAAAATGATGCTATCACGTTCTCAGCAGTCGCGTAGCGCAAAAGGTATGTCGCTTGCGTCTTCGTCAGGGCGCGACAATTTTTCTCTGACATGGGCAAGGAACTCTGCATCTCGCTCTGCGCGAGTGCTGCCCGACTGACCAATTCTTGTGTTATCTCTGTTTGCATAGCTTAAATCATGTTTCTGCCATGTGGCAAGACGTTTTGAGATTTCAAATGCTTGTTGCTTCTCGAACCGCATTTTTCGTCCTCCATACGTTTTTTCCGTCCAATAGTCGTAGAAAGCCCGAACCATGTCCTTGCCGTACTTTGCGACGTAAGGCACTAAAGACTGATAAAATTTTTCTTTCCGAAGTTCCATATCGTCTGTTGTGGTTGTAGCGACGACAGGAGCGTCCGTAGCTTTCTCATCTATACGAACGTTAGTGAGTATAGATTCTTTGTTATTCTTATTTTCTTTATTTCTTATATTCTTTAGATGTGGTTGTTTGTTGGTTGCTCGTTGGTTGTTTGCTGGTTGTTTCGTTGGTTGTTTTGCTGGTTGCTCTATATCTTCCGTAAGTTGGTAACTCTCGTATTTACAGATAGTTATGAGTGTAAATCTGTTGGTTGTTTGGCTGGTTATTTCGTTGGTTGATTTTAGTCTTTCCATTGAGGTGCGGTATTGTTGCGCTGTTAGACCAGTTTCTTTGCATGCCGTAGCTCTTGATATGACTAACTGCCCCTTTTTTATAACCATTCCTTTCCACCGTTTATCTTCTCTGCTTGCCTTTAACAACAGGTAGATAAACAGGTGAAATGTGGCAGAACAAGTGAACCATTCCCAATCAACAATTTTTCGGTGTAGCTTTATCCATCCATTGCACATTGTCTTTCGGTTTTGATGCGTGTGACCACTTTGCGCACACCGCTGACCGAATAGCCAAGCTTAAACGCAATGTGGCTGTATATCTGATTGTTCGACAAATCTGTGCTGTCTTGCAGCTTGCAGTACAATCTGAATATCTTGGAATGTTCCCTTTGTCGTTTCTTTTCTGTCGGTGTCTGGTATAGTTTCATTTTTCTTCTAACATTTTGTCAACAAGTGCCGAGTAGTACTTGATTAGTTGCTGCAACTCGAACTCTGACCACTTCTTTACTTGGTTGGAGTGTGACCGCAGCAAGTCGAATCTGCTTTGGCCTATCTTGCGTATCAAGTTCTCTCTGTAACCGTCCAGATGGTCTGATTTGAATCTGTTGCAAAAATTGCATTCGCTATTACAATTATCCTCGTCGTACCTCGTGGACATTTTGGAGCGTGAGTAGTAGTGGCCGCAGTCTGCCTTGGCGAAAGGCTTTATTTGTCCGCATGATATGCACTTGAAAGCCTTGTAGCCAAATGGCTTGCTATCCCTCAACCTTATGTAGAGGCTGAAAATCTTGTCAAGTTTGTTGATGAGTGTGCGTGTTCCGCTCTTGCGTGGTTTCTTTTTCACGCTTTCTTTCTTGATGTAGTATGGCATATCAACGCATTTTGTATTTTATGATGGTGTTGCGTATTTCGGAAAGTTCGTCTACCACTCCAGTCCGCAGGTCCTCCGTGTCTATCATAGGCACTCCATCAACCGCTATGTACATACGTCCTTGGAACTCCTTTACCTGAATGCGCTCTGACAGTTGGCCGCACAACATTTCGGATTGTTTGGCCTTGCTTTGCGCCCTCCGCTCTCGGAACAGAATAAATATTTTGTCAATAAAATTCATACTAAAAATCGCTTAATACTTTGATTGCTTGTTTTACGTTCCAGTTGTTGTCAACAAGTGCCGAAATGAAGCGTTTACCTCGTTCGTTCCATACGGTGTACTGGCTTGTGCCTATTGAGCCATCGGCATGAGTGTAGGTTTGTGTGCGTACTGCGTGCAGTCCGAAGTCGGTGTATGGCGAGCGCAACAACCATTGTCCGCTTTGCTTGTACTGAATGCCAGCATCTCGCAGCAACTTGTTCAGTCTGTGGCATGGCATTCCGAGTCCGTTGGCAATTTGAGTGGTTGTCATGGTGCAGTTGGACTGCATCACCTTGTCGTAATATTCCACCTTTGGAGCAGCTTTTCTAATCTCAGCGTCCTGAATGCCTAATTGTATGCGTTGGTTTTCGTTGGTGTTGGCGAGTTGTTGACGTTCGCGCTCCACTCTTTCAAGTGTTTGCTTCGCAACAGCCAAGGCTCGTGCCATAAGTTCTTCTGGTGTCTCGTCCACATTACCTCTGATATATCCTCCGTTTTTGCGGATTTCTGGTAGGACTTCGCTTGTAACCCAGCGTTTGAACTGTTTCGCGCTCTCCAACTTACTGCCGAAGATGAGGGAATAAAGTCCGCTCTCGTTGACGAAAGTCATTTGCTGAATGCCACCTTGTGTAGGGGTGTCACGTTTCGTTACGTCCTCTTGTTCTGAATGGTCTGCTATCGCTTTCCGTGGATTAGCATATCCGAGGGCCTTGCACACATCAGCTGCACAGAACAGAGGATCGTTGTTGTCGTCAGTTGCGGTGCGTATCTCGCCAAATTGTGGGCTATTGAAAATTTGTATCTCGTTCATAGGAAATTCTTGTTTCTGCTTATTTCTATTTCTGCAAGTTCAAGCAGTCGGTGCTCGTCTGCCGATGGTAGGTAAATGCCTGCGTTAATGCTTGACCAATTACGGAAACGTTCTATTGCTATCTGCATTTCCCCCTTGTCAAGGTCGCGTGTGGAGCGCAGATAGGAAACTCGGCCAGCCAACTTGTCATCTCGTTCTCTCACGAATATTGAACGGTTGGCAGCGAGCTTGAAGTATTGCTCTTTTACGTAGTCTATTGTTTCACCATATTCGGAAGCGAAAAATCCTAACAGCAAGTGCAGGTACTTGTTTTGCTTGATACTGCGCTGCGGTTTGACCTCCGACAATTCTATGATGCCATGCTCCTTGCTGAGCAATGCTTCAAGTCGGTTTCTCGCTTGTTCTCTATGTAGCGGATTACTTATATCGTACTTCATCAGAATGGAAGTCCGTCACTTTGTTGGCTCGTTGGGAACGGATTGCTTGGCGTTTGTGCCTGGACTGCCGTTTGCTGCGGTGTTTGTGTTGTGTTTGAGCTGCTTACAAGTTCAAGCTCAAACACAGACAAATCAAGAGATGCGCGCGGCTGGCCCTGGTTGTCGGTGTAGGCATGGCACGACACCCTGCCGCAGACGGCCACCTTTTTGCCTTTCTGCAAGTATGGAAGCAGATTGGCGTTATCACCATTTTTAATGCACTCCACGAACAGTACGGTTTCCTTGTCCTTGTACTTTCTGTTCACTGCGATGGTAAAAGTGATAAAGAAGTTGCCGTTAGCATTCTTCTGCGCGGCATTGGCAACGAGGTTGCCGATAAAAAAGCATTGGTTCATAATTGTAGGTTTATTAAGAAAGCACCCCACCCGAAAGAAATTGTCGCCAAACTAAAATCTTATGGGAATGGGCGAGGTGCTGTTATTTGTTTTTATATTTGCAGTGCCAAACTAAAATTCAAATGGATTTCAATACGTTATTAAACTCAGCTACGAGAATGCAGAAAAAGATTTTGTTTGCATTTGCCATAGGTGTTATACCAGCATACACCGCTTTATTTTTCACTTTTGAAAAATTTGCTTCGTACATATTCCCAACGCAAATCATGCTGTCGTTGATGCTGTCATCATCTATTGTGATAGCATACCTTGTGATGGTGTTTATATTTGATTGCTTCCGATGCAGAAAGACCTTGTCAGCAACATCGTATGAAATGTATTCTGTCGTTTACCTATCTTGTCTTATTAACTTCATTGCAGATAATAAGATAGATGGTGTCCCTTGGACTTTCCTTTCTGGAGCTATTATATTTGCTACACCAAGGGTTTTCTTGCTGGCCTTGTTTGAACTTAGGGCCAATCATAGGTCTGATTATAGAAATGTAAAACAAGACTATGTAGAGAATCACGAATACCCCAAGGAAGAATAGTTTAACCACATGTTCTACACGCTCGCTCATAGCTCTCTCTTTCTTAGTAGTCGCTCAACGTCAGACTTCAACACCAACACATTGCGCCCTACCTGCGAACACTTCACTTTGAATTTCTTTCGGTAGTTTATCCATGTGTTTGGTGTGATGCCAAGCATATCACAAGCCTCTTTCGTGCCTATCCACTTGTCTTCTGGTTTCAGACGTTCTTCCAGTTTTTCAAGTATTGACACCATGCGTTGCCAATCCTCCAGCGGAATGCTTACAAATGTCTGTGTCATATTGCCTTGACTGTTATGCCACCTTTTGTTATGGCGGTTTTAAGATATTCCGCATATAGCTCTGGGTGGTCAGTATTAAACTTCTTGGTGTCGAATGTTTTGCGCTCGCTGTCAGCCCTTCGTGTTATCATCAGGTGCGAGCCTCGTATATTCTTCATTCCTTTCTTCGTGAGCAGTGCAAGAGCCTCTTGCTTTGCTTGCTCGTACTTTGCCGTGGCTTCTTCTGCTTCGTTCTTTAACTGAAGCAAGTAATCCTCTGTAAAAGACAGCTCACCGAAGCCACAATCAGTTTTTGGTGCTTCGTCGCCATATAACAATTTGAGCACATCTTCCACAGGGCGCAGCTGAACTTCCACAACCTTATGTTTGTCACGTCTTAGCCAGATGGCATAAGCACCGCTCACAGGAATGCCAGGGTTGAGCATACTGAAGAAGTAGGCGTACACAGACAGCTGCCACGACACATAATCCGTGTCAAGTTTGTAAGTTGTCTTGATGTCTGCCAATATCACGCCGCCCATGCCATCGGCATAAACCTTGTCAATGGCGCTGGCATACTGTTCGTTGTCGCTCACCACATATTCGCTTGCCATATGTCGGCCAATAAAGTCATGGGAGGGGATTTCTTCAATGTAGCCTTTTAGCTCATCGCAATCTGCGGTTGGAATGTCGCACGTGTCATAAAGTTCGATTGCAGTGTGTATGCGGTGACCGCGTTCTGCGGCTTTGTTCAACACGTCCTCTGGAACGTCCTTGTAATAGGACGGGAACAACTTGTCCTTGATTACGCCAGTAATGCCGCTTAATTGTTTCCCGTCCAGTGTGTAGGTGTGGCTAACGGTGTCGTAATCCACTTTTGAATAATTCAGTATCATGGCTTGGGGTAGTTTTTGCTTGCATTTGCAACTGCTTGTGAGAAGCGTGCGTCAGACTGCAAGTCAGAATAATTGTTCCAAATGTCCGTGAGTGACTTTCGGCTCTTTGCATTGTCAACCTCTTGGATTGCCAGCTGCACGCGCTCCTCATGCTGGTTGTTGTTGGCTTGTGCCGTGCCGTCATTTGTTGCGTCTGCGTCCTTGGTGTCGTCAATGCAGAACAGCCCGTTAAGGGCGTACTTTCGTGCGTATGAGCTTGCCGCGCCTGTGATTTGCGCGCCATCGCTGCCTTTGTGCTGTTCGTCCTCGCGCGCATAGGCACTCTTTACCAGGTTATGTGTGCCGTCTGTCAGCACTGCGGTTGCCTTTATATAATATCGCGCGCCAATCAGACAGACTTCATCTTCGAGCGTCAGCACAAGGCCCACACTCGCAAGGAGAGGTTTTACCGAATTCAGAATATCCTCGGCAGAACGGTATCGGTATTTGCCGAACTTGTTATATTGCCCCTTTGGGGCTTTCAAATCTCGTTGCACAGATACGACCTTTTCAATAAAGGTCATTGGTTTTGCCTCTTTCTTTTCCATGATTTATTTTTCTATTTTGTTTCTCTTTCTTTTATTTGGTGCAGGTGGCTGGAGTCGAACCAGTTAATGTCCTAACGTTTCGAAAAAAAAGAACGCGCTACCATGGGCTATCCAGCATCATAATGGTAGCGAGTTCAATGTACTATCTTCTGCCGTCTATCCGATTAACGGCCTATCACCTGCTTGTGAGGCCGCATAGTAGCGGCCTGTCACACTAAAAACAAAGGGCGTGCAATCTCGCGACTGGGGTAATTGCCCATAACCTTAAAGAACTCAGTATATGTTACCTATAATCGTTTTCGCCATAGTTCTCTTGTATGTGTTGGAGAGCGTCTACAACATCGCAAGCTGTGTCGCGTGCAGATTTCAGCTCTTCAATTTCTTCATAGTCTACCTTTTCTCTTTGCAACTGCCCTACGAGAGCGTCTATCTCATTGTAGACTTCGTAAGCCTTGCGCATTATTTTTTTTGCTTTGTCTGTTCGTTTCTTGTCCATGTCAGCAATCTTCAATCGATATTTTAATAAGTTTCTGTATTTTTTGGGGAAACATATTTGCCTTGTATACGCACACCGCAATGATTGCAGTCGCAATAAATAGCGAGATGCCGCACAGGGGTATCATGTCGTACACCGTAAAACAGGTGTGCCCAGTAGACACGCACATCATTGTGCAAGCAAGGAAATCAAGCAAAACAATGAGTGCAAAACATAGCCATTTCATATTTTTGTTGTTTTAGCCGGGCTACCTCTCACATAGCCCGGTAATGTTGTTTATATTGCCAAATTCGCTTTTTTGAAGCACCGCCAAGCCTGTTTCTCGGTGTCGAAGTATACTTGGCAAGTGTCATTATTCTTGCGCTCACCACCAACAGGAGGAATCACCTCGCTGCTCAGTGTGCCGTATGCCTCTCTTTTGCTGCCATCAACCTTAGTAAAGTAGAACTTTACGATACCCTTGTGCATCGCGTTTACTAACTTGATGTTGGCCCAAGCTTCTTTTAGGGCTTCGCTCAATGTAAAACCATTTCTCTTGACGAACTGCCACGCAAGCTTCATTATCTTTCTCAATGTCTCTTTCATGTTTTTAGTGTGTTGTGAGGGGCTTTCGCCCCTCTGGTTTATCTCTGGTTTAGATAATTCTCTATGGCTTCTACATTCACTTCTACGCCATTGCCATCTTCGTCATAGACTTTTAAGTCATCTACACTGAAGTTGTAGTAGGTTTCTTCAAATGCGCCTGTGCCGTTGAAGTAATCATTATCGTAGTAGCCCTCGCTAACAATAGAGTAGTCGCAATCTATTGTCAGTCTGCCGTATTCGACCCACACAGAGCCGTCGCAGCAGTCATTATAACCGTCACTTTTGATAATGCACTCTACAATGTAATTTTCTAAGTCTGTCATGTTCTTAAAGGTTTTATTAGTTAATATTTGTGGCACACGGGGCATCGAACCCCAGCACTATTGCAAAGCCCTGACCTTGCGGCCATTACCTAATGTGCCATCGTTTTATAGAGTTCTCTTCTCTTTTCTTGTCCAATAAGTCAAATACCACTTGCAACATAACAAGTTTGTTTGTATCTTTGTAGCAAACATTTGTCGTTACTTGTTTCGTTACGAGTGCAAAGATAGGGCGTTAGATAGCTAAGACCAAGAAAATAAGCTATATAATACCCTATAAAAACATTATTTAACGATTAGTATTCTGTTTTGCAATGTTTGCATATCAATATTATAGCTAATTATTGGCTATTGATTATACCACACAATAAAACAAAATGCCTTATGACTGCACAAGAAAGACTTAAATTGTTTATATCTTATAAAGGTATATCAATGCGTAAATTTGAAATGGCAGCATGTGTTCCTGTTGGATACGTAAAAAATATAAAGTACACTATCACACCAGACAAACAAGAAAAAATTTCTGCTGCTTTCCCCGAATTGAATTTAGGGTGGCTTACATCTGGCGAGGGCGAGATGCTCCGCCATACGCCATCACAAAACATCACAGGCAACAACAATATTGTAGGCAACAGCAACACAGGTAACAATACAATTATAGCGAACGCACAAGCGCAAAAAGACACAGCCCATCACTCTAAACCGATAGTTCCTAAATACCTGACCTCGCAGCCTAACACTGACGTGTACAAGATACTAAATACTGACGGCAATTCACTGCAACTTGACAGCATGACCGCCATTTCTCCTTATAATAATTTTGATTTCTATTATATGGTAAGGCAAGACGCAATGAAGCCGCTATATAAGGAGGGCGACGTGCTCGCACTCGCCCATACGGAGCGCGGCTCTGACATCGTACAAGGTGCTTCCATGATAATAGATACCAACGACTTTGGTTTTCTCCTGCGAAGAATATATGATAGGGGAGATTACTACGAATGCAGGATAATCAACGAAAATAGCTCCTTTGAGACTCAGAATATAGCCAAGACAAAGGTTATCAGACTGTATCGGATAGTTTACTCTATAAGGCTGGGAGATTAAGAATAAAACTCATGCCGTCGGAATGGCCCGAAAAAGTTGTGTGCGTTTCAATCAATCCAGACTATCAAAAGTTTGAGGTGGATTTTAAGTACATTCACGGAATATACCGGGTGCAAATTCTCATGGCGGTTAAATAACAAAACAATATGGAAACAATAAACAACAATCCAATCCCTAAAGGGAACGCTCCAAGAACACTAAATGATAACAACAACGATTTGATGAGCGGTCTAAAAATTGTCTGCATCTTCGTAGCTCTCGCAAATGTTGTTGGAATTTTCTTTATCGTGAAAAACATTATCGAGGAAGGCCTGGATAATGTATTCTATATTGCTGCTCTTGTTGGGTGCGTTCAAAGCCTACTAATCAGCCTGATAGGAATGGCTATAGACGATATTAGAAACAAGTAAAAAAAATAAGCCTCATGGATTTCCGTGGGGCTTTTTAAGTTAAGAAAAGAATGAAATACGTATACACATTTGCAGTTGATGCGCGCGGAACATTATAAATTAACAAACAAAAGAAAACGATTATGACTAAGACAAGAAAAATAATAGTACAAGGGAATGAAATATCTGTAATGTTGCAGGAACGTGATAATGACTACATTTGTATTACAGATATGATTAGGTCAAAAGAAGGAGATTTCTTTGTTACCGATTGGCTTCGCAATAGAAACACACTTGAATATATAGGAGCATGGGAGCAACTACACAACCCCAATTTTAATTATGGCGAATTCGCCATAATTAAATCAAAGGCTGGATTAAACAATTTCAAAATAAGTGTAAAAGAATTGTGCAATAGGACTAACGCTATTGGCATTTTTGCTAAAGCTGGAAGATACGGAGGAACATACGCACATAAGGACATTGCGTTTAATTTTGGAATGTGGATAAGTCCTATTTTCCAATTATATATTGTACAAGAATACCAGAGACTTCGAGAGAAAGAAAGCAATCCGTTGCTTGAAAAATGGAACGTTAAACGATTGCTTGCAAAAACGAACTATTCTATTCATACAAATGCAATCAAGTCGCTTATACCGAAGTACAACATCTCAAAATACAAAGAACGTTTGATATATGCGTCCGAGGCCGATATGCTCAATATTATATTGTTTGGGTGTACAGCTGAAGATTGGCGCACCGCAAATCCAGAATTGGCAAAGAAAGGGCTTAATCTACGTGATACAGCCACAATAAATCAGCTGGTTGTGTTATCAAATATTGAAAGTATGAACTCCGAATTATTAAAGCAGGAACTGCAACGAGAAACGAGAATGCAAATCTTACACAAGATGGCAAAAGAGCAGCTTAAAGTATTGAAGGATACTAACACGGAGGAAGATTTCAGAATGCTTGAACAGAATGCAATATTGAAAAATGACAAAGAGGAGAACAAATGAAATACGTATACACCTTTGCAGTTGACGCGCGCGGCTCTCTCCGCGTGTTCATAACATATAATAAGCGCAAGTTTTCCTATTCGCTCGGTTTCCATGTTGACAAGAGCAAATGGGATATGGCCATGCAGCGGTGCAAGCGCAACACAACTCATGGAAAGAGCTTTACTCCTGCAATTAAGATAAATGCGGAGATACAGAGGTATGAGGAGACAATACAATCGGTTGCCAACTCATTCAAGGAGTCACCTACAACAGAGGACTTCAAGGCTGCGCTTGACAAGGAATTAAAGAGAGAAAATAAAACTGCACAAAAAGAGGGGTTCTTTGACCTTTACGAGGAATATATCAACGAACAGGGCAAATTGTGCCATTGGGGCAAGAGCGTAATATACAAGCACAGGAAGCTACTGCAAGAATGGAAGATGTTCGATGACGATATGAACATAGAAAGAATCAATCCCGAAACACTTGACAGGTTTGCAGTATTCCAAACAGACCTCGGCCACCAAAACGAAACGACCAAGAAGAAGCTGTCAATGTCCAAGTGGTTTTTCCGATGGCTTGTGGCTAAGGGCTTGTTAACGGACATCTCCTTTACTGCTCAAAAAACACACTTGAAGCGTGCCAACCGCAATGTCGTGTTCTTGACATGGGAAGAACTTATGAAAGTGTATAACCACAAGTTCGAGCAGCCATATCTGTCACGAACACGCGATATATTCTGTTTTTGCTGCTTCACTTCCTTGCGTTATTCCGATGCAGCTGCACTTAGAAAGACAGACATATACGATGATGCGATACACATAACCACGCAAAAGACAAACGACAAGATAACAATAGAGTTGAACAACTACTCACGAACAATCTTACAGCATTATGTGGACAACGATACAGACAAGGCTCTCCCTGTTATCTCCAACCAGAAAATGAACGTATATATCAAGGAGGTGTGCCGTCAATGCGGCATCAACGAGAAACTGACGGATATATATTATATAGGTGGGAAGAAAATAGAAGAAACGAAAGAAAAATGGCAGATGGTCGGAACGCACAGCGGTAGGCGTACATTTATATGCAATGCGCTGATGCTTGGAATAGCTCCAAATGTCGTTATGAAGTGGACTGGACACTCCGATTACAAGAGCATGAAGCCTTATATTGAGATAGCGGATAAAGCAAAAAAAACGGCCATGGACTTGTTCAACAAGTAGCCATAACCGCTTATTTCGCACGCACTTTAGCACGCATATTTCGTAAAACGCTGATAATCAGCATACCTTGTGGACCAGCTAGGGCTTGAACCTAGGACCTCCAGATTATGAGTCTGTTGCTCTAACCAACTGAGCTACAAGTCCGTGCAAATATGAACAGCCTTTGCTGCTCTTTGCGAGTGCAAATATACAAGTTATTGCTGAAATCTACAAGAAAAAAGGCCGACAATGTTAGTTTGTCGGCCTTTTTCTTGCATTTTTTGGTACGTAACGCTGTTGATAAGCGTTCGTAACGCTGTCGTAAGCGTACGTTTTAACATCAGCGAGCATACCAGGACTTACGTGATAAGCGTTCGTAACGCTGTCGTAAGCGGGTTGGCATGCTGTCGCATGAGGATAGCTGGGGCAATTTAGCGTACTGCTTTTTACCCCTCGTATCTATCCGCAGTACCCTTTGGGGGATAGCTGGAGAGATTTAGCGCACCACCTTTTTGCCACCAATGATGTATATGCCCTTGCCGGGCACCATTACGCGGCGGCCTGAAAGGTCGTAAACATTACCTGCGGCGTTAATGTCGGCAGGCGTTTCGGTCACTACGCCATCAAGCTTGACGCCGTTGCAACCGTTGATTACGCCATTCATGGGGGTAATATCGTAGCACTTGAGGGCAAACGATTTGATGTACAATGCCTGCGTGCCTGTCATGCTGGCCAATAAGCCGAGACTCACCTTGGCGGGTTCTGTCAGTACAAAGAACACGCTATTCTGCAGCGAGGCACTCTTCTCGCCCAAGGCACGCGAAGCCAACGCTTCTGCCAGATAGTTGGTGCCAGGCAGCGAGTCGCCTTCGGCAGCTACCACATAGCAACCATCAGGCTGAACAGCCTTGTCGCCGGGATAGTTTGCACTGAACACGTATGCGCCCTTTGGCAGTTCTACAGTCTGATACACCTTGTGGTCTGTCAGTACTTTGACAAAACCATCCTGTCCGGTGCTTATTACAAGGTAGTTGGCTATCATGTTGTCGGCCGCAGCACCGGTGTTCGATTTCGAATCCTTGCCATATTCGTCGTAAGCCACATTATCGAGTTTCCAGTCGCTCAGTGTCATGAAGCGCGAGCCATACAAGAAGCTGTACACATCATTGAACACTTCGCCGGTATTAGCAAATGGTGCTTTGTAATTGGCAAGGTACTTTTCTGTTACGTCCTCAGCCTTATTGTCAAAGCAGAGCGCAAACACGCCCTTTGAACTTGTCCAAGCATCGCCATCGGGACCAAAGCCCCTTCTTACGCCCGTATTGGCATTTGAGGTAGCGTCTGCCACGTTGCCGCTGCTTTGGTCAAACTTGTAGTAAACCTGCAAGCCCTCATTCTGTGCAGCTGCCACACCAGCCTCATCGAGGGGGCTTGAAATGTAGCCTTGCAGTTTTTCGGGCTTGTTCTCGTTAAAGGCAAAGTTCCACACTCTGAACTCGTCGACAGTGCCCATCATAGGCGCATCGTTGGTGCCCAGGCTAAAGGTTGAGAGTTCGGGTATTTGTTGTATTACCGAACTATAGTCTTGCTTTTCGCCATCGCGGAAGAAGCATACAATGCCCGGAGAGCTGTAAGTCACTGCATAGTGATGCCACTCGTTGGCAATGACAAATCCATCGCTTGATTGTGCACATTTGCCACCGATGTAGAGGCACATCTTGCCCGTGGCGGTGGTCATGAGTTCGAAAGTTGACTTGCTCTCGCCAATGCCATTGCAGGCAGCACGCAGCGAGTTAGGACGCATCCACCAGTCAATAGTGAAGTAGCCCTGACCTTTGGTTAAAGGCACTTTCGACAGTTCCACCTTGGCGCTGCCCTCTGGCATAAAGCTCAGGCCGGTCTTGCTGTCGGCGTTGCACACTACCAATGCGCGGTTCATGGTAACCTCGCCGCTGCCCACATCGTTAGTAGCCTTGAAAGTGACATCGTAGATACCTGGCACTTCAGGACGGAAACCCACGTCGAGTCCTTCGCATTGCATAGCCGTTTGTGCGCTCACCAGCGTCCACTGGCCATGTTGCGGGTTGTAGAGCGAGTGGTTAGTCAGCGTCACATCGTCGCCCCTCATCACAATGGCAGGATTCACGTCAAACGACACCTTGGGCGCCACACCCTTCACGCCTATTTGTTGTGTAGAGGTAGCCTTTTGTCCGTTGGCATCAGTCACCTCGAGCGTCACATCATAGGTACCAGTAGCATCGTACGACACCGTTACATACGGTTGGTCTGATGTGCGGGTCGAAGCCCCTACCAGGGTCCATTTGTAAGTAGTGCCGTCATACACCTGTACTGGCATAAATGTCACACGCTCGCCTGCAGTCACCTGCTGCTTTGTCATCTTAAATGAAGCATCGGCCTTGGGTGCCTCGGCCACATCGATGCTGAGGGTATTCTCCTGCGTCTTACCTTTTACATCGGTGACCACCACCTTAACCTCTTGCTTGCCCGCCTGCTTAAAGGTGGTGGTCAGAGTCGAGGCCACAGTTGTACCGCCGTCGGTGCCGGTAGCGGTCCACTCCATCTTTACAATGTTGGTTGAGCCTTTGGCACGCAGTGTTACGGGCTGTCCTACCATCACCTTTGTGTCGGGTTGCACAATGCTCACTTCCGTCTTCGTGGTGTAGCCCAGCGACTGTGCCCAACCACTGTTAACGCTGAAATTACTGTTGGCAAATGAGGCATGACGCTGTCCGGCTGTATGGTCGCGCAGCAAGGTCTCGCCGCCCACTTCAAACGTGTCGCCCGGGTAGTAGGCTATCAAGTTTTCGGGCAGTATGCCATCGGTATACATCAGCTTGTAGTCGGCACTGATTTCGGCCGCCGTGCGTGCCTTGTTCCATATACGTATTTCGTCGTAGTAGGCGTGCTGGTCACTGTTAGCGCCGCTGCCACTAAACGCCAAGTCGCCAAAACCGCCTATGCCGCTGTAATTGGCCGACGTTATGCTGCCCTTCTTCACACCATTTACGTAGGTGGTCAGCGTGTTACCATCTACCACCATTGCAATGTGAGTCCATTGGTTCAGCTTCAGCACGCTCGACAGTTCCATGCGGTCTGATTCAAGACCCCAACCGGCGGTAAAGTTGCCATTAGCATTGGCGTGGAACATAAACTGCCCCCAACCCGGACCAGCACTTTGGTTCCAGTTCGACAGCGACATCGGACGTATCCAATACTCTATCGTAGCCTTGTCATATTTCGAGCCGAACACACCAGGAATGGTAAAGCCTGTGTGATCTGCCTTCAGACACTTGTTGCTTGTCGACTTGGCCGGCACGGTGGCACTTACGCTCACCGACTGCTTGCTGCCATATACGGCCTGCACGGCATACGAGCCTGCAGCATCTTCGGGCAGCGCATATTGTGTGGTGCCGGCATCGAGTGTGGCCAACAGTTCGTCAGTGCCCTTGTACACACGGAAACCTGTCAGCACATTTTTCGAGGCAGCGGGCTTGCTCCACGTCAGGGTGTTTCCGTTCACAGCCACATTAAGCGGTGCTCTGTAGCCGCGTCCGGGCACTACGACGGTCAGCACGGTGCGGTTGCCCTGATTTTCAATGGTCACACCATTGTCACCCGTGTCAAAGGGAATTTCCAACCCCTTGCTGTCTTGTGCATAATCGAGTATTGAGGCTTTGTACACATGTCCTGTGCCCTTGGCCCAGCTCTTGGTGTCTATAATAAAGAAGTACTTCAGAGGTTCGTTGGGGTCGAGGTTGTCGCTGAGGTCTGTCAGGTCGTAGCCAAACTCCATCGGCTCTGTGTGCAGTGTGTTGTCAATCCAGCGTCCCAGCATCGGTATTTCGGGAGCGGGGTTGGTATTACCATTGTTGCCATCGCCAGCATACTGAAAGTGGTGGAAAGGCACAGAGTATTCGGGCTGCGTGGCATTCAAGTCTTTGGCCACACCGCCCGACAGACACAGCTCTGAGCGCCGGCTATAGTCCATCTCCACCTTGATCGTACGCAGCGGACGGTAGTTTTTGCGCACCTTGTACACCTCGGGCGTCCACCAGTTGCCAGTGAATTTGCCGTCGGCATTGAATGTAGCACCAGCATAGGCGTAGGGGCAATATATAAAGCCGCCATCGGCCCAATCGTCGCCCCACGAGTTTACCATTATCCACGCACCGCGCTCGTCCGACTCCTGTTCGCCATACTTGCCGTTGCCGTTAAGGTCGAACTCTATTCTGTCGTCGTAGCCCACAATAGTCATGGCATGGTCTACGGTAGTGCCCCAGGCGGTGAGATAGTGTTTGCCCACCACGCCGGCAGCGGTGTTGGCCGGGGTGGTTTCGATAGCTTTCATTTGTATGCCCGACGAGGCACAGCCAATGCCCGCAATACCGCCCGAACTGAAGTCGGAGTCGCCATTGTGGTTGTAAAGCCAGCGTTTCAGCGCTTCGCGTCCGGCTTCTGTGCCAAGATTCTCGCTGAAGTGTGCCGGTTTAAGCATGCGGTTGAACATGGCTTCGTACCACTTGTCGTAACCCGTCATCCAGCCAAAGTCGTTCTGCGATGCTTCTTGATAGCCAAACAACTTCGAGGTGGTCTGTCCGCCGTAAGTTGCAGCCGAGGGCACGCCCACATACTGCACAAACTGGTCCTTGCCCGAGTTGCCATAAGTTAGCAGCCACACAAAGTGTGACGGATAATAGTTGTGGGCATCTTTGCCATCAAGATTGCGGAAAGAGTTCAGCTCATGCGAAAACATGTAGCAGATGCGTGAGGCCGAGCCACAAGAGCCACCGTCCTGGTTGAGCACGGGCGGAAAGTAGCGTGTTTCGGCGTTATTTACATAGTCGGGCAGCCCCGTAACGCTGGCGGCCTTCCCCCTCATCTTGCGGGGTTGCATCAGCGAGGGGTCTGGGTTCACCTTATCCGAGTAATCCGGATATTTGCTGCGGTCTACATTCTGTGACCACGCGGCGGTAGGTAGCAGCGCACTGAGCAGCAGCAGTTTCTTTAGGTTTAACTTCATTACATTAGGTATTATGTTGGTAACTTGCTTGCAAGAGTAGTATATAGGGGTGACGGGGGAACGGGTTGACGGGTAAGTTAGTCAAACTTTTACGTTAACACTATAAGTAGCACAACACATACTTACCCGTCAACCCGTAAACTAACTTAGTTCATGGCCAGCCGTCTTCTGTATAAAGTAGCGTGGACGACGCTTCACCTCGGTGTATATCTTACCCACATATTCGCCTATGATGCCACAGGCCAGCAGTATGGCGCCGCCTATAAACCAGATGCTCACCAGCTGCGAGGTCCAGCCCGCTATGGTGCGGCCCTCAACGTACGACACAATGCCGTAAACAATGGCACATATCGAGATGAGCATAAACACGGCCCCCAGGTAAGTAATATACTGCAAGGGGCGCACCGAGAACGAGGTGATGCCATCGAGCGCAAAGCCAAGCATCTTGGTCAGCGGATACTTCGACTCGCCGGCAAAGCGCTCTGCACGGTCGTAGTAAACCGATGCGGTGTTGAACCCCAGCTGTGCCACCATGCCACGCAAAAAGAGGTTGCGCTCCGGGTAGGCCATCAAAGCCTGTAGGGCACGTCGGCTCATGAGTCTGAAGTCGGCATGGTTGTACACCACCTCGCTGCCCATCACGCGCATCAGGCGGTAGAAGCCCTGTGCCGTGGTACGCTTAAACCACGTGTCGGTCTTGCGTTCGCGCCTTACACCATACACCACATCGGCGCCGTGCAGCCACAGCTCCACCATTTGCGGTATGGCCTCCACATCGTCTTGCAGGTCGGCGTCAATGCTTATGGCAGCATCGCTGTGTGCCGCGGCCCATTCAAGGCCCGCCCACAATGCCTGCTGGTGTCCCACGTTGTGGGCCAGACACAAGCCGCCCACGTGTTGGTCGGCTTGAGCCAGTTCTTCTATAATCTGCCAAGTGCGGTCGGCACTCCCATCGTTGACGTATATGATGCGCCCATGGTCTATCAGCGCCTTGGCCTCCATGCGTTTTATCACATCGGTGAGCCGCGCATTGGTTTCGTGCAGCACAGCTTCCTCGTTGTAACAGGGTACTATTATCGAAAGGGTCATATTTAGCAGTTTTGGGGTAATGGGGTGACGGGTAAGTGCGCTATACGCTACTTACTCTATTTTCGGATTTAGCAAGGGCGGGCTGAAGGCCCAATGGAGCACATAGCCCAGGGCAAGCGAAGCGACACCCTG
>OGNQ01000995.1_pt1 | contig 23165 bp, 31 predicted proteins | sample 1573481 | NCBI WGS metagenome assembly OGNQ01 (sample SAMEA2581920, study PRJEB24529) | metagenome | biome: Human gut stool | place: China | collected 2011 | reverse complement strand
GAAGTAACTTCTGGTTTAAAGAGAAGGAGACTAGAATTTAGTTTGGCAATTGAGTTATAGAAAATGAGGACGCTGCTACACAGTAAGCACCGCCTTCATATCCTCCGGCAGCGGTGCCGTAAAATGAAGATCTTCTCCGGTGATGGGATGACGGAAGGACAATTTCCAGGCATGGAGTGCCTGACGATTTATCAGTTCCATATCAGGATTATAAAGGTAATCTCCGATGAGGGGATAGCCAAGATATTTCATATGAATCCGTATCTGATGGGTGCGGCCGGTTTCCAGGATCAGGGAGACCAGGCTGTGCCCGTTCTTTTCATCCAGAACCCTATAATGGGTGATGGCATTTTCTCCCTTTTCAAAATCCACGCACCGCTCAATAATAGACCCCTCTTTTCGGGCAAGCGGCGCGGTAATGGTGCCTTCAGGAGGAGTGACAGAACCCTTTACGATGGCAAGATATTCCCTTGTGATGCCGGAAACAGTCTTGTTGGAAATCATTGTGGAGAGCATTCCACCGCTTACGGAGTGCTTCGCAATGAGCGTAAGTCCGGAGGTATCACGGTCCAGACGATTGATGCAGCGGAAGACAAAAGGACAGTTCTGCTGTGCAAAGTAGTAGGAAAGTCCGTTAGCGAGAGAATTATAGTAATTGTTCATGGAAGGATGGATTGGCATTCCGGCAGGCTTGTTAATCACCATCAGATCTTCATCCTCATAAACAATATCCAAAGGCAGATCCACCGGAGGAATTTTTTCGGAGGAATGCTCTTCAAGAATGTGAATGGTCAGTACTTCTCCCGGCTGCAGCACATGCTTCATGAAACAGGGCATTCCGTCTGCCAATACGGCAGCAGGATCCTTTTTTAGCTGCGTAAGGCTCTGCATGGAAAAGCCCTTCTGTCTCAGAAACTGACTGACAGGAAGAGGAGATATGGAATTGTCAATGGGGTAGGTAAGTGTCCGTTCCATGAAAAACTTCCTTTCTATACTCATTTGTTCAGTGGCCTGGCTCTGAAGCATTAACATCATAGCACAATCCGGAAGAAAACGTACATGCTCCGGAACAAAATTCAGAATAAAATACAAAATGGCTGCGTAACAATACAAGTGCAGCAGGAACAGTTGTGCCGGGAAGCCACATGGTTTATACTGGGAACATAGTGTTTGAAAGTGAAAACAGAAAGAGAAAGGACAGATACACGTTGAAAAATATTGTTTTGATCGGGATGCCCGGTGCGGGCAAAAGTACAGTAGGTGTTGTGATTGCCAAAAAGCTTGGCTATCGCTTTATGGATAGTGATCTGGTAATTCAGGAAAGAACCGGGAAGATGCTGCATGAAATTATTGAGGAAAAGGGCACAGAGGGATTTCTTACGGTGGAAGGAGAGATTAATGCGTCTCTTTGCTGCGACAGGACGGTGATTGCAACAGGGGGAAGCGTGGTCTATAGTGCGAAAGCAATGGAACATCTTAAGGAGATCGGCAGTGTGGTGTATCTGCAGCTCTCCTGTGAGGCGGTCGCAGAGCGTCTCGGGGATCTGCAGGAGCGTGGAGTGGCATTGAAGGAGGGACAGACGTTAAGGGATCTTTATGAGGAGCGCACTCCGTTGTATGAGAGATATGCCGATATTACCTTGAATTGTGAAGGAAAAATGATCCGGGAGGTCGTTGCCGAGCTGGCTGCAAGGCTTGATGGACGGTAGACAGGGTTTATCCATATGGGTCAAAATATAAGGACACAGAATGGAAAATCTATGATATAATGTAATTAGTCCAAAGAAAAGCAAGCGGCTGCAAAGCAGACATTTGGTTTTCAGGGTTCATTAACGAGCAAATATCCTGCAAAGCAGGATGGAGAGCACGAAGTGCGGATTTGCAAGTTGATTGTGGAAATAAGTAAAGGTTTTTCGATAGGGAAAGACCGGTTATATCGTGAAGGAGGGCTTTTTTATGGCAAACAGAATTGTATTGAACACCGTTTCCTATCATGGAAAGGGGGCAATTAACGAGATCCCGGGGGTTGTAAAGAGTAAGGGATTTAAACATATCTTTGTGTGCTCGGATCCGGATCTTGTAAAGTTTGGGGTTACGGCTAAGGTTACGGAGCTTCTGGAGAAGGAAGGCATTCCGTATACATTATATTCTGAAATCAAACCCAATCCCACCATTAAGAATGTACAGGATGGTGTAGCAGCATTTAAAGCCTGTGCTGCGGATTCAATCATTGCAATTGGCGGCGGTTCTTCTATGGATACGGCGAAAGCAATCGGTATTATTATTACGAATCCGGAGTTTGAGGATGTACGTTCCCTGGAGGGTGTGGCACCGACTAAGAACCATGCAGTACCGACCATTGCGGTTCCTACCACAGCAGGTACGGCAGCAGAGGTTACGATTAATTATGTGATTACGGATGCTGAAAAGGAGCGTAAATTTGTCTGTGTGGACGAGAATGATATTCCGGAGGTGGCAGTGATTGATCCGGAAATGATGTCCTCTATGCCGAAGGGACTGACAGCAGCAACCGGTATGGATGCACTCACACATGCGATTGAAGGATATACCACCAAGGCAGCATGGGAGATTCCGGACATGTTCCACTTAGAGGCGATTAAGCTGATTTCCCGCAATCTCCGGGGTGCGGTGGAGAATACACCTGAAGGCCGGGAGGGAATGGCAATGGCACAGTATATTGCAGGAATGGGATTCTCGAATGTCGGACTTGGAATTGCACATTCCATTGCTCATACACTGGGTGCGCATTATGATACGCCTCATGGAGTTGCCTGCGCAATGATGCTTCCTATTGTTATGGAGTACAATCAGGAATATACCGGCGAGAGACTGCGCGAGGTGGCAAGAGCGATGGGAGTGGAAGGCGTTGATGAAATGACGCAGGAGGAATATCGAAAAGCTGCTATTGATGCGGTTAAGAAGCTGTCAGCAGATGTCGGAATCCCGGTAAAGAATGACAGGATTCGCGAGGAAGATCTGGATGTGCTTGCCGCTGATGCTTTTGCAGATGCCTGCTGTCCCGGTAATCCGAGAGACACCAGCGTTGAGGATTTGAAGGAGCTTTACCGTAAGATCATGTAAAACAGATGCATGATACAGGTTCATGCAGGAGTTGGAAGACAGAATTTCACACCATCAGATAAACATAAACAGCAGGCCGGATGATACAGATGTATGTTTTCATTCCGGCCTGTAAATATAAGGGAGGATGTGTTTTATGAAGATTCAGGAATTTTGCGATATGGATAAATTTGAACAGATCATGAAAAACTGGGCGGAGAGTACAGGACTTGCAACCGTGGCGGTTGGAGCAGATGGAGAATACATCAGTGATTGCTATAATTTTACGGAATTTTGTATTAAATTGACAAGAGGAAGTGTGGAAGGTAAAAAGCGATGTGAGAAATGTGACCGTGAGGGACAGGGGGTATATGCCTGCCATGCAGGGCTGGTAGACTTCGGTATTCCGATTACACTTGAGGACGGTACAGTGCTCGGCAGTGTGATCGGCGGTCAGGTGCTTCCGGAACATCCGGATGAAATGAAGTTTCGTAAAACAGCACAGGAGCTGGGAATTGATGAGGAAAAATATATCAACGCGCTTGGAAAGGTAAGCGTGAAAACAAGAGAGCAGATTGAGGCATCGGCAAACTTGCTTGGTGATGTGATTAATATGTTTGTCCGTGCCAGCTATACAGGTAAAGAGAATAATAATATGATCTCCGGACTGAAGGATGGAATAGCGACTGCAGCACGGCAGATTGTAGAAGCAAATGAGCAAACACAGCAGATTGAGGGTTATAGTAAACGCCAGCAGATCCTGGCATTGAATGCATCCATTGAAGCAGCAAGAGCAGGAGATCAGGGGAAGGGGTTTGCTGTTGTGGCAACAGAGGTTCAAAGACTTGCCAGGGATATGGCGGATGCCAGTGAGAAGATTAAAAATAATCTGAGCATGCTGACAAAAACAATAGAAAATTTAAACCGTCAAAGCTGAGCCGGAGCTGACCGATAGTTTTTATCAGTTGCATTCCGGATGGCAATTTGTTATGATCGAATGGATTATTTTTTTGAGGGAGAACATTTATGTCAGGAATCAGAATTGCAGCGCTTCGATTAGGTGTGGTTCTTGCCGCAGGAGCAGTCTGCGGAACACCATTACTGGCCGATGGAAAAAGCAGTACAGATAGTGGCAAGCAGCCACAGGCAGCAGCCGTAGGTGAGGAACTATCGGCAGCACCGGAGCCGGGAGAGCCTGGAAATCCGAGAAGCAGCTATAAGCTTGGAAGTGCAAGGAGCCTTGAGGGGAAGAATTTAATTTACAGTCTCTTTGTGGATACACCGGATGCAAAATGGACAGACCGGGATAAGAAGAAGGCATTAAAGAATCTTAAAATTGCAAAAGAATACATTGAAGCAGAAGCGAAGGACTACCATAAGAAAGCAGATCTTGTGGTTGACTTTGAAGAAAACGAAGATCTGACAGGAAATGCACGCATTCATTTTTCCCTGAAGGATGGGAAAGATTACGAAGAAGCACTGGATGAAGAAATTGCCGGATGGCTCGAAGATCAGATTGATTATGAAGCACTCACTAAGGAATATAAGGCAAAAGGAATTGCAACGATTGTTTTTGTCAATCATAAGGGAAGCACCTATGCAATCTGTTATGATGGTGTGGATAATCCGCAGGAAAGCCTTGTGATGTTTGCAGGGGAAGTCCCGGCAGTTTATGCACACGAAATCCTGCATCTTTTCGGGGCACATGACCTGTATGAGGATGCGGAGTATACCGAAGAGGTCTGTGAATACGTGAAAAAGGCCTATCCGGATGAGATTATGTACACGGTAAAGGATGAAAAAGGACGCCTGAACAGCAGTGAGATTCAGAATCAGCTTTCACCGATTACGGCATATCACCTGGGATGGGTTAATTATATAGAAGAAATTGATGTATTCCCACAGTTAAAACGATAAAGATAAGCCGGTTTTATGAATGGGGTTCTGAATAAGTTACAATATGCGGAAGTAAAAAGGCAGTCCCGGGAGGGCAGTATGAAGAAACGAGCGTTGATTACAGGGGCATCCAGAGGAATCGGAGAGGCAGTGGCAAGGCGTCTTGCTTTTGAAGGCTATGATCTTTGTCTGGTGTGTAAAAATTCCATAGAAAAGCTCCGGCTTCTTGCCGGAGAACTGAAAGCAGAATCCGGTATTTCCTGTGAGGCTTATGCCTGTGATGTTTCGGATCCGCAGCAGGTAATCTCCATGCTGCAGCAGGCAGGACAGATTGACGTGCTCATTCACAATGCCGGAATTTCCCATATCGGACTTTTGAGTGATATGACCCTGGAGGAGTGGGAGCGTGTGATTGATACGAACCTTAATTCCTGCTTTTATTTAAGTCATGAGCTGATCCCGCAGATGGTACACCGCAAGGAAGGAAAGCTTCTTTTTGTTTCTTCGGTGTGGGGAAATGTCGGTGCATCCATGGAGGTTGCATACAGTGCTTCCAAAGGTGGAATCAACAGTTTTACGAGAGCACTTGCCAAGGAGCTGGCACCGAGCAATATTCAGGTCAATGCAGTGGCATTTGGAGTCATTGATACGCAGATGAACCGATGCTTTTCAGAAGAAGAGCGTTGCGCATTGAAGGAAGAGATCCCGGCTGACCGGATGGGAACCTGCGCAGAAGCGGCAGAAATGATTTCACAGGTGCTTCATTCACCGGCTTATCTGACCGGTCAGGTAATCACAATGGATGGTGGCTGGATTTAGTTGCCATGCATATGAGAAAATGATCCAGTGGATCATTTTTGAGTAAGAAAGGGAAAAACATGTATGATGTAGTAATTATCGGAGCCGGTCCTGCGGGACTCTCCGCTTCGATTTATGCAAAAAGAGCGGGTCTTAGCGCTGTTACGGTAGAACAGAGCACCATGAGCGGCGGTCAGATCTTAACAACCTATGAGGTGGATAATTATCCGGGATTTCCTGGGATCAACGGCTTTGATCTGGGGATGCGCTTCCGGGAGCATGCGGACGGGCTTTCCTGTGAATTTCAGGAGGCAGAGGTGCTCCGCGTGGAAGAAAGCGGAGACGGATATCTTGTCACCACCTCCAAGGGAGAAATCAAAACGAAAACGATTGTGGCAGCAATGGGCGCAGAGCATGCAAAGCTGAACATTCCGGGCGAAGAAGAGCTTGCAGGAATGGGTGTATCCTATTGTGCAACCTGCGATGGAGCTTTTTTCAAAAACCGCACGGTGGCGGTTGTCGGCGGCGGTGATGTGGCAGTCGAGGACGCTGTTTTTCTTGCAAGAAACTGTGCGAAGGTCTATCTTGTTCACAGAAGAGACGAGCTTCGTGCTGCGAAATCCTTACAGGAAGCATTACAGGAACTTCCTAATGTGGAAATCCTATGGAATACGGTAGCAACGGAAATCAAAGGTGAAGATCAGGTGGAAGCGCTTGCTTTAAAAAATGTAAAAACCGGAGAAGCACAGGAGCTTCCTTTGGATGGCGTATTTATTGCTGTTGGCATTGTGCCGGTAAGCCAGCTGCTTCTGGGAATGGATGTCTGCGATGAAAAGGGATATCTCATTGCAGGAGAAGACGGCATGACGAAGAAGTCGGGAATTTTTGCCGCAGGTGACATCCGGACGAAAAAGCTCCGCCAGATTGTGACAGCCGTTGCGGATGGCGCCAATGCCATTACCTCTGTAGAAGCCTTTCTCAATCATAAGTAATCATAAGTAAGTACGGGAGCATTTTCCGGCACAGTAAGCGCTGGAACATTTTTCCGGCATTTGACATGAGGGGAGAAAAGTGTTATATTTGTTAACAGGCGTAATATTTTTGTAACAATTATAACCGGGCTTATGAATAATATGGAGGATATCATGCAACAGAGAAAGAGAAAAATGCCGGTACGCTTTATGGCATTTGGCTTTGCATCCATGCTTCTGTTAAACGGCATGACGATAGATACACAAGCGAAAGAATCTAACGGACTTCCTTCTGCCGGAGTGGATTTTTATCTGGCATCCGAAGGCACAAGTGTTAAGAACATACAGGATGAAAAGGACGATACCGTCAGCAATAACAGTGTTCCGAAAACTTCCCGGAAGGAAGTAAAGGAAACTGTTGAAGCAACCACAACAAAGACCGTTAACGAAAAGGAACGGGAAATTGCAAATAAGAAAGAAGAAGAAGGGTTTAAGTCTCTTGTTATCGCACAGGTGAATGACTATGTGAATGTACGGAGCATTCCAAGCGAAGAAGGGGAGATCCTCGGTAAGCTTTATGATAAGTCCGTTGGAGAATTTATTGAAGAAGACAACGGATGGTATAAGATTACATCCGGCTCGGTAACCGGTTATGTCAAGGCGGAATATTGTGTCACAGGAGATGATGCCGTTGCTCTTGCGAAGAAAGTAGGTAACCGGATTGCAACCGTTACGACTACTACCTTAAAGGTTCGTGAAGAGCCTTCGTTAGATGCAACCGTACTTGGTCTTGTTCCGATTCAGGATCAGCTCCTTGTTACGGAAGAATTAGACAACTGGGTTAAGGTTAATATCGAGGAAGGTGATGGTTATGTATCCCTCGACTATGTTACCTTGTCTACTGAATTTGTAAAAGCAGAATCCAGGGAAGAAGAGGAAGCCCGTCTTGCGAAGGAAGAAGCAGAACGTAAGGCAGCTTTAGAGGCTGCACGGAAGGCAGAGGAGAAGAACCGTAAGGCAGCAAAGAGTGAAAGCTCTGCTACTACCAGTGAAGCTCCGGTTGTATATGCAACAGGCGGAAGCGCACTTGGACAGTCCGTTGCAAGCTATGCCTGCCAGTTTGTCGGTAATCCGTATGTATATGGTGGAACAAGTCTTACGAATGGTGCGGACTGCTCCGGATTTGTTATGAGTGTTTATGCGAACTTCGGTGTAAGCCTGCCGCATTCTTCATCCGGTGACCGAAGCGTGGGAACAGCGGTAGACGGACTTGCGAATGCACAGCCGGGTGACATCATCTGTTACTCCGGACATGTGGCAATCTACATTGGTAATGGACAGATTGTTCATGCATCCACCGCCAAGACCGGTATTAAGATTTCGGATGTGAATTACCGTACACCGCTTGGTGTCCGCAGGATCTTCTAATTCCGAATCGTTGTCCGGATTTTAAATAACAAAGTTAAGTACAGCCTGTCTGAGGGAAACTTCAGACGGGCTGTTTTTAACTTGCTTTTTTCACGCATTTCAATGAAAAAGTCTGAATTCTTTTTTTGAGTTTTTTGTCCATTGACAAATAGGGGCTTATACATGTTGACTAAAAGAAAACGTGATTTCTTTTGTGGAAAAATGTTTTTCCGTAGATGACAGGAAATTTTATCCACAGGAATAATCCTGTAAAATAGCCAAAAACTAATTTATACACGAAGTTATCCACAATATCCACAAGCAAAAAAACGAACACAGAGTGAAGAAATCAGAGAGAACAGGAACGGGTGTTTTGTGAAATACGACAAGAAGAAGCGAAAATCAGACAAAAAAAATTCCTGTCCGGGGAAAAGAATTGTCCGAAAACTATTCAAATCTGAAAACAATAGAATTGAATTGTTGCAAAAATGAAAATAAGTGTGTTATAATGTTTATACAATAATCCTGTCGGACAGGTTATGAAAGGGTGATGAGTATGAAATTTATAATTATTGGCAAGAACATCGAGGTTACACCGGGGTTAAAGGCAGCGGTCGAGGATAAGATCGGCAAGCTCGAAAAGTATTTTAATCCTGATACAGAGGTTCATGTAACCCTGAGTGTTGAGAAGGACAGACAGAAGATAGAAGTTACTATACCGGTAAAGGGCAGTATCATCCGTTCGGAGCAGGTAAGCAACGATATGTATGTTTCCATCGATCTGGTAGAGGAAATCATTGAAAGACAGTTAAAGAAATATAAGAATAAATTAGCGGACCAGAAACAGGCGGCCAGTGTGTTCAAGAAGGAATTCATTGAGAAGGAATTCGAGGATGAAGAAGAGATTAAGATCATCCGTTCCAAGAAGTTCGACATTAAGCCGATGTATCCGGAGGATGCCTGCATCCAGATGGAACTGTTAGGTCACAGCTTCTTCGTATTCTGTAATGCAGAAACGGATCAGGTGAACGTGGTTTACAAGAGAAAGGGCAATACGTACGGTCTGATTGAACCCGAACTGTAAAGAGTTAATTTTAAATGTATTATGTATCATAACTGTGAAGGCATTAAGCGGTTACAAATATAAAAGTAAAAAGATGTGTGGCACTCCACACATCTTTTTGTTATACTGGGACTATGTTTGTTATTCATATTATAACTTTATTTATTTTCATATTGACGCTGGCCTGTGTGTTCCACAAAAGCTTTGTGGAAATGCTGCCTGTAGGGATAAGCAGTCTGGTACTTTTATTGTACGTACTCAGTTTTGGCAGACACTTGGGCTGGATCGATGGAATTGCACCACTTTTACTTTGCGGGGGCGTTCTTTATTTCTTTACGAGAAAAAGAGAACAGCGGAAGGAGCTGTTAAGACAGTGTATCGAAATTCTGAAGGATCCGCCGACTATAGCGGGACTTATTCTACTGCTTTTGGTAGTGATCGGAGTATCCGGGAAGGTGGTAAGCTGGTGGGATGATTATAACTTCTGGGCAACGGATGTGAAGTCGATCTTTTACCGGAATGGATTTGCAGATAAGTATGCCAATGCAGCACCGGAGTTTGGAGATTATCCTCCGGGGACTCAGATGATAAAGTGGTGGTTCCTGCATTTCTCGCCGGGACAGTTCCGGGAGGGACTTTTATTTGCAGGATATTATGTGTTTAACCTGTCCTTTCTGCTTCCGTTATTACATTACATCCGGAAGAAAACACCGCTTAGCATGACGCTGGGAGCAATATTGCTCTGGATTTTCCCGACGATGACGGAGGTATTCTGGTGCGATGGAGGCTGCGCGGATTTTTCCATGGCGGTAGTGTATGGCGCATTTCTGGTGGCAGTCATTGACAGGAAAGATGTTTCACCGTGGCTTTATTACGGACGACAGGCATTATATCTGATGGTACTTGTGCTTTGCAAAAATACCGGATTTGTCTGGTATGCGTTTGCAGTGTTGTTTTCCATCGGGGTTCAGATTATAAACCGGAAAATAGGAGAAGATCTGTGGAAGAAAAGAACTGCCGTATGGGGGACGCTTTCGGTGATGGTTTTGCCTTTCTTAAGTGGTGGAGGCTGGTTTGCGTTCTGTTATCTGCACCGCCGGGTGGCAAAGCTTACCGGAGCAGCCGTACAGATGGCAACCGGAGGCATGAATATCCCGGAGACCAGGGAACAGATGCTTCAGGCCTTTGGTGAAGCGTTCTTAAAATGGCCGCTGCACAGGAGCTCCACGTGGCTGTTTGATTTCAGTCCGCTTGTATTACTGTTATTTTTACTGGCGGTTTATATTCTGCTGATCGTGAGGAAGAAGCTGGATCGTGGAATGGGACGGTTTTTGCTGATTTATACGGTAATAACAGCAATTTTATTCTATACGCTGGTACTGATCAGCCACCTGACCGTTTTTGCGGTGGAAACGCAATATCTCGAGCCGTATGGCATGGTAAGCTCCATTTCAAGGTATGGAGCGCCATTTACGATCGGAGGACTGTATCTGCTCGCTTATTATGTTATGCAGAGCTTTCCGGATAACCGCGGCTTTTACCTGTGTGCGTTGGTGGTGCTGTTGTCATCCGATTATGCAAGTGCCTACCGTGCGATCTGGGGATACCGGACGGGTGTACAGGAGGAGCTTACAAAGCGCGAAGAGATTCTGGACGATGCCGCATATGAATTCGCAGAAAAGGTCGGTGCAGGAACGGATTCAGAAATAACCCGGGTGTTGTATGTGCGTGACAGCTCCGATGTAAGCTGGGTGAGGAACACTTACCTGAACTTCGAAACGGCACCGGTTTCTGTGATGTACGCGAATGTGGATCTTTCAGAGGTGAGCCGCGAAGAGCTTCTCCGGCTGATGGAGGAAGCCCATGCGACACACCTCTATATAGAAGGAATGCTTTATACTGCAGAAACACTTTATATGGAAGAAGCACTTCCTTAGTTTCCGTTGTTTAATACCGGAGCATCCGGATTTAGCTGCAGATAAGAAGATACCGAAGGATCCTTCATGTGAAAGGTACGGAACCATTCCCTGGTTTCCACATTCTTTTCCGTGAGGGATCTGTTTTTGTACAAAAACCGGGTGAGGTCATAGCAGTCAATCCAGATCTCGTTGTTGCCCTCTTTCTGCGATTCATCAAAAATGAGCTGCAGACCGAAATGCAGATGCACGGTTTCAATGTTGTTCACATTTTCTTTGGCACTATAGCCGGTATGCCCCATGTAACCGATGACGTCCCCGGCGGTTACCACGCTTCCTTCCTTTAAATCCAACGCATAAGGGAAATTCTGGCGAAGGTGTGCATAGTAGTAGTAACGCTTTTTATCAAAGCTGCGGATTCCGATGCGCCAGCCGCCGTACTGATTCCAGCCAAGGGCTTCCACGTAACCGGACTCCACCGCGATGATGGGTGTACCGATCTGTATATAATATTGAATGATTTAGAAGGTGATTTTCAGATTTTCTCCATCGAAAATACAGTTCTTTACGATCTTACGGATCAGTTCGTTTTTTCCATGATAATCAATATCGTCAAAATGGTCAAGCAGGTAGCAGATCGACTGATAGATCTGATCGACAGCGTTTGTATTCTGGATCCGCTGTGCTTCTTTGATCTTGGCATCACGAAGAGCAGCTTCCGTTATCTGCTTTTGATGGTCCAGTTCTTCAATCTGCCTGATAATGTATTCGGAGGCACTGGATCCCATTGCCTGGGTAAGGGCATTGGTGAGGTTCATGATTGAGGCTTCGAGGTTATGTAAGATCTTCTTAAGATCTGCGGAAGATTGTGTGAAAACATCCTCCGGATGATCCATGGTAACTCTGGCCGGATCCAGCTGGATTTGTTTCAGCTTATTCAGAAAGACGGAGTCGAGCTTCTTGACCGGAGTATATCCGCTGTTACAATATTCTTTCCCATAACGCTGCATCCGGCGGCAGTAATAGTAGGAAAACTGAATATTGTTCTTCGTGTAAGTGCGGACTTCCATAGAGCCACCACAGGAACACTTCAATACTCCCTTTAGGATTCCTGCTTCATATTTGGCAGTCCGGATCATCTTATTGGTGCCGAGACGCTTCTGGGCAGCGATCCATTTGTCGGCAGGAATAACATAATCATGAATCCCGATGGCAATGGTCCATTCGGAAGAAGTGCGTTTGTGCTGGCTGTTGGTTCCTGTTTTGGTTTTGCCATATCCAATGAGACCGTGATTTCCATCAAAGCCGGAAGCCTCCGGGAGCTTACAGCCAAGATCACAGAAATAGTAATATGCTTCGATACTGTTCTGGCAGTATACAGGGTTGGTAAGGATGTTATAGATCTGCGAAGTGTTCAGATACTTTCCGGTCTGACTCTTAATACCGTGATCTCTGCAGTACCGCTCAATCCTTGTTATGGGATTGCCGTCTAAAAGAAGCTCATATAACATCTTGGGACGCCAGATGGTGTCCGGATCGATCTGCAGATAAGAGTGGTATTTATCTCCGCATTGCATTCTTACTGACTTCATGCCACTCGGACAGATGCCGCCCGTCCATTTCCCGGCAGTACCCAGGGCAAGCATACCGTCTGTGACACGTTCGGAAGTATTCTCACGTTCCAGCTGTGCAAAAGCGGCCAGAATATACATGACCGTCCTTCCCATGGGTGTGCTGGTATCAAAGGATTCCTTAACCGATATGAAAGCTACCTGATGCTGGTGGAGAATTTCATACATAGCAGAGAATTGTTGTACATTTCTACTGATACGATCCAGCTTATAAACAACAACAGCGTTAAGAAGCCCGTTCTCAACATCATTCATCATGCGTTGAAAATCCGGCCGGTTGGTATTCTTTCCGGAAAAGCCTTCATCAGAATCATAAACACGGAATTCCAATTCCTTATCTTTGAAAATGATACCGGCGTATTCCTTTCCAAGCCTAACCTGTACCTGGACAGAGTCCGAGTTGTCACGGTAAACGGACTTCCGGGCATAGATTCCTACAGTGAACATATCCATTCCTCCCGTATATTTTATGGCAGCAGGGCATAAAAATACCCGGTGCTTGTAATTTTACCGGGAGAATGATACAATTTCACTTGCGAGGTGAGTTATATCGGTACTCCCGATATGATTCCTGATCTGCTCCGGTACGCCAATACCGGGGCAGATTTTATTTTACTGATTACCGACCTTTTGGATCAAAGCATCCTGCAGCACCTGGGAGAAGTTGATGTTCATAGCCATAGCGGTTTCGTTAAGCCACTCCGGAATGGTGAGAGTCTTCTTCACAGCTTTGTTATTAAAACGTTTCCGGTATTCCATGGTATCACAGGCTACAGAATTGACGAATTCTCCATCATTAAGTTTTAAATCTTCCATTTTGGAAGGAGCGGGAATCTCACGGCCATCGCTTTCATAACCGTAGAGTACCAGTGCGAGTGCATCTTCGGCCATAAATAAAGCATCAGCCATATCATCACCGCAGGTAAAGCAGCCTTCCAGATCGGGAAAGACTACAGAAAAACCTCCATCTTCTTCGGGGGTAAAAATAGCAGGATAAGCATATTTCGTTGACATCATAAATGACTCCTTTCTTTATACGATATAAATAAGTGGAAGGGGATTTATTCAATCCCCGCACTCTTTAGTATGGATCTCACTGTTCCGGGCTTTATCTCACTTTTGTGTCGTGGCACTGCAAATTGCTGATTGGTAATAGGACTGAACCAGATATCGTGATTGCTTCCGTGTCGTAGCAGATAACAGCCGTGGCTTTTCAGGATCTTTAGTAATTCACTGTTTTTCATAGCACCTCCTTATGGTTATATAATAGCACGTATAAGCACGTATGTCAATATAAAAACACATATTTACACGTATTATGTGTGGAATGAATACATAAAATTCAACAGCTGATCTGGAGTAACCATTTTCGTGACGTCAAGAAAATGATATTTTCGGTGGAGGTTTATCACCGGAATAATCCCAACCATCATAGGTGTAAATATTGTTCTGGAAATTTATGCCAACTTTTCTGCGTCCCCTTTTTCCTCAATCTTAAGAATTCGAAGTACCATTTCTTTATCAATGCTGTCAGCCTGCCGATAGGCTTTGATGATTTCTTTTTCTACATTAGAAACATCAAATACAGAGGTTTTGTTAGCGGGAAGAGAATCATTATCTTCATCAAGACATAGAAGATAAACGGGGGAACATTCAAGCACTCTAGCCATTTCAGAAATTACGCTACGTTTTATATTTTCAACCCTTCCGCTTTCATATTTGGCAATTGCCGAATCCTTTAAACCTAATTTTTGAGCAAGTTCCTCTTGTGTGAGCCCGCGGAGTTTGCGGACCTCCTTAATTCTGTCACCCATATTCATATGTAATAGCCTCCTTGAATCGTCTTGATTTTACAACATAAGGAACAAAAAAGCAATATATTTAAGGAAAATGTCTTAAAAAGACAAAAAAGTATTGACAGGCGTAATTTTAACATGTTATTATAGAACCGTCTTAAAAAGACGATTATTAAAAGGAGGAATGCTTGATGGACAAATACAAATTGAGAGCAAAAATGTCCGAGCACGGTGATACCGGTGAAGTATTAGCGGAAGTGTTAGGAATTCATAGAAGCTGTTTGTCAGCAAAGATGAATGGATACAGAGGAGCTGAATTCAATCAGACAGAAATTAAGCTCATGGCAAAGAGGTATGAAATGACTGATGCTGAAGTGTGTGAAATTTTTTTTAATGAATAACCGTCTTAAAAAGACGATTTGCAATAGAAAGGAGAGAAGAGAAATGGCAGTAGGTGATATAAAAGCGGAGATGGTGCAAGTAATCCGTGTGATCAGGATCGTTGGAACAGGTACAGAAAAGGACCCAGTAAGAACCGAAGTTCAATACTGGGAGCAGAATGGAAAACTAATTGTGAAAAAGGATCAATCAGAAGATGTGAAATTCATGGCTTCTTTATAGGCAAATTCCTGTTCGACAAAAGAAACAAACGCATTAATAAAAGCCTTTAGCTTGGGAATGCCATAGGTTGGATGCTTCTTGATGTAATGGGCTTCATCATTGCCAAGCCAAGCTGATGCTCGGGCTAATGTTTTTAGTTTTGGATCGTCTATATACTGATCAATACATTTAGCAAGTGGCAGAGTGGAAATATTATCTGTAGCATCTGGGGTATTTGAAATGCAATAGTCTTTCACAAGGTATTCAAGAGACTTGCGATAGCCCATACCACAGATGGTTGATAAGCCAAGAGATTCTGCTTGTAATGAATCTTCATAAATCGAGATGAAATTGGGGGATAGATTTCTTATGTTTTCTGAAAAGCTTGAAGAAACTACTTTACTAGGTGCAGAGGAAATATAGGAGAATACACCATTGTCTTCATCATAATTGTGTTGGGAAATAAAACACTCATTACAATTTGGACAATGATTTAGTAAGTACATTTTTTGAGGTTCATCTGTATCAGAGTCAAAGAAATGTACGGCATATAAAATGGTTGGTTTTAAACTGACGTCACATAAGGGGCACTTAGAGGCTGGATTAACAGAAAACATTTCGGTTTCTTTATTTTCAAGAGAATAAGATTTGATTTGTATTTTCATAGGTATTGCCTCGCTTTCATGAGTATTGATTGAATCTATAAAGAAAGTATAGAAAATTTTAGGGGAAAACGCAATAAGGTGAGGACTAACAGAAAGACGGAAAGGAGGAAAAGATGGGAAATGAAATAGACTTGTTTGTGAATAGAATTGACGAATGTATTCAGGAAGAATGTGAAAAAATGAAGAACGCAGCCAATCCAAAAGTCGAATTAAAAAGATACATTCGACAAATCAGATGGAAAGATCCGGAATTGGCTGTACATCTTCAAAAGAGAATGTCAAAGATTCTCGATCTTGATGATTGATCCTGTCCCATATGCAATATCCGTGTTGTTTGCAAGGTAAAAGAAGGAACAGGAACATAAAACATTCATTAATGCAGGTATAAGACCGTCGTGTACATGATTGTAAAGTTCAATGGGTTGGGATAAAGAGGAAACTTTTCCATCAGGTGTATCAACCAGAACAATAGGAATAATGAGATCATCTTCCTTAACAGTGATGAAGGTCTTATCAGCAAAATAAATATTTGCAGATTTCATAGGTTTATATCTCCTTTCATTTACTCGGATGCTGGAACATCCTGTAAGGAAAGTATAGGGGATTTTAAGAAAAAACGCAAATTGATGTAGAAACGGAAAGGAGGAAAAGGAACAATGCCAAGGGTGATGATAGGAGTAGAACTCCAGGAGATGAATAAAAGAATAAAAGAGTTAGGTTTGGAAGTGGATAAGATAAATGCCTCTTTGAAGAATGTAAATATGGAAAAGCTTCAGAAGAATAGTAAAGATCCATGGAAACGATATGCAATAGAAGGGTATGTAAGATCCAGATTAACAGCGAATCACAAATACACAAGAGATGTAGCCCTGATATTAGAGGAGAGGATTGAGAAACTGGAAAAGCAGGTTGCCACCCATAGAAAGATAGCAACCTTAATGTGCGCGATCATTCTAATCGAGAAAGTTTTCCGGCTTTTAGTTCAGCATTGTAAGTGTCGCAAGTAGTGGTAACGGCTGCATCTATAAAAGAAAGGATTTCAGATTGTACTGTCTCATCAGAAATATGGTTAAGGACATCGTTTCTGATGCAATCAGCAAGAAGATCAGCGTAATACTTGAAATCTAAGTCTTTTACATACATGGTAGTATCTCCTTTCATTATACTTGGCTCTGGCAGGAGCCTGTATGAAAAGTATAGGAGATTTTGGAGGGAAACGCAACAAAATGAGGACTAATAGGAAGGAGGGAAGAGAGAAGTGGTGCTTAAAAGGATATATGAAGAACTGAAGGTAATTGAGAATAAAGCAAAAGAGATATGTCAGTACGTTGAACCAAAAGAACGGATTGAAAATGGAATAGTAGTTAAAACATTTTTTCCCAATCAATCCACTTTTCCAACGAGAGTTTCATTTGAATTGGATTACCACGATTGGTTGAAACTTCAAAAGTCAAAGGAGTGGAAAGATTTTCAGAAGCTTTTTTTGAAATATCAAAAAAGACATAACCAGAAGTCCCTGAAAGTGAGGGCAAATTAATAGGGAAAGAAATAGTCATGTATTCTTTGGTCGCTATGACACCATTATTTTGAGTTCTCTCAATGGTTATAGCATGTGGAGGACCATTAAAGCCAGCATATGAGTTTTTATTAATAATGAGATTGAGGTTATTAATGGAGATTGGAAGCCGGGAATGATTTTGAAATGTCATATATGCAATTACTGTATTATTCAATTCGCAGATTTTAATGATTTGCATAGATATGTTTTTTCGTGAACGGAAAAACCCAATGATCCAACCTAGGCAAGTTCCCATGGCACCAAAGATTGCAATGCATAATGTGATATTTTCGCGTGTTAAGTATTTCAAGATATCTTTCATATGATACTCCCATGCATGTGATACAGGGATTATAGCACAGGAAATTAAAAAAAGAAAGGAGGGAAACGTGCCTTCTGTGTGGTGCACAATGGCATCACAGTAGTACCTATATCCCCTTTTACACAGAAAAGGTGCGCAGTCCCCCTGCGCACCACATAGAGGGCACGTTTAGGAAAGGTGTACAACCAGTCAATCATAAACTGAACTAGGAGGTGAGCGTTTATGAAACAAATTAAATGTGAAGTAGAAATGACGCCGGGAGCGGTGGAACGGATTACGGATGCCTTTGTGGATCTGTACCGGAAGATTCAGAAGGGATTACATACCGGACCAGATCAGACCAAAGAAGATAAGTCGGCATAAGCCGGCTCTGTTGGACAAGCAGGGAGGAGAGAGCATTGAGAAAGATTCGTTTCAAACAGGCAGTTGCCTTTGTGGTATTTCTACTGTCCGTTGCGGCAATGGACAGCCGGTTATATATCACAGCAGGAGTGCTGGCAATCGCCAGTGCGATCTATATGTATTCAACAGTAGTGGAGGAAAAGCGTTATGTATATGAGCTTCGAAGAAAGTGGACTGATTCAAGGATCTGCAGAACAGAAGAACAGGGACAAGGACCGGATCTGGGAACATATCAGACAGTGGAAGGGAGAAAACAGGCATGAGAAAGAGAATTCTGTCAGTGTTACTGGTATTGCTGATGCTGTTGCTGCTGATTCTATACAGCTTGCCGGCTGAAGCATCGGAGAAGTACCCGGTAAGGAAGATGCGGGTAACCTGTTATACCTATCCGGAAGGAAGTATTACGGCATCCGGCTGTGAAGTGCGTGAGGGCATCGTTGCAGCAAAGAAGGACTGGGTGGATGCCCTGGTTGTCCTGTATGACATGGACATGAATTTTATCGGGTATTTCGAGGTGAAGGATACCGGATTCGGGATTGATAAGGACGGGGACGGTATCGGCAGTATCCAGGAAGGAACAAGCATAGACGTGTTCCGGAGCAGTCTGGAACGGTGTAAGGAGTGGGTGGATGCATATGGAGATTTTTGTTATGTGCAGGTTATCCCTGATGCAGAGGGATAAAAAAAGAGCCCTGCCGATTTCTAGGGGAAAATGCAGGACTCTAGGGGGATTAAATGTGATGTATTCATGTTAAAGCATTGAAGGAGGAAAGTCAAGTGAAACAACCAAGAAAACCATTTCTGGAAGAGAAAAAGCAGATTGTGGCAGCGGGTCTTGACTGGAAGAACTGGAGTGTACTGGAGAGAGATAACAATTCCATCACGCTTGTAAATAAGAAGAGCGGAAGGAAAAGGGTGATCTTATGCTGACCGAAAAGGAGATCAGGGACAAGCTGTTTGAAGAATATCCCGTCATGTTCCGGCAGAGCATGAGTGCAAAGAACTGGTTCCGTGCAAGAAACGTGGTAGACACGGCGCGCAAGGTTGCCCTGTTCCTCCAGTTCCCGGAAAAGGATCTGGATGAGCTGTTTGGGATCCGGGGTGACCGTGGGGAAATTATTCAGCAGGGAAGATTTCCGGAGGAAGAGATTATCCGGTGTGACGGTGAGGTACGGAAGCTCCAGTATAAAGAAAATCGTGAGATGATGCAACGAATCAGGGAAAAGTATAAAAAAGACGCATGAGCTGTAACTCATACGCCTTGACATATCCGCTCACGCGAACACTAAACCACTGAATTTAGTATAGCAAAACAGGGCGGATATGTCAAGAAAAATGGGGGTTTTAACCTCCGTTTTTAGCATTCTAAGTATATTAAAGTTAGGGAGAATGTAGATGGCATACTGGCAAGATACATGGACCTTCCCGACCAGCATAGAATATGAGTTCAAGTTTGTCGGGAAGTATGGAGCAAAGGGAGAGAAGAGACAGAAGAAGGAGAAAGCCACACCGGAGCAGATCCGGAAGCAGAACCAGCAGAATCGTGAAAACAGGATGCGCCGGAAGATCAAGGCGAACTTCGGGGAGAATGATCTTTGGGTGACACTGAAATATCCGAGAGGGTACCGGCCAACCATAGAGGAGCTGAAGAAGGATCTGGATAAAATGCTTTCTTTACTCCGCAAAGAGTACCGTGCAAGAGGTGAACCGTTCAAGTGGATCATCCGGAAAGAGATCGGGAAGCGTGGCGGCGTACATATCCACATGATTGCCAACCGTATAGCCGGAGCTGACACGGATCTGCTGATCCGGAATGCCTGGGGAAAGAAGATCGACATCCAGCCGATGTATGAAGCCGGCGGGTTTGAAGATCTGGCCGCCTATATTGTCAAGGAACCGGATGAGGAATGTGCAGAGCAGTTATCCTTATTTCCGGAAACAGAGCGAAAGCAGTTTCGGACATATTCCTGCAGCCGGAACCTGATCGAGCCGGTGCCGGAGCGGAAGACCTACCGCAGGTGGACGATTGCCAGGCTGATCCGGGATGGGGAGATCAAAGCTACTCCTGGGTATTACGTGGATAAGAACAGCATCCACTACGGAGTGAACCGCTTTACAGGAATGAGCTACTTAAGATACACCGAAATGAGAATTACACCGGTGCAACGGCGGGGAGGTGGATAAGTTGGAAGTGAACCTTTACATAGAGACCACTACACAGCGTCCGGCAAGGTGTGAGATCGCCGGAATGTGGCTCCTGGAATACATTACAAGCACAGGAAATCCGGTTACGCGCTCCGGGATCCTGCATAAGAAAGACATTACCAATAATACGATAACATTAGAACTATTATTATGTGCATTTGGGAGGCTGACAAAATCGTGCTCCGTCCGAGTATTTACTCAATGCGGACACGTTTTGGGAGTGATGCAGAATCACTACCTTCCGATGTGGGAAAAGAACGGATGGAGAACGGCGAAAAATGCCCCTGTAAAGAATGCAGATCTGTGGCAGCAGGTGACCGAACAGATCAGGAATCATTGCGTTACGGTAGAGGATACGGACCATTCTTACCGGCAGTATATGCAGGAGCAGGTGCAGAAAGAGTTGTTGAAGGAGGTGGAGGAAGAGTGAAAGACAAAGAAAAAGCAATCCGGATGCTCCGTGACAACATTCCAATCGAGGATATTGTGGAAGCCACCGGCTACAGCAGAGGATACTTATACAAGCTGGGAAGCAGTAACGGAATCGTCTGGGAAAGAGTATCCATAAACGACTACAGGGAGCAGATCCTTTACATGATAGAGCAGGGTAAAACACCGGAAGAGATCGGACAGGACTTTGGATACAGCAAAATTACGGTACGTAACTGTGTCAATGCCTGGAAGCGTGCAGAAAAGAGGAAAGACGAATCGGAAGAGGTTGAAGATTATTATCCGGAGAACATACTGACATTCGCAGAGAAGAAAAAGCCAAAGGGCGAGACTGTAATAGAGAAAGTTGGTAATACATACAAGAGATTCACCGCTTATTCAGCACATGAATTTGTAGAGTATTACGGCAGAATGTGAGGAAAGAAATGGAATCCGTACAAGAAAGAATGGAACGGCTGGGCACATATCAGAAGATGATTACTTTCATGGCGAAAGAAAAGCAGCCGTATGAGTTTAAAAGGAAATATGCACAGATTCGTGCAGAAGAATTTGCTACAGAATGCAATCGCAGGGGATTAAACTATCATGTTTCGGTTGGAGGATTGGACAGCATCGTTTTATATCTGTATCTGCATGAGATATGTGACATAGATGCACCGGGAGTCAGTGCTTCGTATCTGGAAGATAAAAGTATCCAGAGGGTGCATAAAGCACTTGGAATTATTAATGTACCGCCGTTGAAGAGAGAGGATGGTACATATTGGAGTAAGTCCAAAGTGATTCAGGAGTTTGGTTTTCCAGTTATATCCAAGGAGGTAGCTGCAAAGATTGAACTGTTGCAGAATCCGTCTGAAAAGAATAAAACGGTGCGCCATGCCATTATTACGGGTGAGACAGGAGAATATGGTGGTTGGCAGAAGGACTCACGTATGAAGCTTAATCACCGATGGCTGAAATTGTTCGGTGGATATGAGAATGAAAATGAGGGATGTGATTTCCAAAAGCCGGACTTCTTAGTATCTTCCAAGTGTTGCTATTATCTCAAAGAAAAGAACTGTGATGATTGGGGAAAGGAGCACAACAGCGTGCCATATCTGGGATTAATGGCATCCGAAGGTGGAAGGCGTGCAAAGAGCTTACGCATGAACGGATGTAATTACTTTGGGGCATCTACCATACGATCAGCACCGTTTGCCATCTATGGCCGGCAGGATATATTGACCATGGCTTTGGAAATGGACGAGCTTTGGAAGCGTGGATTAAGAGAACAATATCGTGCCCGGCTCTTGAAAGAAGGGAAAATAACAGAGCAGTTTGTGATGCCGGAAAGTATTATACCGGAAATCTATGGAACCATAGAGAAACAACCGGACGGAACACTGTATACAACGAAGGCACAGCGCACCGGATGCAGTATGTGTGGTTTTGGAATCCATATGGAGAAGAGACCGCATCGGTTTGATCTTCTGTACAGGGAGAATCCCAAAGAGTGGGATTATTTAATGTTTCACCTGTGCAAGGATGCAGATGGAAATGATTACGGATGGGCGAAGGTACTTGATTATATTGGCGTTGGTTGGGATCCAGATACAATCGGTGGAAATTGTAAAGGGCAGATGAGTATAGAAGATTTTATAAAATAGCAGAAAGGAGCCGAACCTCCGGCCGGAGCAATGATATATCGGGTTCCTTTTGAAAATGAATTATAAAGAATTTTTAGAATCAAAAATAGAACTTGCAACAGAAAGCGGATTCATAGTGGATCCTGCAGATATTAATCCGGCATTAAAGCCACATCAGAGGGATGCGGTAAGGTGGGCATTAAAAGGTGGCAGGCGTGCACTGTTTGAGTCGTTTGGTCTGGGAAAGACCATACAGGAAATTGAATTCTGCTATCAGGCAGTTAAGCATTGCGGTGGCAGGGCATTGATTGTACTTCCACTTGGAGTAAAACAGGAATTCACGCGGGATGCAGTAGAGATTCTTGGATATGATCAGCCGGAGTACTGCCGGACGATGGAAGAGGTGGAAAAGTGCCGGTCCCGGATTGTTTTGACGAATTACGAGAGAGTACGTGACGGAGACATCCGGCCAGAGTATTTCGCGGCAACCTCACTGGATGAAGCCAGTGTTTTACGGAGTTTTGGAAGTAAAACCTATCAGACGTTCCTTGATAAATTTAAAAATGTTCCATACAAGCTAGTTGCTACCGCAACTCCTTCCCCAAACCGGTATAAGGAGCTGATTCATTATGCTGGGTACCTAGAGGTGATGGATACCGGACAGGCCTTAACAAGATTCTTTCAAAGAGACAGTACCAAGGCAAATAACCTGACCTTATATCCCAATATGGAAGATGAGTTCTGGATGTGGGTAAGCAGCTGGGCGTTGTTTGTAACGAAAC
>OGNQ01000988.1_pt1 | contig 23287 bp, 24 predicted proteins | sample 1573481 | NCBI WGS metagenome assembly OGNQ01 (sample SAMEA2581920, study PRJEB24529) | metagenome | biome: Human gut stool | place: China | collected 2011 | reverse complement strand
TTGATTATATCAAAATCCTTGAGAATGTGGTGTCAACTTTTATGATACAACATCATGTATTTGTTGAGGAAGATTCGGAATACTTCCTTGAAAATTATGAACCATGCATCAATACAGAAATGGCAAGTATCGAATATGACAAGATAATAAATCAAGTTTTTATTAGTAAGAAAGATAAAAGTATTGCAATAGATAGAACAGAAATAGCTACAGTTGAAAAGATTCTGGAAGCATTGGAAATTCCGTATACAGAACGTATAGGAGAGATTTTTAAATACCATAATGAGGGCAAAGCATGACTGACAGAGAAGTGTGATTTGGTCACTGAAAATTTTGTGTTCCAGAAAAAAATGCAATGCAGAAGTAAAATATATATGCTATAATTTAGGTGTCATAGGGAGTGATTACTCTTTGATATAAGTGATACTTCACTTTAAAATTGATTGATTTGTTGCAGAAGGGTGTCCCTGGAAGGGGATGCCTTTTCTGTTTGTCGAAAACTTATTATTTCTTATTGACAGGATATTCTTTTTGGGTTACTATAGTTGTACCAAAGAGAAAAATTCAGAAATACTAAAGATAACATCAAGATACCAAAGAAATGAAGAAGAGAGGTACTTGGTGTTTTTTTTGTACTCAAAATAGATGACAATATAAAAAATAAAGGAGATGGTTTGAAAAAGTATTACTTATCACAATGCTAATTTTGTCATAAAGAATGGAGGATTTGAATATGGATTTTAAATTATTTGATATTATAGTCTTTAACAGATCAATAGAGGAATTTAACAAATACTGGGATAAGAGGGTTGAACGAAATAGAAGAGATGAAACAGATGACGAATGGAAAAACGAATCTTGGATTTATAAAGATTTGATTGGAAGAAATGCACGCCCATTAAATAGTGTTGTTGGCTATATTCATATTTATCTGTCCGGTGGAATTGATTTGATTACAACATTGGATATAGATTGTAGAGAAAGAATGCGATTAGATGGGGCACCAGATATTAGATATGATCCATCAACGTTTACAAGAACTCGTACTAATAAACACATGTCATCAAAAGAGATATTGGATACATTTAATAAAGATTTACTCAATGGATGTAATGAAAGATTGAAGAGAAGATATATTGATTTAGAGGCATGGAATAATTTCAGCAAATCAGTTGATTGGCACGAAGTGATTTATTCGTGTGAGGAACAGAAAACGAAGAAAAATACAATCGAGGAAATACAGGCTAGATATAAAATGATGAATGAGGAATTGCCTGCGTATATAGAACCCAATTTTTAAGTTCGAAGAAAACTCATAGAATGAGAGAAATAGTAGAAAATACATATATTTTTGTTGACTATGAGCTGTATTTGAATGTCATAAGCAAAAAATATTATGTAAACTTCGTAAAGCTATAGGGAATACAAGGATTTTATGCCATTCTGTAAAAAACATAGAAAATACTTGCATTTTAAATGCTATCATAACAGTAGGAAATGGAATGATCTGTCGAATTAAACATCGAACAAAATTATGTAAACTAATGGAAGAGTGGATGTGAAAAAGCATTGATTTTTAAGGGTTTTATGAAGCAGTGAAATATAAGATTTTGAGAAAAACTGCATGATTTTAGTTCGACAGGTTTCAAAAATAATGTAATGTGTGAGAGAAATATAATAAAATACTCAAATACAAGATAACATATAAAGCCATTAGAGAACTAATCTCTGATGGCTTTAATAGGATTAGGGAGTATTATCATCTAAAGATGAAAGCTTTTTCTTGGTAGATTGAATCAACAAGTCGAGTAATTCTTTTGATGACATTTTTCCTAATTCTTCTTCTGGAAGTTCTTTAGATAATTGAATCATCATGTTTGCAAAATTTTGTTTGAAAGTTTGTTCTTGAATTTTATGAATGCGATTATAGTCGTTTTCTGGAAGATATTCATATGGATTAAAAAATTCTATTTCATCTTCTGCGTTGTGAGAACCGTACTCTAATATAAGACGTGCATTACATAAATAACATAAAATAATTAAATCTCTTAATGAAAAGCTGTCTCGAGATAATTTATTTCTAAAAGACTGTTCTGTACAATCTAGGTATAACGCAGCTTCTTTAATTGATACTTCAGAAGATTTTAACAGTTTGCGAATAATATCACTGATCCTCTTTTGGGGTTTATTGCCATTAGTCATACTTAGAACCTCCATGTCCATCATTGTAGCATAAGAGTTATGAATAATCAAATGATTTATAAAATATATAATCAAAATGAGTATTGACATATAATCAAAATGATGATATTATTATCTCATAGAAATAAAGAAGCCGATGCTACCAACATCGACTTCAATATATGGATGCTACCAACATCCATAAAAATTGCACAGACTTTAAAATCTGCACTATGTAATTAAGCAAACATATTATAGCAGAACATTTTGAAAAATTCAATTCAAAAAATAAAGTCTTGGGTATTCACCCAGCAATTTCCAAAAATATTTTTTAAAATCTTGGAGACATCCACACAAAATTTCCTATATTTAATACAGAACATAAGTTCGGAAATAACAATTACATATTGGAGTGATACAAAAGAGAGAAAAAGATATTGTAGGCTGAAATGCCTAAATTTTTTTCAAACTTGATGAAGTGATAAGTTCACATACATCACACGAAAGAGAGGTGAAACGGATGGAAATTGATAAGGTTTCATTATTGATACTGTCAATTTTGCAGGAATCCAATGCTACAAGACCTGGCACAGGTATGACGTTGCGAGAGATTGCGAATGAAGTGAACCTGTCGGCAGATCGTACATATGCGTTAATTACTGTAAGCCGCAAAGTTTGGGCGATGCGTGACATGGGTTATGTAACATCAAAATTGAAAACAAACAAAGCAGATATGTTTTATATTTCTGCCAAAGGAAAAGAGATAAGGGAGGTACTTTTGAGTGAAGAATAAAATGGTAAAAGAAATGCTTCGATTTATTGCAGTCGGGGCGGCAGGAGCAAATGTCGTGCAGATGCTAGAAAAGAAAGGCTATAAGGCATACTACATAAATCTTGCAAAGCAGGACTTAGATTTGATAAACAGTCCCAATAAGTTACATATTTCAGGCGGTGAAGGTGCATCGAAAAACCGTTCTAAGGCGAAAAAGGTGTTATCAGAATCTATTGATGAAGTAATGAATGTTTTAGAACAGCAGATTACAGAAGAATACATTTTTGTAGTATTCTCACTTGGCGGCGGATCTGGATCAGGTATCGGTGCATTTCTTGCATCTGTATTAGCAGAAAATCCGGATAAAAAGGTAGGACTTGTAATAATCCTTCCAGCTATGAACGAATCATTACAGGCGCGAATCAATGCATATGAGGCATTAGCAGAAATTGTAGAACTGAAAAATGAACTGTGTTCCATCTTTATTCTGGATAACAATCAGAGAGAGGACAAACTTTCCATCAATCGCAGTTTTGCGAATATGTTCGATTCCTTCATTAATATAAGTAACTATTCATCCATTCGCGGAGTGATTGACATTGCAGAGCAAAAAACATTATTAGAAACTTCAGGTGTTGCAATGATCCATAAAATCACATTGGGTGGAAAAGAAGAGTTGCTGTCTACCATTAACGAAGGTATTTATGTACCACTTGAACCAAATAAGCGTGTGAAATACATCGGATTATCCCAGCCAGACACCAAGGAGACAATTTCTATTGAAGATGTAACCGATGTTGTGGGGGAAGGAATTGATACCTTCTGTGGATATGGGAACGAAGAGACAGTGCTTTATCTTGGTGGCTTGTCATTTCCAAAGACGTATATTGATAAGCTCGCAAAATCTATTAAATCAGAAGAAGAGCGAGTGCAGAAGGTCATGGAAGATGAAGATTTAGGTATGGATATGAGTATTAATTTCCTCAATGGTGCCAAGAAAGAAGAAATAAAAGAGCCAGTTAAGAAAATGTCCATGCGTGACAGATTATTGGCGAGTGTGAACAAGTAAACAGAGAACAATATAGTGGGTAGGTCAGAGATACCCATTAATAAAGAAGAGAGGTAAATATACATGGAAAAATTAAAAGCAGTACAGCGTGAGAAATCAAATGACAAGGAACAGGCAAGACAGATTCTGAGGAATGGCATCTTGAATGGAATGTGTGTTGAAAAACTTATTCAGATGACAGAATTTGGACTGATTGGAAACATAAATTGTAAGATTGGTACTTGTGGTTCAAGCCAATATTTTACACAGATGAATTATCTAAAGGCTGAAAATAAGAAAGAGCAGGATTTGATTGCTTATTCTTATGTAAAAGATGAAGAAGTTATTTCATCTACATTTATTGCAGTAAATGAGATTGCAGCAATTTCTGGTTGTGTCAATGAAGATAATCCAGACAATGTGCTTGATATTAACATTGTTATGACAGATGGTTCAGGAATCACGATCAACATAATCTATTAGGAGAATATACATTATGAGGAAAACAAATGCAAACAGATTATTGAAAGCTATCACAAACAACCTTGTATCAGTTACAAGTGCAGTAGTAAACCATGATGAAGGTATGAAAGAACCAATATCAGTTGAAAAATTTAAGGAAGATTTGGAGTTTTATGTAAATTCTGGAATATTTGCAGATACGATAGATTTTACTTATGAAAAAATTGCAGAAGATAGGTTGCTCATTTCCATCGGAAAAGCAAGTTGTTACTGCTATGACGATATAGACGTAACTTTACAGCTTAATGATGGAGTGACAATAGAATCTGTCACAAAACAGTTATATGAAGATTTCAGCGAAAGATTATCAGCATAAAGAGAGAATGTATATATATAGGTCAGTCGGTTTGATTGATAAAGGAAATTACGAGATACTTTCTCATTCCTGCCTTATATAGAAGAAATAATAACGAAAGCGAGGAATTAAAAAATGAGAGGTACAGTTAAATTTTTTGATGGTGCAAAAGGTTGGGAAGCATTTGTACATTATTCCAATATCGTAAATATGGAAGGTCGTAAGACATTGGATGAAAACGACATTGTTGAGTTTGAGTACGGAGAAAACTCTTTTGGTAGGGACAGCGCATTAAATGTACAGCCAATTCTTACAACACAGATGATGAAGAAATCATTGAAAGATGAGCATTTGCATCTTAAAAAGATTGGAAGTAATTCATATTTGGTAATTGACGAAAATAATGTCATTCAGAGTCCAGAACAGGGTATGACCTTTGAAGAACTTGCTTCATATGCAGGATTTTCAGTTAATGAAGAATAAAACAGGAGGATTAAAAGATATGACAAATTTAAGTTTAGACAAATTAAGAAAAGGAACAGGCGCATTTATTTCAGAATCAGATTTTCAGGTTATTCAGTTAGAATACCTTGATTATTTGGAAGAGAATGGTTTGATAGACGCAGAAGCTAATGCTGAAAAATTTTGTGAGATTTGGGTAGAGGAGCAAGAAAATCTTGATACATTCAAGCAGACATCAGATGGAAAGATTGAGTATTACAGCATGGATGATGATACACCTATGACAACAGAAGAATATCTGAATAATTTGGATATGACCTCATACCATTGGGAAAATCTATGCCGTAGCTATTGGAAGATTTTTGAGGACATTCTTAACACAGGTAATGTGGATATGAAATTGCTTGCAAATATTTTAGCAGAAAGAACAATCTCACATGAGCAGATCTACGAATTGCAGAAGGCAATCAAATGTCGAGTCGCAGAGTTAGTGGCAAATGACAATAAAGATTTATTGGATGATAGCTTGAAATATCCATGCGGTTGTTAAAAATGCAAAAAGTATTTTCTTAACGGAGAATATTAATAATAGGTGGAAGTCCTGATAGGGTAAGTTCCTATCCCATCAAAATATTAACATAGAGGATCAGCGAAAGGCTGATTCTCACCTATAAAAATTTGGAGGACAAACATAATGAGTAAAAAAGTAAAAGACGAATGGAAACAGTATTTATTGGATGAAGAGAAGGATTATTCTGTGGAACAGCTTATCGAAAAGTTCAAATATGCAGTTAGTTATTTAAAATCACATCATATAAGAATTGTTCATGAAATGTTTACAGATCCTGGTATCGTTGACAAAAAATATCATTTGTCGGATAAGGACAAAGAAGTATACGCTAAGTCATTTGAAAAAGAAGGTTATGCACCACAGGATTGCAAGACAATTATAAAAGTAATGGATGCAGTATATCATGTTTTAGATATTTCAAAAGAAGAGGCAAGGCAGTTTACCTTATATATCGCAGAAAATCATTTAACTTTAACTGATGCGATTGAAAGGAAATATCATCTTTCCTTAAGCGAATATGATGATTATATGGAAGTAGTGTTAATGCCTTATGTAAATTATTGCGGGAGAAAAGCATTACAATTAGGCAAAGAATTGGTGGAAATCCTTGCGGTAGTGTTTGCAGAGTAAAAATATGGATAAGCGGTATACGGTATATTACCGTATGCTGCTTATAATGGGAGAAAAGTATATGAATACAAAAAATACAACAGCGCAGAACCTTCAGAAAGCAATTAAAGATCATCTGGTAACAGTCGTCAATGCACAGACAGAATGTAAAGATACAGATGAGGTTCAGACCATTACAGCAGAGCAGTTTGTAACAGATTTGGATTTTTATATGGACTCAGGTATCTTTTCGGATTCATTGGATTTCAAATATAAAATTACTGGCAAAGAATTTCTAAAGATTCAGGTAGGTTATATGAGCAGTTTTTGCCAGCATTGTATTACAGCAACATTGAAATTATGTGATGGCATAATGATGGAGCAGGTAGAGAAGCAGCTTAGAGAGACGATTTTCGATATTTTATCTGCATAGAAACAGAGAATATTATAAATAGACAGAGATATTTGTTACAGTGAGATGACGCAACCGACTATTGAAGCGAATAGTTACAGTTCAGAACGGATTTACATTTCCCCTTTTATTAAAACAAAATAATTATCAGTGAAGATACTGATTATGAAACAAGGACGGACAAGGCACATTGCTTTTATAGTAGTGTGCCTAGAAGAAATTGAAATCGGAGGTATAAGTTATTAGTAAAATCACAGTAGTAGATTCCATTATGGGATCAGGAAAAACAAGTTGGAGCATCCAACATATAAACAGAGAGAAATTTGATAATTTTCTCTATATTACACCATTTTTAGAAGAAGTAGAACGTATTATTGAAAATACAGATAGAGAATTTAAGCAGCCTATAAATAAAGGAAATGGTAAATTAGGAGCTATAAATGAAATGTTGGCTTGTCAAGACGATATAGCTTCAACACATGAGTTATTTAAACACCTTGATGAAGAAAGTCGAGAAAACATCAAAAATGGTCATTATACATTGATTTTGGATGAAGTATTAAATGTTGTTGAACCATACGATAATATTCGGAATGATGATATGAAACTTTTAAAAGACAGTGGTTGTGTAACTGTAGATGAGGATGGATTTGTAGTATGGAACAAGGATAAACTCAATTATGATACAAAATATAATGACATCAAAATACTTGCAGACAATAGAAGCCTTATATATATAAATCAGAAGTTGCTTTTATGGAGATATCCACCAGAAATTTTTGAACTATTCGATAAGGTGTATATACTTACATATTTGTTTGAAGCAAGTATTTTGAAAAATTATTTCGACTTGTATAAAATTGATTATGAGCAAAAGAGTATTTCTGAAAAGGATGGACAGTATAGACTCACGAATTACTATATTCCAGATACATCAGTTTTCTTAGATAAGATTAATATTTATAATGGAAAACTAAACGATAACATATATCAGAAAATCAATGGTCTTTCAGTCACTTGGTTTAGAGCAAAAATAAATCAAGATGGTATCAAGCAAATCAAAAAGAATCTATATAATTATTTTTCCAATATTGTAAATGCAAAATCGAATACTATTATGTGGACAACATTTAAGGACTACAAACCAAAGTTGAAAGGTAAAGGTTATTCAAGTCAGTTTGTAAGCTATAATTGCCGATCCACAAACAAATATGCAGATACATATAATTTGGCATATTGTGTCAATGTGTATTTACATCCTGGTATAACCCAATTCTTTCTTCAAAGAGGAATTACTATGAATGAAGATTTATATGGATTATCAGAAATGATTCAATGGATATGGAGAAGTAGAATCCGCAAAGGCGAATCAATTAATATTTATATTCCAAGTATGAGAATGAGAAATTTACTATTCGATTGGATGAAAATGAATTTGCAATATCAACACAAGAAAGCAAGTTAGGAAATTGACCTTCCTAAAATTGAAAAAGAATCCAGTAAAATCAAGGGCTTGAGGGGTGTAATCGTTAAAAGGAAAAAGGTAATAAAATGAAATTATTTTCGGATGGTTGGACTGGCATGTTGCGTAAGCAACTGACAGGACACACCAACGAAAAAGGCAGACAGATTAGGATTGACACCGTAGGTGGCAAGACTATCTGGCTGACTAACAAGGTGTGGGATGTTCCCACTAATATATTATGTCACAGACAGTTGGTCAATCGCTTCTACGAAGCTCATGCCCTTGCATCCGTTCTTACGAACGTCTGCAAATAAAATCAGATATTTAGGAGGGAGTATATTTTATGCAAGAAACATTAAAAGACTATTATGATAAATTCAATAAGCTAATACAAGAAATTAGATTATTGGATATCAGTTGGGATGAAAAAACAGAATTCTTAAAAGATATAGCACAGGACTTAATTGCAGAAGTGGTGGAGATTGATAGTAGTGATTCATTTATAAGGAAAAGTTTTAATTTATAAGAGAAAATTAGGAAAAGTGTGAGCCTGTGGAAGTAATTGTGTGTGAGTAAAGGAGAATAGATATTATGTTAAAGATAGACGATTTAATTATTGATAAGGAATTTGAAGAATTGTTACCAGTTCTTACACCAGAAGAATTTGTCCGATTGGAACAGAGCATTTTGAAAGATGGTATGCTTGATCCTATTAAGGTGTGGGAAGAACCAGGTACAGGAAGAAATATTATTATTGATGGACATAACAGATATAGAATTTTAAAGAAAAATAATATCAGTTTGAACTATTGGGAAAATTATAAATTTATGTATGCTGATGAATTACCTACTAGGGATGATGTAAAGCGTTGGATGTTGGAACAACAGTTAGGACGTAGGAATTTATCAGAAGCAGAAAAATATGAGATGGTCCAGAAATTCAAGAGTGTCTTTGAACAGAAAGCAAAGAAAAATCAATCTTTAGGTGGTAAAGGTTCGACAAATTTGCCAAAGGTTGACACACGAAAAGAAATGGCAAAGGCAACAGGTGTTTCAGAAGGTACATACCGAAAGATGGACGTAGTAATGAAATCTGATAATGAAGATTTGAAACAGAAGTTGCGTGAAAAGAAAGTATCAGTTGACGCTGCATATAAGGAAGTGAAGAGTACGGATCAGAAGCCTATTACAGTAAAGCAACAGATTGATAGGTTAGATAAGCGAATAAATGATATAGACAAAACTATTGAATCTCTACAGGTTGAAAAAGAAGAAATCATACAGAGACGTACTTCTATATTTTATGCGTTGGATATTAAGTGTCCTGTGAAATATAGATGGGATAAAAAAGGATATTCAAATACTTTCCCTTGTTTCTGGAAATGTCAGATATACATTGAAAATGAAGAGTATGAAAACATATTTGGTGAGTATTCGGTTTATTATAATGAATTCCCTTCAGATTGTGACATGGAAAAGATACCTGAAACATACAGAAATGATTTTCGCATGATATGGAAAAAGGCACATGATGAAATAAAAGCATTACAAGATGAAGTAGATAAGAAATCTATGGAAAATGCTAAGAAACAGGATGAGATATTGAAAAATGCTATGAAGTTGATTCCAACAGATGAAGATAAGGTTATCTTGAAACAGTTTTACCGTGTACTTGCTAATACATATCATCCTGATAATAAAAAGACAGGTAATGCGGAAATGATGAAACATTTGAACGATTTAAAAGCCGTGTGGGGAATATAGAAAGGGGTATGAACATGACTAGAGAAACAGTTATTCAGAACATTTTAACCAATTATGGACAGTATATTTCAAAAGAAGATGTTGAGTCAATGGTAGATAGTGGAAAAGAGCAAGGTCTTACATATGATTTGATTTATCTGACGTTAAAGGCTCAGTTATCACAGTTAGCAGGTGAAGAATTTTATTGTACAAGTTCCGATATGGCGAAAGCACTTAATGTATCGGAAGATGAAATCAATAGGCTTATAGAGGAATCAAGAGAAGAATTAGCTGCTGTTGGTGAAAATCCAGATGATTATTTTAAAACTGTGCAAACAACAAGATTTATGATGTAGCGTGACCAGAAATGGGAATGTTATTTTTACAAGATCTTTCAATCCGACAGGATGTAGGTATGTAACGAAATGTTATATATCTTTCGCACACATGTGTACGAAAATATTTACTGATCTATTTCAGACGCTCATATTGTAAGATTGAATCTTTATTTAATTCTACACTTGTGTCGAAAAGTTGTCCAGTTGTGATAACGAGCTTAAAAAACAAGTTGGTATAGGTGAGGTATGTTCTATTCCCTGATTCAAGGTAACTGTCAGTGACCACGAAATTGTGGACGTTTCCAATTCTGGAAACACATGATTAGCCACATCGGGCGGTTGGTTTGAACCAGACGTTCATATGTTCGCTTTAAAACGAATGGTTCTTCTAATCGGACGAATCAAGCCGATTCTCCACGGGGAACATGTATGGACAGATTTGTCCAAAAGCCATAAAGCATCTACTTATTTGGGGACGCTATAGAAACGGAGGTGATTATAATAACAGACAATATAACACAGATTAAATACATCAAAGGAGTAGACAAGCTATATCAGGTCACAGATATATCATTTGCTGATATGACCATCCGTGCAGTAGAGACAACAACTGCTGCACTTGTTCCACAAAATGAGGTATTCGGCTTGGATGATCTGAGGGAGTTTAAAATCAGGCTAGTGAATAACGGTGGAATGGCAGATATTGTTGATTTTTGTAAATTTATAAAGTCGGTATGAAGATATATAAACTTATAACAAGTTATATGAACAAAAATTTCTGATGAAATCAGACTTTCATATTTTAGGTAAATGTACATTGAAAATTGAATATTAGCGGTTGTGGTAGTATAATTTATAAGAAGTTATGCAGAGATATCTTTATAAATATATTGAGGAGGAATGACATATTAAAAAAAATATATTGGTGCATGAGTTAGAATATCCGTCAACATTAGGTGAAGGTAATGAGATTAGCATATTTGATGAAAACATCAAATATAATGGATGTGCAGTAATTACAGATTTGATTAAAAGGGGAAAATTAAAACAAGGATTTGATTGGTTTGATGATAATAAACTCAAAAATATAATATCAAATCTTAATGATGACCAATTAGTGCTTTGTGAAAGCTCTCCTTTATGTGGAAGTATTATAAGAAAAGTAAAAACAGGAATGTATGAGTATGATGCAGAAAATGAATTGAACAATATATGTGTTGTGTACGAAGATGAAAAATATAATCCGTATGAGGGAAAACATCGTGCTTGTATTATGAAAAATTTTTCTAAAGAAAATAATATGATACCAGTAAATGTTGAAAAATAAAATTGATTTGCCAACCGTCAATATTCGATGGTTGGTATTTTTTTTGCGCAAAATCAGAAACAGAACGGAGAATATTTTACATATAGAAGAATGAATGGAGGTTGATTACTATAAGTAAGATAAATTATAAAAAGGTTTTAAAGCCATTATATATAGAGTCAATGGAGGCAAGTCATGTTTATATCAATGAACGTGCAGTACAGGAAGATGCAACTGCACAATATAAAATTGGTAAGGAATATGTGGACTTTAAAAAGATTAATACAAAGAGATCTGTATTAGCGGACAGTTTATTTCTTAGATTCATGCAATCGAGTATTACAAGAATTGGTGGTGATTTTAGTAAGGACTTTATTGTATTGAAATTCAATTACGATGCTGATTTTAAGATAAATGATGAAACGGAAGAGAAGGTCACAAAAGAAGACTTGCGTACACTATACTATAAGAAGGGAGTGACTTTTACCTCTGATGTCAAAGATGCTAAAAGTAAACAGAAGCTGAGTAGTGAAGAGAATAGGTGTCATCCAATACATTATAAAATGTTAATGAGATCACCTGGTAAGGCAAAAGATGGCGATTGTGTATTCATACGAGATAATTTATATCATAAAGCAATCAATTTCTTAACAATGGGATTATATGATTTGATGAATGAGGAAGCAAAGAAGGATCCGGATAAGGTATTCAAAATTGTTGAGTTATCTGCGTATTTAACATTAACGACTGCTGCTGCAAATGGTTATATACGGATTCCGTGGAATCGAATTTTAGTTGTACCGGATGAGGAAGTTTATTCGAAACGGATGAATGCGGTTATTGTACAATCCGAACCAGTAACACGAACATATGAGAAAAAAGAATTTTATATAGATTTTGATAGTCCTAAAACAGAGAAACTTATCAATAAAAAGGGATTTACATTTGATGAAGAAAAAGCGAAGAGTCATGATTTGACATATATAGCCAAAACAAAAAAAGCACTCATAGATAATGGAATCAGATGGAATCGTTATTACGGATATTCGGAAATCATAGAGGAAGACGTTACTAGGGATGAATGTTTTGCTCACTATGTGCCAGATGAAAAAGTCAAAAATATTCTTTGGGATGGCATGGGATTAATAGATGAATCAATCTTTCCTAAAGATATGAATGGATTTATTTATTGTAGATCGCATTTCTTTAAAAGTTGTTTGTTCTGTGGAAATATTCAAGATTTTTTCAAAGATTATTGCAAGGAACATGGATTTGATTATAAAAATTTTACTACTGAGAAGATTGATATGTTTGAACGCAAACTTAGTCTATCTAATATTGATGTTGTGATTACGGACAAGTCTCTTAAATGGCTGAAATTTGTTGATGTGATGAGCTGTGGTCAAGAAGGCACTCCGAAGGATGCGTTTAATAAATATTATAAGCGGTATATGAAATTACATGATAATTGGTTTTCAATCGTAAAGACCGCTCATTCGAGTAAATGGGGAGATATGCAGTTGATGGCATATCAGATGGATAATTCGCTTCCAACTACGGATAAAAATGTATTAGGGCGTATTGCGGATCAGTCGGTGCAGTTTTGCAATGAGTTAAAACTTGCAGATGATGAAGCATATCTGAAATATCTGGATCAGAGAAAAAACAATTTTAATATCAATGAAATGTTGATTGAATTGGTAAAATGGAATCCTGACTTTAGATGTACAGAGCTCTTTAGAAGTAAGAAAACTAAGGATATAAGTAAATTGAAGAATGAATACTTTAAACAAGGACGGTTACTGCAAAATGGAGATAATCTTACTATTATGGATAACCCGATTGCACTTTTGTTAAAAGCAGTAGGTGCAGATCCGTTGCAGGAAGGTTGCTTTGATGTAGTAGAGGATGGTGTTCAGTGTTATACATCAAGATTTAAGGATGGAGATAGGTTAGCTGCATTTAGAAGTCCTCATAATTCACCCAATAATATAATTCATTTATACAATATATATCCTGATAGGCTGGTTAAGTATTTCCCTAATATAGGTCAGAATGTGATTGTATTTAACGCTATAGGTACTGATACACAATCAAGGCTCTCGGGTCATGATGTTGATAGCGATTTTGTGTATACAACAAATCAGCCTGATTTAGCAGAATTGGCAAGAATAGCCTATGTCAATTATCCGACAATAATTAATGGCGTTGAAGAAAAAGGTAGCAGTTCATATCATTTTGTATTAGAAGATTTTGCACAGATGGATAATAAAATTGCTTCCACACAAGAATCTATTGGAACATCAACAGACACTGCGCAACTTGCGTTGAGTTATTACTATGATGAGGGCATGATAAGTGAAGAACTGAAGAAATGCTTTGTTATTCTATCAGTAATTGGTCAGATCAGTATAGACTTGGCTAAAAAGGAATTCAATATTGATGTTGTGAATGAGATTAATCGAATTAAAAGATTGCCATGTATGAAAGATAAAGATATTCCGGCATTTTATGCTGCTACTAAGAAAAGTCGGAATAACAAGGATTTTGATATGGATAAGATTCGTTCTATGAATTGTCCAATGGATATAATTGCAGATTATATTGATGAAAAGGTAATAGGGCGTGCTGATGGAATCGACCATCTTCCGATTCGTAATTTCTTTAATAAGCAAGTTATAGGCAAAGGGAATCGCTACAAAAAGGAAAAGTTAATTAGACTTGCTAAATCATACAACGACTCAATAAGGTATTTGGAGAACAACAAAGACCAGTATACAGATGATTGTTTCATTAATTTGAAAATAACCAATATGAATCAGTTTTTGAATCGTGCAAGTAAAAGTCTGGATCAAGAAACAATTATGCAGTTGGTTATATATGCACTTAAGGATGACAATTCAGATGTAAGCTCGATAATCCTCAATTTTTTATTTAGGGAACATCATGACGAATTTATGAATTGCTTTGTGAAAAAGTACCAAAAATAGCAATGGAAAATTACGTTAAAACTGTTATAATACAACAAAAAACAAGCGTTTAGAACATCTCCTTATGGAAAGAGATCTGTGCATGAAAAGACCGTAGGCTGAGTAGTGCGTGGGAAACTTCATTTCCATTTTCCATGTTTAAAAGTTAAATCTAAGCAATTTAACAAATTAGCTGATACATTGTCCTCAAACAGCAGTGTGTTGGTAGAGTACCGAGTGTATTCAAACAAAACAATGATTGAGCGGACAGGCTGATTCAAACTAGGTCTGTCCGTGAAGTATGAAAAACGAAAGAAATAGAAAAACAAGTAGTATTCTGTCGATTATTAGTATATAATAAGATATAATACTAATGATTGGTGGACACTATTATGGATGTTGAAAAAGAACTTGAGTTAATAAATAAAAAGATTTTATCTATTAAGAATTTTGATATTATTAGTTTTGTATACAACTATAAAAGAATGGTTAATTCAATTTATCACTTTAATAACACAATAGGTAAGAATGCTAAAAATAATACTGAATTATCAAAGATAAAATATAATTTAAAGGGAATGGAACGTCCGTCAGAGGGAGATGTCTGTTACTTTTATATAGAAAATTCATATCCAAAAGAAATATACAATAGTCATTGGTGTTTAATATTAAAAGATTTTGGAAACACTATGTTAATAGTTCCGCTTGTATCTATTAAAAAAGAATCTGCTCCTGTTGATAAAACATGTGAAATGATAATAAGAGTTAAGAATTTTGAAGAAGAAGGATGTAGTAAATTAAAGGTGCATCAAATGTTTTGTGCCGATATTATGAGAATAAATCCTAATAAAAAAGTTTATAAATTACAAACACCATATGATTATGTAAAAAACAAAATAAAAGAATTAACAAATTTATCTTGACAACATATAATACATAATATATAATATGAATTGTAAATCAAGTTGCACAGAAATGTGTATACGAACTGCATATAAGTTTTTAGTAACTAATAAGAGACTAGAGCAATCTAGTCTCTTTCGCATTGCAAATATATATCGCATTATAAATAAAAGACCTGCCATCCGACAAGTCTTTTATTCTTCTATTATAATTTAATCTATTTATTCTATGTAAAGAGAAGGAGCAAATCCTGCTCTTTTAATATGCACGAATTCGATTATAGAAACCAGTGTGATTGATTTTACACTGGTTATTTTTATCTACAAAAATAGCAAAGGAGGCTAAAAATTGACACAGGAAGAGTTACGTGATCTGTTAAAAGAACGGACACAGAAAGAAAAACAGATTTATATTGCCAATGTTACAGGCATTGATAAAGATGTACTTTCAAGATTCAAATTAGGAAAAATCAATTTATATCCGGCATTATTTGCAAAGCTGGAAAACTATCTCACAAATTCATAAAATTCAATTCAAATATATCTCAGGCGAAAGCCACAATCTGATTATTTCAATCAAAAATTCCATGAGGAAAAATCTATGAAACTGAATATTGGTAACAGAATCAAATATGAGGATTCTATTTATGCTGTTGTGGCAGTAATCTACACAACGGTTTATTTGCGTGCTGTAAAAGATGACAGTACAGACTATGCTTACGAAATCAACGAAGTTTATAAAACATACAGGGACATAGAGTTCCTGGGAAAGAGGTAATGAATGGAAGAAACTAAATATACATATGAAGATTTATTATTAGCACTTAATAGCATGGATGAGGAAAAGAAGCACTTACTATTAAAAAGTGTTAAGATATCAGACTTGTTTGAAATGATGAATTCTGAGGGAAAGTTTGAAAACGCAATGAAAAACGTAGATCAGTATGTTGCATGGTATCAACTTATACAGGCGTATTTAATGAACCTAAAAGAAAAATTAGAATCGGGAGATTTTATTTCAAACAAAGAGATTAGTAAGGACACAATTCTGAAAGATTACAATGATTTAAAGGAAGATGAGAAGAAGGCTGTGGTGCTTAATCTTATGAATAATGCGGATTTTCAGAAGAAATGTTGCGAGATTTTAGCAGTAGATTTTAAAAGAGTTGTAAATTCAGATGCGACATTAAAAGCAATCGACAATCTGACAGGAGTGAGCAGATACTTTGACAAGATGGTTCGACTTGGAATAGGTTGTAATCATAAATACGAGGTTGAGTCATGAAAAATACCTATGATGATATAGATAAGTTACTAAAGGATATGCGGTCTGATATAGAAGATACATTGTCAAAGGAAGTATTTGAGGAAGTCCGTGATATTGAAATGGAACATGTATACAGGGATGTTTTGAGTACATACAGTCCGAAGATTTATGATCGTAGAGGTACTAGCGGTATAGATGATCCAAGAAATGTTATTGGATATGTAAAAGATATGAGTTTGGAAGTTGATAATGTCACACCATTTAATGATGGTTACGGGACATATAATCGGGGAAATGATTTAGCAGATTTGATTAACGAAGGTGACGGTGGTGCGAGTCATCTTTATTATGATTTTACAGGAAATTTTATACAGCCACGCCCTTTTTTAGATAACACACAGGAAGAAATTGATAAAACAGACAGAGTAGATAGAGCATTAGAAAAAGGTCTGAAAAGACGTGGACACGATATTAGTTAGAAAGGAACGAGTAAATGGCAAAGAAGATAAACATAGATGTAAATTTGCGCGATGAAGAAGCAAAGAAAAAACTAAAAGATATACAGAACGGTAAATATAAAGTAGATATGGATGTCAATGTGGATGGCATAAATCAGACTACACAGGGGATGAACCGTCTTAAAGCATCTGCGAGCAATACCAATACAACATTCGGTAAACTAAGAAATACGATCAGTGATACTTTTTCTACTGGTAAACTGGCGATGACAGGATACTTGGCAGTTTTAAGAAGTATTAATCTTGCTTCGAAAAATGCAAAACAGAGTATAAAAGAATTGGATAAGAGTGTGACTGATTTATCGGTTGCAACGAATATGAGTAGAAAATCTACATATGATCTTCTGGGACAATATAATAACATGGCAAAGCAGTTGTCGAGTACAACTACACATATTTCATCTGCTGCGGATGATTATTTGCGTGCCGGTAAAAGTATGAGTGAAGCAAATAAACTTATTCAGGACTCTATTATGTTGTCAAAACTTGGACAGATAGATTCGGGTGCAGCCACAGAGGATTTATTAGCGACCATGAATGGTTTTAATATGTCTGTCGAGGAAGTAAATAAGGCATTGGATTCAATGGTTGCTATTGATATGGCAGCGGCAACAAGCAGTGGAGATATAGCAACCGCATTAAAGTATTGTGCTTCAAGTGCAGACGTGGCGGGTGTTTCATTTAATAAGTTGGCTGCGATGATAGGAACAGTTCAGGATAAAACACAGCAGTCAGCAGAAACAGTCGGTACATTTATGAATACCCTGTTATCAAGATACCGGAATGTAAAAATAGGACAGTTCGTAGATGATGATGGACAGGATTTATCTGATGTCGAAACGATTTTAGATTCTGTTGGGATCAAATTGCGTGAGACAAATCATGAGTTTAGAGATTTTGAAACGGTCATTGATGAAGTTGCTAAGAGTTGGAATAATTACTCTGGTGTACAACAGGCTGCTATTGCAAAAGCATTTAGTGGATCAAGACAGCAGAACCGTTTTATAGCACTCATGGAAGGTTATAACAAAACATTAGAACTTACAGAGGTTGCAGCCAATAGTGCTGGAACAGCAGTTGAGAAGTTTAATAATAGCTATCAGAACAGTCTGGAAGCCAAGCAGAATACTTTACAGGCAACTTTTGAATCCATGATTATGAACTCTGATATGGGTAATGTTTATGGTGATATTTTGGATGCAACAACAGCACTTGTTAAGTTTGTTGACGAAACAAATCTTCTCAAAGGTGCACTTACAGGATTAGCGACTTTTGGTGGAATCAAAGCATTTATGACAATTAAGACTGGTGCAATGGAAGCATACGTTGAATTGAATAAATTCAAAAATGCAATGGATATTGTAAAAAGTACTAATATTTCCACGGCACAGTTTGATAAATTATTGTTACTTTCTGAAGGATTATCAAAGAGTCAGATGAAGCAGGTTTTATCGACTAATTCACTCACGATGGCACAGAAGAAACAACTTTTGATGGTTTCGGGACTCAGTGAAGAAGAATCGGTTGCTGCATTGCAGGCTTGGAAGATGACTGCTGCAAACAATGGTCTTACTGCATCAACAACATCTGCAAGCAATGCTTTTAAAGGTCTTACAATGATGATTAAAGCCAATCCGTTTATGATTGCTGTAACGGCAATTACGATTGGTGTAGCAGCATGGCAGAAGTACAAACAGTCTATAGAGGACGTAAAGGACAGGATTGACGAATTATCTGATTCAATTTCCACATTAGAATCTGAGTATAAATCATTAAAAGAAACAGGCTCAGAAAAACTGACCGACGCAGAACAAGCACGATTACAGTATCTTGAAGATCGTATTGCTCGTGAAAAAGAACTGAAAAAACTGGAAGAAGCCCGTCTTATCAGAGAAAAATATGGTAGCAATTTTACAGATTCTTTTGATGAAGATAACCAGAATGCAAAATATAGTGATTTTCGTGAAAAATATTTCGATGGAATGAGCAAAGTAGATGTCACTTCTTTAGCATATGGAATCGACCATGATGAGAAGAATGTCATTGACATTGGATCAAAGATTGACGAATATTTAGAGAGCCAGAAAAAGATTCAGCTATACATAGATCAGATGAACAAATATGACTCTGATCGTCAGGAATATATTTGGGCTGATGAATTAAAGACAAAAGAAGAAAATAAATTAGAAAAACTAATTCCACAGCTTCAGGAAGAATATCAGAATTACAAAGAAGCCAAATATGAAGCTGAGACAGCTATTGATGAAATGACACAGGATTTAGACAATCCTAATCTGACAGATAAAGACAAAGAAACGATTCAGAGTTGGATTGCACAGTATCAAGATGTTGTCAAAATTGCTGATTATTACATTGGTTTAATGAGAGACATCCCGGCTATTCCAAGTGATACGGACACCAATACATATCATAATTGGTATAGCAAATTATCCGATGACGAAAAAGAATTAGCCAATAGTGATGATTTCAAAGAAGCTCTTGAAAAACAGAAAGAAGGACTGGGCAAAGCTGCTTTAGCCGCAAATGATTATGATATTGCTTTACAGGAAGTAAAAAATGCACAAGAGTCTGTTGCAAATAGTGGTGATGGCATTGGAACAACTTCTTTTTCAGATACTATTACAGAACTTTCTGATTTACAGGATGATTTATCAGATCTTGATGAAGCAATGGCAAATATTGTTTCGGATGGTAATGTAGATTTATCATCTTTAGACGGATTGATTGAAGCATTTGGTAAATTAGAAGAAGCTGGTAAAAACATAGATACATCTACTGTTGATGAAGCAATGAAATCCTTATCTGATGCTACTTCTATCCAGTCAGCACAGCAGGCATTAGATACTTTGTGTACAGAGTATATCAAAGCGTCTGGCATTCTTGATGATTTGAATGAGAGCAACAAAAATCTCATTGCAACAAGATTACAGGGAATGGGCGTAGCCAATGCAGAAGAAATGGTCGAGGCTCGTTTAGCAGCACAGAAATATGCTACAGCTAATGGATGTATTGATCTTGCGAATGCAACATGGGAAGAAATTTCTGCATTAATTGCTGAAGGTAACGCTTCTCAGGAGACACAACAGTATCTTGCTAATTTAGCACTGTCAAAAATTGATATTAATAATATTAAGCTGGACACAAAAGCCGATGTAGATAACATTATTGCTATCGCAAATGCGGCAGGTGCAAGTGCAGCTCAGATTGCAGCATTAAAAACTGCGTTAGCTTCTCTTAGTAATGCGAAGATTGATAAATGGGCAAACTCTGGCGGTGGGATGAATAGCCTTAATCTTCTGAACCCTGGGAAATTAAATACACCTTCTAGCGGGAATTCTAAGATTGACCAGTTTGCAAAACAGCAACAGGCACAGAAGACGAAAGATGCTGTACAGGATGCTACGGATACACTTGCAAAGACATTAGACGATATAAAAAATGGTGCATACAATCTTGACGCATCCAATTTTTATGCTAATTATTCTGGTGGCTCTGCTACAAGTAAAGCGGTCAATGATGCTGCAAAAGCAGCCAAGGATGCTGCAAAAGATGTAAAAGAAGCTGTTGCAGAAACATTTGATTTTATTGAAAATGGTATCAATCGTTTTGATAAAGCATTTTCTAAACTCGAAGATAAAGTAGACAAAACTTCTTCTTCGTTCACATCTCGTTTAAATGCATATAAAGAGGCTTTAAACGCTGCAACATTTGGCATTGAACTTCTCACAGATGATTACAACAAATATATGCAGAAAGCAAATGAAGTTGGTCTTAATGAAGATATTGCTTCTGCTGTTCGTGGTGGAGCTTCTAATATATGGGATTATTCAGATGATACTGTAAAACAGCAAATCAAAGACTATCAGAGTTGGTACGATAAAGCGCAGGATTGTTTGGATAAAATAGATGAGTTAAAAGATAAACAGCTTGAATTAACTCAAGCAAGTATTGAATTACTTATCACTCAGTATGAAAAGCTTTCTACAAAAGTTGAAAATGCGAATGACCGCATGGAGAAATGGATCTCTTTAAAAGAGTCATGGGGATTTTCTGCAAATACTAAGAATTATAATAGTATGAACAAAAATATCCAAAAGCAGATTGATTATATTAATAAACAAGATGAGCAATTAAAACTGTTACAGAAAACAGTGACAAAAGGCTCTGAAGCTTGGTATGAATATAATGAACGTATTGATTCAAATAAGGCATCTCTGATCGAATTAAAACAGCAAATGCAGGAAAATGCTACTGCCGCCGCTGTGTTGGCAAAAGCGACTGCTGATAAAAAGACAGAAAAATATGATTCACAAGATGAATTATATGATGCTAAAATTGACAATGCTACGTCTACGAAATCTAAAAATAAACTGATTGACAAAAAGATCTCTAATGTCAATAAGACACAGAAGGCTTATAATACTGCTGTTTCTACTGATAACAAAAATCTTAAATCTGCAAAGAAAACAATTCGTAAATTCAAATCTACCAAAGAGAATAAAAAGATCCTTGCTTCTATTAAGAAAGCTGCAAAATCTGGTAAACGTATTTCACAGTCCTTATTAAATAAAGCATCCAAGCTGAATGATAATGGTAAGCTGTATAACGCATGTATTCAGTATAACGCTTATTTAGATGCGAAAGAAGCCGACAAAGTTACTGCTGATTTATACAAAGAAACAGCAAAACAAGATAAGGCTACTCTTGCAAAAGAAAAGTTTGATAATATTGCATCCAACTATGATAATAAAATTTCTACCAATGAGCAGAAAAAGACAGAGATCAATAATAGAATTTCTCTCGCAGAGGAATCTGGTTGGCAGGCAAATGTATCTGATTATAAGTCACTTATCTCTGCTGAAAATGGCGAATATCAAAAACTCATTAAAGAGCGTGAAGAACTTCGGAGAAATTTAGAAGAGTCTGTTGTAAATGGTTCTATCAAAAAAGGCAGTGATGAATGGTATGATATGGTCGCTAAAATCAATGATGTAACAAATGCCATAGACGAATCCATTAAATCAATCAAACAATACCAAAATGCCCTTCGTCAGTTAAAATGGGATACTTTTGACAAGTCCATGGAAACTGTAAAACGTGTCAATAGTGAAGTCGATTACTACATTGATCTTTTGAGTCATAAAGATATGACTGATAAAGATACAGGGAACTTCACTGAATATGGTATTGCTACCATTGGATTGCACAAGACGAACTATGGCAGTTACATTGCACAGGCAGAAGCATATCAATCTGAATATGATAAAATTATGAAACAGATTGAGAAAGGCGAATTATCTGCATCCGATGAAAATGTTATTCAACGTCTGCGTGATTTACAGGATGCTCATAGAGAAGCGAAAAAATCTGCCGAGGATGAGTTAGAGTCTATTAATGATCTTGTGAAACAGGGCTATGAAGCACAAACAGATGCGCTGAGTAAACTGATTGAAAAGTTCAAAAAGTTAAAAAATAACGCTCTTGACTATTATAAATATGCTAAGTCTATAATAGAAAAAACTAAGCAGATTGCAGCGTTACAAAAACAGTTAATTGCTTATAATGGCAATGATTCCGAAGAATCTCGTGCGACAATTCAAAAGTTAAAAGTACAGCTTGAAGAATCAAAAAGTGATTTACAGGATACTATTTATGAACGGTATTTATCTGACACCGAGGATATGCTTGATGATCTGATGAATGATTACCAGGAATTCATTGATGAAAAAATCAATGATACAAATACAATTCTCGATAGTATCAAAGAACTTCTTGGTGGCAATGATGGTATTATTGCAACGTTAAAATCCTTAGATTCAAGTCTGACAAATTGATGTTGTATCATAAAAGTTGACACCACATTCTCAAGGATTTTGATATAATCAA
>OGNQ01000978.1_pt1 | contig 23581 bp, 18 predicted proteins | sample 1573481 | NCBI WGS metagenome assembly OGNQ01 (sample SAMEA2581920, study PRJEB24529) | metagenome | biome: Human gut stool | place: China | collected 2011 | reverse complement strand
AATTTATACAATCTGACGAAAAATCTGACTGCGCAATCGCACGACAATAATTATGCAGTATTGCCATAAAATTGCACAGTAATAATTACGGCACACTTAATATACACGGTGTGCCGTTTTTGGTATCGGAGGGATAACTTATGGGCGGTATAATGTACCGGACGGAAAATCTTAATAAAAGCTATGCTGACGGTGACGGAGTGTGCTATGCTCTGAAGGATGTAAATCTTGATATAAGCAAGGGGCAGATGGTGGCGATTGTCGGCGAGTCGGGGAGCGGAAAATCAACGCTTTTAAATATACTCGGAGCGATAGACAGCGCAACCGACGGAAAGGTCATAGCGAACGGAAAAAATATAGCAGGTCTGTCCGAAGAACAGCTTAGCACTTACCGCAGTAAAACTGTGGGATTTGTTTTTCAGGCGTTTCATATCATTGATTGCTACACGGTATATGACAATATCGAGCTTCCGCTTATAATAAACAAAGTGCCGAGATCACAGCGTGACGATATGATCAGGAAAGCGGTCGCACGGGTGGGGCTTGATGATAAGCTGAGAACCAAGTGCAACAAGCTGTCGGGCGGAGAAAAGCAGAGGGTGGCTATTGCAAGGGCGCTTGTTCATTCGCCTGATGTAATACTTGCGGATGAGCCTTGCGGAAATCTGGACAGCCGTAACAGTGAAAGCATAATGGAACTGTTGCGTGGGCTTGTTGATGAAGATACTCTTGTGGTGATGGTCACTCACAGCAAGACAGACGCACGGTTGTGCGACAGAATAATTACGCTCAGTGACGGTATGGTGGTAAGCGATGAAATTATACGATGAAATAAGGCTTGCTGTAAGAGAAGGAAAAAAGTGTCTGACTTATCTTATTATTACCGCACTTATGTTTGCGATAGTTTCTGCGGTTGCGTCCTGTCTGTTTCTGACAGCAGTGAATTTACGGCGGGATTATTACGATTATCTTGATAAACAGACGCAGGGAGGACACGAATTCATTGTGACCTGCGGTTATACTGCCGGTGTTAAGGACAAGCTGTCGGAGTGCGGCTTTGATAAAGCTGTACATCTGTCGTCGGCGGATTATGATGCCGGTATATATGTGTCTGACAGCGGAAAGAAAATCGGGCTTCTGCAAAATCTTCCGCTGTACTTCATTGATGAGCTGCTTAGCGAGTCCTCAGGCTTCGACTGTGAAATGATCGACGGAGAGGATATAAAACCGTGTTTCGATACTCCGGATTCTGACAGTATGTGGATAAATGAATATATAGCCCTTTCGGAATCGCTTGCCGTCGGTGATAAGTTGAGTGTTAAAAGTAAAGAAAAAACGATAAAGGAATACACGATAGCAGGAATATACAGCGGAGAGAACACAGTTTTTGCGTATCCCGTTATCGTTCCGTTTAATTCATATTACGACAGTGCGGTTGCAAATAACCGACAGATTGACAGCGTTTTTTCATGCACGATAAACAGCATGCACCAATATGACAAAACGGTCACGGCGGCAAGGCAAAACGGGTTTGATATAGATGCAAGTGCGTTTGAAATGGGTATAACCGCTATTAACTATGCGTACATACTTTTTATCGGGCTGGCTGTTTTGTTTGCAGGGATAGCTTTCTTTTCTGTTTTAAATACATTTTCGGTAACAATAGCGAAACGCTCGCATATAATGACAAATTTCATACTGTTGGGGGCGAAAAAAAACAACGTATACGCAATATATTTTATCCCTTATTTTTCATCACTGCTGCTCGGCGCTGCAATCGGATTTTTGCTGATGCACCTGCTGTTTTCCTATGTTTCATCCCTGACAAAAAGCCTGCTTTGTTTTGAGGTGGCTTTGGAAACAGCAAGCGGCATTGTGGGCATATCGGCATTCGCTCTCTTGTTTATAGCCGTACTTGCGGTTATGCTTTATTGCAAATTCCGCACGCTGAGCGGAATAAACCTCTCTGATACGGTAAGAGAATATGACAGATAACAGAAAGGCGTAAGATGAAAATAACCGATATATTAAAGCTGGCAATGATGAATCTGACCGGACACAAGCGTATTATGCTGAGGGTGGCTGTAAGCGTTTTGACTGTTGTGCTGCTGTGTTGCTCTGCGGCTGTTTTTGTGTCGGCAGTTACCGATGAATTATCGGATATACAGTACAAGCATATAGATCAGGCGTGTGCAACGGTGTTTCCATATTCCGATACCGCAAAGCAGGCAGAGGATACTGCGGACGATATTATATCGAAAATAACCGCCGTGTCAGAAGTAATCTCCTGCAACGTCGGTTATCAATACGATATATATACGACAAGCGAATATCTGAATTCCGTATCACAGTCAAATGACAGTGAAGACCATCTGGTGAAGGATATAACGCTTATCTGCGGTGACGATATGAAAAAAACTGCGTTCGTGGATATGATGAGGCAGAGCAAGTATATTCTTGCGGTAGATATGCGGTATGATGTGATTTCGGAAAATCAGCGCATCAGCTTTGAACACAACTATCCCGACAAACAGATATTTTTGTACGGCAGAAACATAAGCGGCGATGACGAGGTCGTTATTTCGGAAGATTTTCTGTCCGAACTGGGATTTACCCGTGAGGAAATGGAAAGGCTGACAGGCAATCGTGTTTCACTGAAACGTACCGACAACGGTGAAATATATCTTGACGGGTTTACCGTTTGCGGAATAGCAAGCAGTGAGGCTGCCGCAAGCGTGTTCGAACAAAGCTCGATGATGATGATGATTACAAAAAGCGCCGCCGAAAAAACAAAACTCTGCTACAGCGATGCCGAAGTACATCTGTATTATGACAGCTTTCAGAAAGCGCTTGAAGCGTGTGAGCAAGCCGAAAAAAACGGTATTCACGCAACTGTCGGACTCGATCTTATGATATATTCAAGAATAGACAGAGTAAGTGCCTTTATCGAAAAGATTCTGATTGTTATACTGCCGCTTATATGTGTTTCAATGCTGCTGTCGGCGGCATCCGCACTTTTGCTGTATTATTCGGACACCGCACAGAGAATAGCTGTGATGAGAGCGCTCGGAGCCACAAAAACGGATGTGTACGGAATAACTCTTGCGGAAACGGTTCTTGCTGTTTTTGTTTCGGGTATAGTCGGATTTCTGCTGTCGGTCGGTGTAAATGCCGTGTATAACATATGGCTTGAAAGCTATTTTGATTTATCTGTGCAGATTATAAGCACTGTTCAGCTTATCGCAGGTGCGGTATCCTGTATGTTTATGTTTGCTTGTGTACTTACAGCGTCTTTTGTAACAACGATAAAAATCTCATCTGCATCTATAGACCGTATGCTGAAAGGCGAGCGTTGACGCCCTCACGCCTGCATCGCTCCCTTCGGCATCTGTCTGTCACAAGGCCGCTTTCTTATGCGGAAAATAACATCCGACACGATAAATGAAACTATAAGCCCTGCAAGCAGTATCGCCACTGCAAGCAATGCCGCAACAGGCAGACTGTCGGAAAGCTCGGTCGGCAGAAACTTAAATCCCTTCACCATAAAATGATCCCCGAAAAAGCCCGACAGTAAGTTGAATATCGAATATCCGAAGAAGACGATCCACATAAGAAAATAAGTCGATGCAAGCGGCAGACTGATGCCGGTTATTATTGCCGATACAAGCAAAAAGTCGGGCAGAGCGGAGGGGTTCACAACAGCGGTAACGATAACGGCCGGTATCTGAGCCGCAACGCTTATCATCAGCAAAAATACCTGTACAGCCCTCGTCCTCAGGCACTTGTACAGCCTGCTTGTGCGGATATAAACGCTTGCATAAATGTCCGAATACAACGATGACGAGCCGAAAGATAAGAACACTGTCAGAAACGGTACAGTCGCCAGATAAAACGGATAATCTTCACTGCCTCTTATTTCAGGCACAGCCGCCATCGTAACGGTTAGTGCCGCAATAACTGCGGCAAAGCATATAAGCCACGCAATATTGGCGGCGGTAAGCCTGAAAACACGCTTTATAATAAACTTCAGCGATAAAAGAAAATTCTTCATATCTTCATATACCTCCTCAGAACTGCCAGTTTTCCTTGATGTAACGGCAGGCGGACGCTGTTGATACAGCCGCTCCGACCGCTCCGACCACAGTTAATATAATGCTCGCAGTAAGTGCGGCGATGTAGCTTATATGGCTCGTCGCCGTTGCTGTTGCTGACAGAATAAACATAGCGACAAGCAACGTTATCAGAAGAAGTATGCTCCTTGCGTTAGCGGTTTTTGTAGATACGAGCGGACGTATCAGAATGCCGGACAGAAGCGATGCACCGAGTGAAAACAGCACCATAGGCGGCAAATCTGCAAATTCAAGGTCACCGCCTGCAAGCGTGAAAATTCCGAGTACGAGCGATACTGCCACCGCAGTAACAGACGAGATTATAACAGAGCCTGCAAGCGACTTGCCAAACTTTTCTCCGCCGTGCTTTATCGTCCTTGCGTACTTACTGCCGTCAACCTTGTAGTAAAGGTTTATGGCGTTGCCGTTTATTAAGAGCGCACCTGCAAAGCCGATAACACAGCACACTGTGTTAAGGGCGGAATATGCAATATCGTCATTTTCCTCTGCGGCCGCTGCATAGTCGTCTGTGTTTTCTCTGTCGCTTTTTCCTGCGGCAGAGCCGACTGAGAAGCCTATAACATAAATTGCCGCAACCATAACGATCATAATGAGGGAAACCTTGAACAGCGTGTTTGCGTTGAATAAGCGTACCGATTTCATCATACTTATGCCTCCTTTTTAAGAGCAAGGCGTTTTTCTTCTGCAATCTTCATAAGGTCAATGCTAAGCTGACTTAATGTAGGACGTTCCGTAACAGCACCCAGTGCTTCGAGCTTCAGCTTGTTTTCGGCTAAGGCAAGACCTGTTGCTGTAGACGACGAATGGGAAGAGCAGAGCAGTAGCGGCGATATTTTGTCAAGGCTTTCAGGCTCGGCACTGAGGGCAATATACTTGTCCTTCAGGTCCTCTGTGAAGCCCTGCTCGATTACCTTGCCGTTATCCATAAATATTACATAGTCTGCGGCATTTTCCATATCAGCTATGTTGTGAGTCGAGAAGATTATACTCCTTTCGCCGTTACCGCTGTCTATATAGTCACGGAAGCGGTCGCACAGCCTGTCACGCATAAGCGGGTCGAGCGATGAGCCGGGCTCGTCAAGCACCAGCAGATCGGTATCTCTTGCAAAAGCCGACGCTAAGAACACTCTCATCTTCATACCGTCCGACATACTCGATAAAGGCTTTTTACTGTTTTTATCATCGGTAACGCCAAGCTCACCGAGAAGTGAATAAAACCTGTCCTTGCTGAATTTATCAAACGCAAGGCTCATAGAAAGTGCAATATCCCTCACCTTCCAGTTAGCCGGGAACATTGCCTGAGATGCACAGTAGCCGATGCGCTCCTTTACATTACCCTTGTCGGCATTGTCGGTTTCTCCGAAATATGTTACTGTGCCGTCTGTCTTTGCGGTGATGCCGCAGATTATATCCATAAGTGTTGTTTTTCCTGCGCCGTTAGCACCGATAAGCGCCGTTGCGAAGCCTTTCGGGAATGAAAGGTCAACAGGACCCAGCGAAAAATCTTTATATTTTCTGGTAAGATTACTTACCTTGATTACCTCTTCCATATTATCTCCTTTTATATGAATCATTAAATACTGCCGAGTGTTTTCAGCACCTCGCATACCTCGTCAACGGATAGCCCCGCAAGCCTTGCACAGTCGAGTGCGTCCTGCAGATGCTGTTCGAGAAGGCGCATATACTGCTCCTTTATCATACCCGTGTCCTGAGCGTTGACTATATAGCCCTTGCCCTGAACTGCGCTGACAAGCCCCTCCGAGCAAAGCTCCTCGTATGCTTTCATAGTGGTTATTACGCTGATTTTAAGCTCTTTTGCAAGTCCTCTTATCGAGGGAAGATATTCCCCGGCAGAAATCGTGCCGTTCATAATACGTTCCTTGAAATCGGCTGAGATCTGCTTGTATATCGGAATATCGGAATTAAGAAGAATTTTCATAGCTCCTCCTTTTCAGATTAGTAAGCTTACGTCACATAACAGGCGATCAAACTGTTTATGTGTTATATATACAGTATATACTGATACGGGCGATTTGTCAATAGGAAAAATGAAAAAAGTCGGAAAAAGTATATCTGTTTTAATTGTAGATTTTAGCGTAACAGTCTGAGTATCGCCATTAAAAGAAAAATGTCTGATATAATGTGACATATTTGTAGGTGAGTGGCTTGCCCCTCCCGAAATATAATATACCTTTCTTATCAAGCAATTTAAAACGCAGTATGGTTACTGTCCTGCGTAAACGGGTATTCAGGAGAATAATACTGCTTTTCACACCTTTTCATAATTTTTTCACCCTCAGTTATTATTCAATTAACAAACGGGCGTTATAATTTAGCCATAGTCGAAGGAAAAGGATTTCCGACGGCGATAAGGCGAGTGCCTTGATAACCGCTCAGGCGGTACTATTATAGGAGCGCAGTTACCGCAGATGCGATACCGCTCCGGCTAAGTACAACGAAAGTTTATATACATCCCCTCGATCAATAAGCAGGAACTCCCCCGATGAAAAGTCGGGGGAGTTCTTGTGTGCCTGAAAGGCACTGTAAATTCGCCTTTCCCAATGTTGCTTATTTTTGAATGTTACGTTGACGGCGGTTTTAAAAAGCGAATGCGCCGATATTCAAGCTGCGACTAAAGCTGATATAGCTGTGCTATGCAATATAACAGCATATCTTAATCCCCCGACACATCTAAATCTCACTTTAACACAGTTTTTTACCCTCCAACGCTTGCAAATAGGCTCGCAATGTTGTATAATAGTTAAAGTATAACTATAATGGGTCAGTAGGTTCTGCCACAAACGGCAGAAAAAGCCCCGCAGGAAAGGAATGACGGCATAATGGATATAAAGACCATTGACCATCTGTGTAATCTGAGTAAGCTCAATTATACCGATGAGGGTAAAGAAAAGGTAATGGGCGAAATGAGCGCAATAATCGAGCTTATGGACACCGTAAAGGAATTTGACGTAGTTTATGATGATACCAAGGATAATAACAGTATAAGCTATGACGAGGTAAGAAAAGACGTTGCAAAGCCCTCATTCCCCACAGAGAAGCTGCTCAGCAACACACAGCCCAGCGGAAACTGCTATGTAGTTCCGAAGATGGTAGACTGATAAACGAGCTGAAAGGATAAGAGAATAATGGAGCTTAAAAAACAGACACTGGGTTCTCTGCGTGAAATGCTCGACACAAAGCAGATAAGCGCCGCAGAGCTTTGCAAGGAATATTCAGACAGCATAAAGGCTAAAGATTCCGATGTACTCGGATATATCACAGTGACCGAAGACGAGGCACTGAAAAATGCGGAAAAGGCGCAGGAGATTATAGACAAGGGCGAGGCAAAGGCACTCACCGGTATACCTCTTGCAATAAAGGATAACATCTGCACGGACGGAATAAGAACGACCTGTGCGTCAAAGATGCTCGAAAACTTTGTTCCGCCTTATGATGCAAACGTAATAGAAAAGCTGAAGGCCGAGAATTATGTGCTTCTCGGAAAAACAAGCATGGACGAATTTGCAATGGGTGGCTCTACACAGACAAGCGCATTCGCAAAGACAAGAAACCCCTTTGACTTATCCCGTGTACCCGGCGGTTCAAGCGGCGGCTCTGCGGCTGTAGTATCTGCAGGACTTGCACCTGCGGCACTCGGAAGCGACACGGGCGGCTCTATAAGACAGCCTGCCTCATTCTGCGGCGTTACAGGCCTTAAGCCAACCTACGGCAGAGTATCACGCTACGGTCTGGTGGCATTCGCAAGCTCGCTTGACCAGATAGGCCCTATCGCAAACAGTGCGGTTGACTGCGGTACTATACTGAATGTTATCTGCGGCAAGGACAGCCGTGATGCAACAAGCGCAAACAAGCCCGCCGAGGACTTCAACGCCAAGGTCGGCAATGATATAAAGGGCATGAAGATAGCGCTCCCCAAAGAATTCTTCGCAGACAGCACAGACGATGAAGTAAAGAATGCGGTTCTTGCGGCGGCTAAGAAATACGAAGAAATGGGCGCAGCGCTCGTTGACTGCTCGATGAAGAGCCTTAAATACGCTGTATCGGCTTACTACCTTGTGGCAAGTGCCGAGGCGGCATCCAACCTTTCACGCTTTGACGGCATCAAGTATGGACTTCGGGGCGAGGGCAGAACCTTTGACGAAATGATTCGTGACAGCCGTACAAGAGGCTTCGGTGATGAGGTAAAGCGCCGTATACTTCTCGGTAACTACGCACTTTCAAGCGGTTACTATGACGCATACTATTTAAAGGCGCTGGCATTAAAACAGCAGATTATAAAGGAATATAACGAGATATTCGAGAATGCGGACGTTATTCTGACACCTACCGCTCCTACAGTAGCATATAAGATAGGCGAGCAGGAAACCGACCCTGTAAAGATGTATCTTGCAGATATATGCACCGTAACGGTAAACATCGCATCGCTCCCGGCAATCTCCGTACCCTGCGGATATAACGCAGACGGTATGCCCATAGGAATGTCGCTTGTCGGCAGAAAGTGGGACGAGGCTACGCTGATACAGACGGCAGACGCCTTTGAAAAGACGTTTGAAAGACGTTACAGCGAGGTTTAAGAAGGGACGGTAACAATATGAAATTATATCCTACCATAGGACTTGAAATACACGCAGAGCTTCTGACAAACTCAAAGGTATTCTGCACCTGCTCGGCTGAGTTCGGCGGCGAGCCTAACTCAAGATGCTGTCCTGTCTGCTCCGGACTTCCCGGAACGCTCCCCGTGCTTAACTCAAAGGCTGTTGAGTACATTATAAAAGCAGGCTACATCATGAACTGTGAAATATCACGCTTTACAAAGTGGGACAGAAAGAATTATTTCTACCCCGACCTGCCCAAAGCATATCAGATTTCGCAGATGCCCCGCCCCGTGTGTCTGGGCGGTCACGTTGACGTAACGGTTGACGGCGAGCAGAAGACGATGAGAATAAACCGTATACATCTTGAAGAGGACGCAGGAAAGCTCGTTCACGACGACATCGAGCGTGTCAGCCTTGCAGACTATAACCGTTGCGGAATTCCGCTTATCGAGATAGTAACCGAGCCTGATTTCCATTCAGCCGCCGAGGTCATAGCGTTCTTTGAGAAGATAAGACTTATGCTCCAGTACGCAGGCGTATGCGACGGTAAGCTTGAACAGGGTTCAATGAGATGCGACGTTAATATTTCGCTTGCCGAAAAGGATTCAGATAAGCTCGGAACAAGAACAGAGGTAAAGAACCTTAACTCCACAAAGGCTATACAAAGAGCCATCGAATACGAGATATACCGCCAGACAGAGCTTATCGAGAACGGTGAAAGAGTAGTACAGGAAACGCTTCACTTCAATGACGCTACGGGCGAAACAAGCTCGCTTCGTTCCAAGGAGGATGCACACGATTACCGCTATTTCCCCGACCCCGATATACCGCCGATAATCTTCACGGAAGAAGAGCTTGCGGCTATCAAGGCTGACATTCCCGAAATGCCCGAGCAGAGAGTGGCACGTTACACAGGCGAATACGGCATTTCTGCGGCTGACGCAAAGGTGCTGACAGATTCAAAGCGTGTCAGCGACCTGTTTGAAAATGCGCTGAAGGCATATAATAACCCCAAGCCTATAGGCACGTTCATAGTGGTTGAGCTTATGAGAAGAATAAATCTCGGTGAGCTTGATCTTGATAATATGAAATTTACCGCAGAGGATTTAGCAAAGCTGATAGAGCTTGCCGAAAACGGCAAAATATCAAAGGATAACCGTAAGATTATCCTTCGTGAAATGCTCGAAACAGGCAAGAAGCCCGAAACTATCGCTGAAGAACAGCAGCTGTGGATAAAGGAAGACAACGCACTGCTTGAAAAGACGATAAACGGCATAATGGAGGCTAATCCTAAGGCTGTCGAGCAGTACAGAAGCGGTGAAACAAAGGTGTTCGGCTTCCTTATGGGACAGTGCAACAAGGCACTCAAGGGAGCGGCTTCACCCGCAAGTATAAAGGCAATGCTTGAAGAAAAGCTCAAGGGCTGATTATAAAGAAAGAAAGGCAAGAAAGAAATGTTTTTAGAGAACAAGTACCGCACTCACACCTGTGAAATGCTGAGCGAAAACGACATCGGCAAGACCGTTCGTGTTGCAGGCTGGGTAGAGAACATCCGTGACCACGGAGGAATCAAGTTTATAGATCTGCGTGACCATTACGGCTATGTGCAGATTACATTCCAGAAGAACGAGGGTCTTCTTGAGGGCGTAAACAAGGAGTGTGCCGTTACAATAGGCGGTACGGTAATAAAGAGAGCAGAGGGTACTTACAACGATAAGATTTCCACAGGTACTATCGAGATAGTAGCCGAAAGTCTTGAGGTACTGGGCAAGGTAACTGTTGAACAGCTCCCGTTTGAAGTTCCCACCTCGACAGAAACAAAGGAAGATATACGCTTAAAGTACCGTTATCTCGATCTGCGTAACAAGAGAATGCACAACAACATCGTACTGCGTTCACAGGTCATCTCGTTCTTACGCAGTAAGATGACCGAGATGGGATTCCTTGAAATACAGACCCCCATCCTTTCAACAAGTTCACCCGAGGGAGCAAGAGATTACCTTATCCCCAGCCGTAAGCACCACGGAAAGTTCTACGCTCTGCCGCAGGCACCGCAGATATTCAAGCAGCTGCTTATGGTATCCGGCTTTGATAAGTATTTCCAGATAGCACCCTGTTTCCGTGACGAAGACGCAAGAGCGGACCGTTCACCCGGCGAATTCTATCAGCTTGACTTTGAAATGGCATTTGCGACACAGGAAGACGTTTTTGCAAACGCAGAAGAGGTTTTATCCGCTGTATTTGAAAAGTTCGGCGGTAAGCCCGTATCTCCCGCACCCTTCAAGCGTATCCCCTACGCCGAGTCAATGCTGAAGTACGGCACAGACAAGCCCGACCTGCGTAACCCTCTTATTATTACAGAGCTGTCTGACTTATTCGTTGACAGCGACTTCAAGCCTTTCGCAAACAAGTGCGTAAGAGGTATCAGAGTTCCCGGTATGGCAAGTCAGTCAAAGGGCTTCTTTGAGAAGATGGAGGCATTCGCTAAGGAGATCGGCATGAAGGGTCTTGGATATGTCAAGGTAGACGAGAGCTTCAAGTATCTCGGTCCTATCGACAAGTTCCTGAATGACGAGCAGAGAGAAGAGCTTAAGAACAGATGTGCTCTTGAAGTGGGCGATGTTCTTTACTTCATAGCCGACAACAAGAAGATGGCTCCCAAGTTTGCAGGTCAGATTCGTACAGAAGTCGCAAAGCGTATGGATATGATTGACTATGACAGATACGAAATGTGCTTTATCGTTGACTTCCCGATGTACGAGGAGGACGAGGAAACAGGCAAGACTATATTCACTCATAACCCCTTCTCAATGCCGCAGGGCGGTCTTGAAGCGCTTAAGACAAAGAATCCGCTTGACATACTTGCATACCAGTACGATATTGTCTGCAACGGCGTTGAGCTTTCAAGCGGCGCTGTAAGAAACCACGACCTTGAGATAATGATAAAGGCTTTCGAGATTGCCGGCTACACAGAGCAGGACGTTGCCGAGAAGTTCGGCGCTCTTTACAATGCGTTCCAGTACGGCGCTCCGCCCCACGCAGGTATGGCGCCCGGTGTTGACCGTATGATAATGCTCCTCACAGGCGACGAGAGCATAAGAGAGGTTATCGCATTCCCGATGAACTCTAACGCACAGGATCTCCTGCTCGGCGCACCCACAGAGGTAACCGAACAGCAGCTGCGTGAAGTACACATAAAGGTACGCCAGAAACCCACCGTCTAAGTGCCGATGCGGCACTTCAAATTCCGCCTTTTGAATTGTCAGAGCTATCCGCAGGATAGCGAAACGGCGGGAATAAACGGTATCATAAATTTTATAAGCGAATTACGGCAGATATGCGAAAGCGTATCTGCCGTTTTGCGACAATGCGCCGCACCAAATTCCGCCTTTTGTAACGATGCTGTTTTGCTGAACATAGCGAAACGGCGGGAATTAACGGTATCATAAATTTTATAAATGAATTACGGCAGATATGCGAAAGCGTATCTGCCGTTGTTGCGTTTAAACATTTTAATCATATTGCAATTTTGCGCTGAACCTTGTCATTTTCACAATAGTTATAAACTATCACAAACCGTTCGTCCTGCACCACGTCCCTTGCCTCCCCTCGAAAAAGGGGAGGTGGCACGGCTAATAAAACAACTTCGGCACTTTTCAGCATATAAGTTAGAAATCCGGCTTTTATATATCTCTAATATTTCCGAGCCGTGACGGTGGGGATTGTAATTGCTTAGAAGTTGTTTTCCTAATCGCTTTGGTGGTCCCCCTCTTTCATATTGACAGGTGTACCCACTCGAATAGCGAACCCGAGAAGTGCTATCCGACAAAAAGAACTATCGGTAGCTTGCTATCACTGTTATTTGCACGACAAGCGTCAGAAAACCACTCCTTAGTAATCCAACCCGTTTTCCCCCTTATCGCAAATTCTCATTTCCGCTATTGTAATTTTACTCGGATTGGTGTATAATAAATAATGTATATTTATATACTGAAATTTCTATCGGAAGGAATGTAAAAAACATGACTATCACAAAGGATTCAATAATCGGCGATATTTTAGACGCATACGGAGAGGTAACAGCCCCCTTCTTTCTTGAAATGGGTATGCACTGCTTAGGTTGCCCTGCGTCAAGAGGTGAAACTGTGGCACAGGCGTGCGACGTTCACGGCGTTGATGCGGACGAACTGGTTAAGAAGCTGAACGAGGCTGTCGGCAACTGATGCACGAGCCGATACTCTCGCCAAGACTTGCGGCGGCGGCAGGAATGGTGCGTAAAGGCGGAGAGATCTGCGATGTCGGTACGGATCACGCCCTGCTCCCTTGCAGGCTCTATCTTGACGGTGAAAGAAAGCTCACGGCGGCGGATATAAACGAAGGTCCTTTGCTTTCGGCAAAACAGACGGTAATGCACTACATAGGAAAAGAAGATGCTGTGCGTCTTGTGCTGTCGGACGGACTTGAAAAAATAGATTATGCCGACGATGTGATAATCGCAGGTATGGGCGGCGAGCTTATAGCAAGGATAGTTCTCGGTTGCCGTTTCTTAAGCCGTGATACACATTTTATCCTCCAGCCTATGACAAAGGCTGAGATATTAAGAAAAGAACTGTACAAAAACGGCTTTTATATAGAAAAAGAGCTTACCGCAAGGGAAAACGGCAGAAATTACGTTATTATGTCGGTGTACTATGACGGCGAGAGCCGTGAGATAACCGACACTTTTGCATATTCCGGAAAGGTAACGGACAAGGAGTATCTGAGCTTGGTGTGCCGTAAGCTAAGGCATACAGGAGAATGCTGCTCATCGTCCGATACGGCAAAAAGCGAGAAGCTGTGCAATACAGCACAGGAAATAGAAAATATAATATCAACATTATGATTTTTTTGGGGTGAAGGTTATGAAAGTAAGCGCTATCTACGAGTTTCTGAATGAATATGCACCGTTTTCGGTGCAGGATAAGTTTGACAACAGCGGATTTCTTGTCGGCGACATGAATGCCACAGTTAAGGGTATATGCCTTTGCCTTGACATAACCAACGATGTGATAAAAGAGGCAGTGGCGAACAAAGCCAATCTTATAATATCGCATCACCCTGTTATTTTCGATCCGCTGAAAAGCGTTACGGAGGGTATGCCGGTTTACGAGCTTATAAAGAATAAGCTGAACGCTGTATGCGTTCATACCAATGCGGATATGACCAAAAACGGCGTTACCGATATTATGCTCGACCTGCTCGAATTTGAGCGCTCCGACAAGATACTTGAACCCGTTATGCCCGATGGAACAGGCTACGGTAAAATATGCGAACTGCCTATTGCCACTCACGCCAAGGCTCTTGCTGAGTGTTGCAAGAAAGCGTTTGACTGCACGGTGGTACGCTATACCGAAACCGACAGACCGATAAAGCGTGTAGCCGTCTGTTCCGGTGCAGGCGGAAGCACATTACCGCTTGCCGTTTTCGCAGGCTGTGACGCTCTTATAACGGGCGATATAAAGCACGATGTGTGGATAGACGCTGTCAACAGGGATTTCTGCCTTATTGACGCAGGTCATTTCCACACGGAAAATATACTTTGCAATTATCTTTGCGGTGTTCTTAGCCGCAAATTCCACAATACACAGATATTTGTCGCACAGAGCAGTAAAGACCCCTGCTCATATATAATTTAACGTGTGACGGAAAGGACTGCCGATGTCACTTGACGGCACTTTTCTTCACTGCGTGGTATCTGAAATGCTGTCGGCAGGGCTTGTCGGCGGAAGAATAGACAAGATCTATCAGCCCTCCCGTGAGGAGATAATTATTTCGATACGCAGTGCAGGAAAGCACAATAAGATACTGATAAGCTCAAATTCAATGTCGGCACGGGTGTGTATGACAGAGCGTGCGGCGGAAAATCCGTCCGCCCCTCCTATGTTCTGTATGCTTCTCAGAAAGCACCTCAGCGGAGGAAAGCTGCTGGATATAACGCAGGACGGACTTGAGCGTATAATAAACTTTGATTTTGAGTGCATGAACGAAATAGGCGATATGGTAGTAAACCGCCTTACCGCCGAAATAATGGGCAGGCACAGCAATATAATACTTATGGCAAAAAAGGACGGCGTGTACCGTGTTACCGACAGCATAAAGCGTATCACGGACGATGTTTCCTCGGTAAGACGTATACTTCCGAATATCGTATACGAAACACCGCCGAGAGATCTGACCCGTGTAAACTTCCTTATTTGTTCCGACAGCGAGTTTATAAACGCTGTAAAACAGGGCGAGGGAAAACGGCTGTCAAAGCACCTGACCGCCTGTCTTGAGGGCATATCCCCCGTATTTGCGAGGGAGTGCGCTTATTATTCGTGCAGGGATACCGATTTTGCGGTTGACGATATGACGGATGATAACTATGACCGCCTGCTGTTTTTTATAAAACGTGCAAGAGAATATGTTACAGATAAAAACGGTTTTACGATTCTGCGTGACCTGAACGGTGCATACAAGGATTTCTGCTTTATGCCGATAGAGCAATACGGCACGCAGATGCTTGTATCCCACGCAGACGGCGCAAACGCACTGCTTGATATATTCTACGGCAGTAAAGCGGAAAACGAACGTATGAAACAGCGTTCAAGGGATTTGCTGAAAATGCTGATGAACACCTATGAGCGAATAGCAAGAAAGCTGGAGCTTCAGAAGGGCGAGCTTGCACAGTGCGGAGAAAGGGAGGTATTCCGAGTCCGTGGCGATGTTGTAAGTGCGAACATATACCGTATGGAAAAAGGTATGACCGAGCTTACCGCCGAGGATTACAGCACGGGCGAAACCGTGACCGTTCCGCTTGACGTAAGGCTCACTCCCTCGCAGAACGCCCAGAAATACTATGCGGAATACAAGAAGCTCGAAAAAGCCGAAAAAATGCTTACAAAGCTGATAGCAGACGGCGAAAACGAGCTTATATATATCGACAGCGTATTCGATGCCGCGTCCCGTGCGACTTCAAACGCCGAGATAAGCGAGATAAAGCAGGAGTTAGCGGCAAACGGCTATATCCATGCGAATACCGTCAATAAAAAAACACAGATAAAACCGAAACCTCCTATGCACTTTGTGACCGATGACGGCTACGATGTGTATATCGGCAGGAACAACATACAAAACGACAAGCTGACCGTAAAGACCGCCGAGCCGGACGATATGTGGCTTCATACTAAGAACATAGCCGGCTCGCACGTCATAATAAAGGCGAAGAACGGCGAAATATCGGACGATGCGATCTTACAGGCGGCAAGCCTTGCGGCATACTGCTCAAAGGCGCAGAACAGCACAAAAGTGCCTGTTGACTACACACGGATAAGATTTGTTAAGAAGCCCAACGGCGCAAAGCCGGGTATGGTGATATTCACAAACAATTACACGGTGCTTGTAGACCCCGACGAACAGCTTTTCACAAGGGTAGAGGCATGAAAATAATCGGGTAATCAAAGAAAGGATAAAAATAAAATGAAGAAAGAACTCGCAAAGACCTATTCTCCTAAGGATTTTGAGGACAGGCTTTATCACGAATGGGAGGAAAAGAAGTACTTCCACGCAGAAATAGACCCCAAGAAGAAGCCCTATACGATAGTTATCCCCCCTCCGAACATAACCGGACAGCTTCATATGGGACACGCTCTTGACAACACATTGCAGGATATTCTTATCCGCTATAAGAGAATGCAGGGCTACAGCGCACTGTGGCTGCCAGGCACAGACCACGCCTCTATCGCTACAGAGGCAAAGATAGTAAACGCTATGAAGGAAGAGGGTCTTACCAAGGACGATGTAGGCAGAGATGGCTTCCTTGAGCGTGCGTGGGAATGGAAAAAGGTTTACGGCGGACGTATCGTTCAGCAGTTAAAGAAGCTCGGCTCGTCTTGCGACTGGGACAGAGAACGTTTCACTCTTGACGAGGGCTGTTCAAAGGCTGTACAGAAGGTATTCATCGACCTTTACAACAAGGGCCTTATCTATCACGGCGAAAGAATCATCAACTGGTGTCCGAACTGTAAGACATCAATTTCCGATATTGAATGCGAATATGAAGAGCAGGACAGTTTCTTCTGGCATATCAATTATCCCCTTTCTGACGGAAGCGGCAGTGTAGAGATAGCTACAACACGTCCCGAAACACTGCTCGGTGACAGCGCTTTAGCCGTTAACCCCGATGACGAAAGATACAAGAGCATAGTAGGCAAAACAGTAAAGCTCCCTCTTACCGACAGAGAAATTCCCGTTATCGCCGATGAATATGTTGATATGGAATTCGGTACAGGCGTAGTTAAGATTACACCCGCACACGACCCTAACGACTTTGAGGTAGGCAAGCGCCATAACTTACCCGTCATCCATATGATGAATGATGATGCTACTATTATGGACGGTATCGGCGGCAAGTACGCAGGTATGGACAGATATGAAGCGAGAAAGGCTATGGTAGCCGACCTTGAAGCACAGGGCTTACTCGTAAAGGTCGAGCCTCATAAGCACAATGTAGGCTGCTGTCAGCGTTGCGGCACTACCGTTGAGCCGAGAGCAAGCTATCAGTGGTTCGTATCGATGAAACAGCTTGCACAGCCCGCTATAGACGTAGTAAAGAGCGGTGAGCTGAGATATATCCCTCAGAGATTTGAAAACGGCTATCTTTACTGGATGGAAAATATCCGTGACTGGTGCATTTCACGTCAGCTGTGGTGGGGTCACAGAATACCTGCTTACTACTGTCAGAATAAAGAATGCGGACACACAGAGATTACTCTTGACGGCATAGACACCTGTCCGAAGTGCGGCGCACCTATGAAGCAGGACGAGGATACTCTCGATACATGGTTCTCATCTGCATTATGGCCGTTCTCAACGCTCGGCTGGCCTGAAAAGACAGCAGATCTTGAGTATTTCTACCCTACAAATACGCTTGTTACAGGCTACGATATAATTCCGTTCTGGGTTGCAAGAATGATATTCAGCGGACTTGAGCATACAGGTCAGAAGCCGTTCAAGGATGTACTTATACACGGTCTTGTCCGTGATGAACTGGGCAGAAAGATGAGTAAGTCGCTCGGCAACGGCGTAGATCCGCTTGAGGTCATCGACAAGTACGGTGCAGACGCACTGCGTCTTACTCTTGTTACAGGTAACGCACCCGGTAACGATATGCGTTGGACAGAAACAAAGGTCACAAATTCCCGTAACTTTGCAAACAAGCTGTGGAATGCTTCAAGATATATCCTGATGAATCTTCCCGAGGATATGCAGGGCGCAGTTCTCCCCGAAAATCTTCCCATCGAGGATAAGTGGATATTATCACTGTACAATGACCTAATAAAGAACGTTACGTCAAATCTCGACAGCTACGAGCTTGGTGTTGCGGTACAGAATCTGTTCGACTTTATCTGGGACGTTTACTGCGACTGGTATATTGAGCTTACAAAGCCCCGTATCGCAGAGGGCGGAGAAACAGCCCGTGCCGCTCAGAACGTACTCGTTTACGTTATGCAGGGCATCTTAAAGCTGTTACACCCCTTTATGCCGTTCATCACAGAAGAAATATGGCAGTCGATGCCTATAGTTGCCGATAAGGACAACAACCCCGAAAGCATAATGATTTCGGCTTGGCCGGTATATGATGAAAAGCTTCACTTTGCGGCTGAACAGACAGACTTCACAAAGGTTGTAGACGCTATCCGTGCTATCCGTGTACAGCGTAACGAGCTTAACGTACCGCCGTCAAAGAAGGTAACAATGCACATCGAAACAGCCGAAACGGCACTGTTCGAGGGCGCAAAGGCATTCTTTGAGCGTCTTGCAGGCGCAGGCGAGCTGACTGTATCAGAAAAGGCAGAAACAAGCGACGATATGGTAACTATCGTTACCGCAAACGCAAGAGTATTTATGCCTATGGGCGAGCTTGTTGACAAGGAAAAGGAGCTTGCAAGACTTGAAAAGGAGCGCAAGGCGGCTCAGAAGGACATCGACTTCCTTTCCGGCAAGCTCAGCAATCAGGGGTTCCTGTCAAAAGCACCCGCACAGCAGATTGAAAACGAGCGTGTAAAGCTGGCTAAGGCACAGGAAAAGATGGAAAAGATAATGCTTTCTATCGAGAAGATGAAGTAATAATTCAGTTATAATCTATTCCCCGATTGAAAAGTCGGGGAATATTTTATAAGATAAACCATAACAAAACTCACCGCCGTGATGAATTTACATCACGGCGGTGAGTTTTATTATATTGTATTATTTTTCACTTTAGCTACATTATAATCTATTTACAGATATTTTCGGCGGCATCATCATTCTTGCCTTTTGCTAGGCACACTACCTGCTCGCTTGCACTATATCCTTGCCTCCCCTCGAAAAAGGGGAGGTGGCACGGCAAATGCAAGTTTGACATTCGCCGATACTTTATTCAGCAAATTTGACTTAAATATTTCTCTGACATTTCCGAGCCGTGACGGTGGGGATTGTAATAGCTAAGAAGTTTTGAAGATAGTGGTACTGTCAACTTCAATCCCCACTGTCTTGCAGACAGAAATGTTTCCGATATATCTAAGTTGAAGATACTTTGTAACAAAACTGAATTTTAAGATTTATTGCTCGTCTGCAATCCACCTCCCCTGTTTCGAGGGGAGGCAAGAGTGATAGCACTTTGCAAGGCTTTTTTGCAAAATCTCAACCTTTCAGAAAATCTCAAATCAATTCTGCACTAATGTCCATTCCCGACCGTTCCGCTATCCCTCAAAAATCCGCAACGTTATCAACGGTCGGAACAATCCGTCTATATTTCCGTCCGCCGTCAACGCAACTAAAGCCTATATCCATCTTTTTAAAAGGCGAATTTGAAGCGGCTCACAGCCGCAAGGTCGGAATTTGAAGCGGCTCACAGCCGCAAGGTCGGAACAATCCGTCTATATTTCTGTCCGCCGTCAACGCAACTAAAGCCTATATCCATCTTTTCAAAAGGCGAATTTGAAGCGGCTCACAGCCGTCCGCCGGTCAACAAACAAAAAATAGCCATCGCCTGAGCAACCGATCCGCAATGTAACGTATTACAGAATATAAAAAATTACCCATTTGTGTATTGCACGACCTCGGATTATATGATATACTGAATACATCAGTATGATATTTACCAAAAACGAAAGGAAAATACATTATATGGGAGCTATACTTGAATACAAATGCCCGTGCTGCAGTGGACCGTTACAGTTCGATACCGATGCACAGAAGATGAAATGCCCCTACTGCGACAACGAGTTTGACGCAGAAACCCTCAAGAGCAACGACGACATCCTTAAGGAAGAAAAGCCCGATATGATGGACTGGTCAAGCCAGCCCGGCAACGAGTGGATGCAGGGAGAGCTTGAAGGGCAGAAGGTCTACCTTTGTAATTCCTGCGGCGGTCAGATCGTCTGTGACGATACCACAGGAGCCACCGACTGTCCCTATTGCGGAAGCCCCGTAGTAATGGTGGGACAGTTCGCAGGCGACAAGCGACCCGATATAATAATCCCGTTCAAGCTGGACAAGGAAGCGGCAAAGAACGGCTTTAAACAGCACCTTTGCAAGAAGCGCCTCTTGCCAAAGGCATTCAGAACAGACAGCTACATAGACGATATAAAGGGCGTTTACGTTCCTTTCTGGCTCTATGATGCCCACGCCGATGCGCAGGCATATTTTCACGGGACCAAGGTCAAAAGCTGGAGCGATGACAAGTACAACTACACCAAGACATCGCACTACAGGCTTTACCGCAACGGTTCAATGGACTATGAGAGAGTGCCGGTCGACGGCTCAAGCAAGATGGCGGATGACCTTATGGAGTCGCTCGAACCGTTTACAGCAGACGGCGAGGTGGCTTTCCAGACCGCATATCTTTCGGGCTATATAGCTGACAAATATGACGTTGATTCCAACGAAAGCAACGGCAGAGCCAACGAGCGTATCAAAAAGAGTACGCTTGACCGCCTTACAAGCACCACCACCGACTTCACATCGGTAACCACCGAAAGCTCCTCCGTACAGCTTGATAACGGTACTGTGAAGTATGCCTTATATCCCGTATGGCTGCTTACAGCCAAGTGGAACGGCGATATATACAACTTTGCAATGAACGGACAGACAGGAAAATTCGTAGGAAATCTGCCTATGGATAAAGGCGCATACTGGCGCTGGACGGGACTTATCGCCTTGATAGCAACTGTTGCCGCACTTGCCGTTTCCGCATTTGTATTACTGAATTAAGGGGGCTTATATATGATGAAGAAAAGAATTACAGCTATAATTGCGGCGGCGATAATAGCGGTCGGAGCATCGGTTCCTGCCTTTGCTGACAGCGATTTTAACACTGCCGGAAACGATGCACCGTTACTTCTGACAGTACAGGAAGCACAAGCCGATACCGCTCTTGATACTCTTGATACAATAAGCGACGGCTCTGCGGCAGTGGCACTCAGCGATAACTACGACACCGCCGCAATAAACGAAACCGGCGATACAAAGGACGATGACAGCGATGAAGCTCCCGTAGCGACCCGTGATATTGTTATTGCGGTCTGCATCAGCGTAGTTGTCGGAATTATCATCGGCTTCATCGGCTCAGGCATTATGAAGTCAAAGCTGAAGAGCGTCAGCTACCAGTCCGGAGCGGCTGATTATGTTGTACCCGACAGCTTCAAGCTGAATGATTCCCGTGACGTTTACCTTTACTCCACCGTAACAAAAACCGAACGGCAGACCGACAAGGACCGATAATGTAACAAGGTAACAGATACTAAAAAACACAATATGCCGTGCAGCCGCCTCCCGAAAACCGAGCGTCAGGCTGTACGGCATTTTTTTATCGGAAATGCCGAATAATTGCCTGTACGGTTGGCTTAATTTTGCGTTACAGGCTCTTGACAAGAGGCGAGGATAAAGGTATAATTAAATTAATAGTAAGCGTCTGCTGTAGACAATTTAAACCTGTCGATGATACACAGTAGACTTAATTTTTATCGCATATACGGAATACTCTGAGGCAAGCAGTCTTTTAAGCAACAAGCGGTTAAAGTTCGCTTGCCTCAAAGCTATTCCGGAGTGCGTAGCACTGAAGTGCAAGGAAAGGAAAGGTAAAATTATGGCTTTTATTTACTCTGAGCCCTCACACACATTCGGCGAGTATCTGCTCGTACCGGGCTATTCTTCTTCTAAGTGTATCCCCGCAAATGTTTCTCTGCGTACACCCGTTGTAAAGTTCAGAAAGGGCGAGGAAAGCTCTATCTATATGAACATTCCTCTGGTATCCGCTATCATGCAGTCTGTATCAGACGATAAAATGGCGGTTGCACTTGCCAAAGAGGGCGGTATATCTTTCATCTACGGCTCACAGTCGATAGAGGATGAGGCGGCAATGGTAGCAAGAGTAAAGAGCTACAAGGCAGGCTATGTAAAGAGCGATTCCAACCTTGCTCCCGATATGACCCTTGCCGATGTGCTTGAGCTTAAGGCTAAGACAGGTCACTCGACAATGCCCGTCACAAGCGACGGCACAGAACACGGAAAGCTGTTAGGTATTGTAACAAGCCGTGACTACAGAGTTTCAAGAATGGCTACCGACACAAAGGTATCTACATTTATGACTCCTTTTGAAAAGCTCATCACTGCTCCCGCAAGCACAACGCTTAAGGAAGCAAATGATATAATCTGGGAGCATAAGCTCAATTCACTCCCCATAGTTGACGACAACGGCGTTCTTATGTACTTCGTATTCAGAAAGGACTATGAGCAGCATAAGGAAAACAAGAACGAGCTTCTCGACAGCAAGAAGCGTTATATAGTAGGCGCAGGTATCAACACAAGAGATTACGCAGAGCGTGTTCCTGCTCTCGTTAACGCAGGTGCGGACGTTCTGTGTATCGACAGCTCCGAGGGCTACTCCGAGTGGCAGAAGCTGACTATCGACTGGATCCGTGCAAACTACGGCGACAGCGTAAAGGTCGGCGCAGGTAACGTTGTTGATAAGGAAGGCTTCCGCTTCCTCGCAGATTGCGGCGCAGACTTTATTAAGGTCGGCATCGGCGGCGGCTCTATCTGCATTACCCGTGAGCAGAAGGGTATAGGCAGAGGTCAGGCTACAGCACTTATCGAGGTATGCGAGGAGCGTGACAGATATTTCGAAGAAACAGGTATTTATGTTCCTGTTTGCTCTGACGGCGGTATCGTTCACGATTATCATATGACGCTTGCTCTTGCTATGGGCGCTGACTTTATGATGCTCGGCAGATACTTCTCACGTTTCGATGAATCTCCCACAAACAAGCTGTTCGTAAACGGCAGTTATGTTAAGGAATACTGGGGCGAAGGCTCTAACCGTGCAAGAAACTGGCAGAGATACGATATGGGCGGCGACAAGAAGCTCTCGTTTGAAGAAGGCGTTGACAGCTATGTTCCTTACGCAGGCAGCTTAAAGGACAACGTTACACGTTCACTGTCAAAGGTACGTTCAACAATGTGCAACTGCGGTTGCCTTAATATCCCCGACTTCCAGAAGAACGCTAAGCTCACTCTCGTTTCTTCTACAAGTATCGTTGAGGGCGGCTCACACGACGTTATCCTCAAGGAAAACCGTGGCGCTCGCAGCGAATAAACGGCAATGTGCCGTTTCAAATTCGCCGTTCTGATTGTTGCCGACAGGCGACAGTTACGTTATCGGCGGATATTAACGAAGCCGAAAATCAATAATAAATACAGCCACAGCTTTCGCCGTGGCTGTCAGTCCGTCGAAAAAGTCAAGCAGAAATGCTTGGCTTTTTCATTGATATGTGG
>OGNQ01000977.1_pt1 | contig 23605 bp, 17 predicted proteins | sample 1573481 | NCBI WGS metagenome assembly OGNQ01 (sample SAMEA2581920, study PRJEB24529) | metagenome | biome: Human gut stool | place: China | collected 2011 | reverse complement strand
TATGCTTTTTATTAACACCTCGTGTTAAACCTACCATAATTCCCCTTGCATACATATCCCAATACGGAGCACCCAAACCGGTGAAAGCGGGAACAAAATAAAGCCCGTTTGAATCCTCAACCTGCTCGGCATAAATGTCACATTCGCGCGCAGTTTTAATAAGTTCAACTTCATCACGAAGCCACTTTATTACAGAGCCGGCATTAAAAGCCGAACCTTCAAGCGAATATGTAATTTCATCACCTACGCCCCAGGCAATACCTGACAGAAGATTTGATTTTGAATCAACCTTTTTCTTGCCTGTGTTCATTAAAAGAAAACAGCCTGTGCCATATGTATTTTTAGCCTGCCCCGGCTTAAAACAGCCCTGGCCGAACAATGCGCCCGGCTGGTCACCGATAGCACCGGCAATCGGCACTTCGGCAATATCTTCAATACCTGTAATATGTGCAAGCTTACCGTAAATACAGCTTGAAGGTTTAACTTCAGGCAGCATACTCATAGGTATTCCAAGCTTTTCACATAAATATTCATCCCAGCAAAGCTTATTTATATCAAACAGCATTGTTCTGCACGCGTTTGAATAATCCGTAACATGCACTTGCCCCTGAGTGAGCTTCCATATAAGCCACGTCTCGACTGTTCCAAACAAAAGCTCGCCTCTTTCGGCTCTCTCCCTTGCTCCCGGCACATTGTCAAGGATCCACTTGAGCTTAGTTGCCGAAAAATAAGCATCTATCACAAGACCTGTCTTTTTCCTAAAGTTCTCGGTAAGCCCCTTCTCCTTCAGTGAATCCGCATACTCTGCCGTGCGCCTGCACTGCCATACTATCGCGTGATAAACCGGCTCTCCCGTATTTTTGTCCCACACAATCGTGGTCTCTCTCTGGTTAGTAATGCCTATCGCACATATGTCGGCTGCCGTAGCCTGTATATTGGCCATTGCCTCCTTTGCCACCTCAAGCTGTGTGGCCCAGATTTCCTCTGCATCGTGCTCCACCCAACCCGGCTTCGGGAAAAACTGCGTAAATTCCTTCTGTGCCACGCTGCACATCTCGCCCTTCTCATTGAAAAGTATACATCTGTTGCTGGTAGTGCCCGCATCTAATGCCATAATATACTTTGCCATGTAAAAATCCTCCAACCAATTATTCGGTACCTAAATGCTACTATTATTATAGCATGATATTTAAGCTATTTCCATAAAATCAGTACTCACAGACTTCGATTTCAAGCATATGTCCTAAAATCTTTAATTCATCTGAACAATCTCCGTAAATCACCACAAAATGAGGCTCCCAGCCATCCTTTACACTTTGATTTACAATATCATAGCTCTTTTTGTCTGTCCTTACTACAATTGATGTTCCGCAAAACTGCTTAGGCTTGTCGAGAGCACTTCCTGTTGTGACAAAAAATCTAAAGCTTCCATCTGCTTTTTGTCCTACTCTGAACACTGTGACTTTGTCAGCCGCCTTACAGCCAAAGTCCATTACAGGGCCAATCTTTCTGTTCGGATGCACTCCGATTGTTGCACCTGTATCCTCTCTTGAGATAGAGCATGCAGCTGTTCCGCAATGCCAGAATGTAATGGTATTTTCACTCTCATCAAGAGACACCGGATCTCCGAAAAATACCGCCTGCTCAGATAATTTCATTCCAATATACATAGAGAGTGCTCCATATGTATCAGCCTCACAGCTTGCAGCAACACCCATATCATTTAGCATAGCAAGCACGCCACAAACAGGTGTTCCAAACGCGGTAAAGAAATCAGGCCAGCATCTTGAAGATAGTGCTCCAATATTATTTTCATCTACATACTCCTTATATGCCTTGCACAGTCTCGCAAAATCCTTTCGATTATTGTCAGGAGTCTTGTCAAGACCAACAGTACTCTTAGTCATTTTATCGAGATATTCACTGCACTCATCATCGGTATAGCCCTTTGCCATATCAATAAGCTCTCTCACCTCAATTGACTCAAGTGTTGCTCCGAATACCTTTTGCATGTCAGCATCCATTGCACGTCCAAATCCAAATCCCTGCGGTGTATGTCCGACTGAGGCAATCCTTAGATTTTTAAGCTCATTTTTAAGCCATGCTGCACGAATACAGGCACTAATTGTTTTCTTTGTCCTCTCTTCCTGTGGAGCTCCAAAGATATATTCAAAGTTACCATCCCTAAACGCAGCCAGTGCATTTCCTGCCGAATATGCTCCCGTCAATGAATTTAATCTCAACCGGCCTCCATCTATAACCGGCTCACGAAGTGTCCAAAGCAGTACCGGACACGAAAATCTTTTAAGAACCTCACTCGCATAAGCTGCATTTGCAAAGGTTATATTCTGTAAAATTATCAGGGATGGCTCTATTGTATCAAGAAAATTAGTTAAATCCTGAATTGATAAAAGCATTTTATCTGGTACAATTGCAGCATCCGTTATTGTATTTAATAAGTCTATTGATTTTTCAAATTCCTTCTGTGCGCTCTCCAAATGAAATGTCGGAACCCCGACCGGCACATATGCCACCTGAAATTTTGTCATATATTTTACCTCCAATAAAATTTTCAAAAACTACTTAACCATAAGCAGTATTCCTGATATAAAAAGTAATATGTAGGTGAGCTTCATAAATATTTCCTGGCTCATCCTCTTTACAAGCACTGAGCCTGCTGCCATTCCCGCTATCAAAAACGGAATCGATATGCATTGAGTCATAACAAGCCCTGCATTCCACATTCCCGCACATATATCCTGAACAAGTATCATCGAATTTAATATAATCCAAACAGTAGAAATAGTTGCTCTAAAGCTTGTCTTTTCCTTTATCTCATTGGATAAATACCCTATCAGAAGCGGTCCGCCTGACACAAACATACCATGAACTATTCCCGCACCAATAAGTAACAGCATTGATTTCCATGATGATTTTTCTTTTGTATCACGCTGCCTTTGCCCATATATGCTGTAAAACCCATGTATTGCAAGAAATATCACAAAAATACCCAGAAACTTGTATAATACTGCATCATATCCTGCAAGTGCGTTCTTTAGAAAAAAGCCGCCAAAGATTCCTATAGCCATGACGATGACTACCTTTTTCAACTGCTTCCAGTCTACATGTTTCCATTGTGTAACAAAGACATACACTCCGGCAAGAATACCAAGCACATTTAATATCGGCTTAGCGACATCATATCCCACCAGAATTAGGCTTGGAGGCATTGCGAGGATGGTCCCCGCAAAGCCTGTAATGCCCTGAATCACATTTGTCAGAAAAATTATTATGTAAAATAAAACAGTGTTCATTTATTTGACTCCATATTTTTCTCTGATTTCTTCAAATATATCAGCAAACTCACTATTTTTTCTGTAGAAGGCAGGCGTATAGCCAAGCTCGGCTGATACTGTTATTTCTCCGCCGTGATACTCTTCGCCTGTCCACAAATGTACCCATTCATCCTGTGGCAGATACACATCCCATTCATGCTTATCCTGCTCATAAACAGGTGCTATCAGCATATCTCTTCCAAAAAGATACTCATACTGTATGTCATAAGCTTTCTCATCAGACTCATAATGCATGAACAAAGGTCTTTGCACCGGATGTCCACTGTCTGCATTCTCTTCAACAAGTGTCTTTGTATACGGTGCAAGCATCGTGTATACATCAACGAGTCTCGCCAGCCGCTCCATGGTATCCTCATCATCGTAATACTGAAAATTGGTATCCGGTCTGTTTCCCTCATGTGTCCTCATAAATGGTGTAAACATCGCCATCTCAGCCCATCTGAGAAACAGCTCCTTTGTACGAGTATTATCAAAAAGCGATGTATAGCCTCCAATATCACTATGCGTGAGCCCACATCCCATCATTCCTGCACTAAGTGCTCCGCAGATAACAGATGCGAGTCCATCATGTATTGTAAAGTCAACAGACTGATCGCCGGCCCACAGCAATGTGCAGTATTTCTGGCTTCCGGCACCTCCGGCACGCATGAAGTAAACCACATCTCCAAGCTTTCCTGACTCTTTTACTGCCTCATAGTTACACTTTGCCCATAGCACCGGCCAGTGATTGTGCTCAATCATAGGTGATTTGCCGCTGTATAAGCATATATCATCTGTAGGCAGATACTCTCCAAAGTCTGCCATCCAGCCATCAATGCCTATACCAAGTGTGTATTCTTTAATAATATCCTTAAACCACTCGAATGCCTCCGGGTTTGTGAGATCCACAACTCCACAATAAAATTCACCAAAATCCACGAGATAATCACTGCCATCTGCCTTTGTTGCAAAATAGCCTTTTTCCCTGCCTTCCTTATAGAGCTCACCATCATTTACCAGATATGGATTAACATATCCTAAAAATTTTATGCCATTTGCATTTATCTCTTTAATCTTCTTTGGCAGATCCGGATACATTTCCTTGTGATATTTCCAGTCCCATTGGAGTCTCTTTCCGAATGATGTCACTCTCTTTCCGCACCAATCCTGGCACCATATGCCAGCTACCTTGATGTTCTTATCAAGGGTCTTATCAAGCAATCCAAATGACCTTTCATTTCCACCCTGAACACCAATTATGAGCCCATTGTATACCCAATCCGGGAGCTTTGGCTGTCTTCCAAAATATGCTGTAAGTCTCTCAAGCAGTTTGAGATATGTATCAGCACACTCTATACGGATCTGCTTAGGCACCTCCCAGATCTGCAGCTCATGAAAGCTGTCATTTCTGAAATCAAAATCAGCATATGCTGTTGAATCCACATGCAGATAATATTTATTTGTGGAAACAAAGGTTGGCTGTGGATAATTTGTGTTGTAATAGTCTCCTCCTGCCTTATTTTCTACATCCGAACGCCATGTAACGTAGGTTGTCTTATCACGTCCTACACCCGGTTCAGATGTCCAGATAGGAAAATTTCTTCCACGCAGATTAAAGTAAGACATCTGCTCACCGCAGCCATAGCATTTTTCCTCTTTATCTGCGGCTACCCTAAACCAGAATCGGTTAATCCTGTCATCCTTTTGTTCAAAATCAATGGTACACAGATTTTCGTCACATTTAATTTTCGCAATGATATAGCTTTCAAAGCATAGTCTGACTGTATCAGCTGTCTGAATCACATCTGTGAGCTTTAGTGGAAAACGCTCGGTAACATAATCTGTTATCTTGAAGTTACCTCTGTACATATCAACATCTTCCTGTCCTACTCCGACATAAATCATCGGTCTTTCTTTGCTATGCTCCAGAATCCTTTTTTCTCCCACAAAAAGCTGAAATTCATTATCATTTACTTTAATCTGCATTTAATAACCTCCCTAAGCTGTCTTTTTACGCTTGTTCATCTCTTTCACAATCAGAACAATTGTCTCAATCACAAATATTGCTGTTACAATAGCAATTCTTACTACATTTTTGTTCTCTGTTGCAATTCCTGCAGGCGAGAAAATGAAATACTCATATACCAGGAATGAAACAAGCCAGATTGCAAAAGCATTTTTATGCTTCCATGCTGTCATATCATAGCCATCATTTCTTGAAGCACTCTTGTCAAATACCTTTGTATTTGGTGCAATCTTGCTGCATACAAAGATGATTACAAGCATGATAACAAATGAGATAGCGTATATATACATATAATTAATTCCACTAACAGCATTTGTGAATGGTGTGTCAATATGTGGGAAGATAAACTTGTAGCATGCGTAGAATGCAATATGGAATATTGTTGCACATATTGCTCCAAGCTTAGAGCCCTTCTTTGAGAACATTCCTACAAGCACCATTGTAATGATAGGAATATTATAAAAACCTGTAAAGCTTCGTCCGAAATCATAAAGTCCTGTGCTAAGCACATCAAGGAATGGTGTAAAGATAATGGCAAATGCTGCAAAGCCCCATCCAATTTTCTTTGCAAGTTTTACTGTAGCTTCCTCTGAGAGATTTGGGTTAAAAATCGGCTTATAAATATCAATCATAAATACGGTACTAGCTGCATTGAGAAATGAATTATAAGTTGAGATAATTGATCCAAACAATGCTGCACAAAACAGTCCTACAGCCGGCCATGGCAATGACCTAGCTACAAGTGAAGGATATGCAAAATCCTTGCTTGTAAGACTTGGTACAAGTCTTGCTGCGATTACTCCGGGAATAACAAGAAGTAATGGTACCATCATCTTTAAAAAGCCTGAAAGTAAAACTCCCTTTTGTCCTTCCTTTAAGTTTTCAGCACCAAGTGCTCTCTGAATAAGTACTTGGTTAGTACCCCAGTAAAACAGATTTGCAAGCAGCATACCTGTAAAAATACATGCAAATGGTACAGGATCATTTTTTCCACCAATCGCATTGAGCTTTGCCGGTTCAGATGTAATAACATCCTTCACACCGACAATAAATCCACCTCCGCTTAATTTTCCAACAGCTATAAAACCAAATACGACTACAAGCACTGAGCCTAAAACAAGTAAAATTCCATTGATTGTGTCTGATACAGCTACTGCTCTCATACCTCCAAGTACGGCATATAGTGCACCAATAATACCTACAAGCACTATAAGAATTGTAAGTGCCATACCCTCGCTGATTCCAAATACTGTAGCAAAATCAAAAATCTGCTCAAATGCTATAGCGCCTGCGTACAGACATACAGGAATTCCGATTACTAAATATCCAATAAGAAATAGGATAGAAACCATACGGCGTACACCAACGCCATACCTCTCCTCCATAAACTCCGGCAGCGTTGTATATCCTTTTCTAAGATACATCGGCAAAAACACAAAAGCCATAATAATTGTGGCTATAACCGCTGTTGCTTCCCATGCCATGCCTGACATATTAGCTGCATATGACTGTCCCGACAAACCTACCAGATTTTCTGCCGACAGATTCGTAAGCAGCATTGAGCCTGCAATGAAAAAACCTCCAAGTCCATTTCCGGCAAGGAAATAACCCTTTGCCGTTTTCTGGTCATCGCTATTCTTCACTATCTTTCCTGAAATAATTCCAACCAGTGCTGTGAAAAGCACAAATGTCACCAAAGTAAATACTAAATGCTCCATAAAATCCTCCAATTTAATAGAAAAAATATACATCGATTTGTTGAAACTAACTATTCACATTCAATCTCTCACATGATATACTTTTTCTGAAAATTATTTCCCACGCAACCGAAAGTACAGTAATATGTCCAGTATTCAGTCTTTCGGTCACGTGGTTTTTTTAATAATAAAGTTCCTTATTCTCTCCAAGCAATCCAGGATATGCCCCTTGTTTTATCAATGGTTCTCTATCGGGATGTGCTATTACCCACTTATTTCTTTGCAAAAGCAGTCTCTCTTCTCCTATAGCAGCTTCATCTGCCCCTCCATTATTGAGTGGTGTATTGGTTCCCCTTGGAAGAATCACAACATTCTTAAATCCAATATCTGACACCCTGCATGGTGATAGATGAAGTGTCGTCTGGTACATCTCTATTGCTGTACCCTTTTCCACAAAAAATACCTTTGCATCTTCAATACGGTATGTATTGTCTTTTATCTCCCAGGTATGTCCCAGCACCAGCATAAAGTCAGTTACCGCTATATTGATTTCGCTGCCCTTATGGTACTCAAAACCATTGTATGTGGTGTTTCTGCCATTACAGTAGCCTATCTGTATAGGCATCTCTCCATATATACGATTTTTAAAAAACTCTGCTATATGTGTACGTTCAAGCTCTTCTACTGAAGCCACATATATATTTCCTTTCTCAGGAATTACAGTATTTTGTTCCATAAATGAGATAAGTTCGTTGCAATTGATATTTGAAATCACCCTTCCGTAGGTTTCAAAACATGGATCAGTGACACTGTATATAGTCACAGAATTTTTTTCATTCAAATGTTTTAACATATTTCCCCCACTTATCTTTGCATTGCCTTGACAGCCTTTATAGTAGCGCAGAAATCTTCTTTTCCAAAGCCAAGCTCCATTGCCTTGTCATATACCTGCTTTGCAGCGTTTTCTCCTTGAAGCTTTAATCCACTCTCCTTTGCCATATTCATGCAGATATTCACATCCTTGTACATGTTTTCAATCGAAAAGGCAGTGGTGTAATCCTCATTTTTGATTGGCACATTTTTGGAATCCAGATAAAAGTTCTGTCCACCGCCATATGAGATAGCTGTAGTATAGCTTTCTATATCTATTCCATATGCCCTTGCAAGTGTCAGCGTCTCATTTACACCATTTTGAATCTGTGATACAAGCGCGTTATGGCAGATTTTCATGACCAGACCTTTTCCGTTTCCACCCATCCTGATGATATTTTCTCCCATATAGGAAAGAATCGGCATAGCCTTCTCACACGCTTTTTCATCTCCACCGACATATATTCCGAGCTTTCCTGCAATAGCAGCAGGCTTCGATTTCACAACCGGTGCGTCCACAAACTCTGCACCCGTCTTCTTTACCATTTCAGAAATCTCCACAGAAACAGATGGATCTATCGTACTCATATCAATACAGAGCTTTGTATCATCAAGTGCCGGTAAAACCTCCTTATAAATAGCCATCGAATGCTCTGACTTTGGAACCATTGATATAATTACGTCTGATTTTTCTGCCAGCTTAAGCGAACTGCTGCAGCCGATTGCACCCTTGCTCTCCAGTAGCTCTACCTTCTCCTTTACGAAATCAAATACATATACCTCATCATCATGCTTCTTCACTATATTCTCACTCATGGACTCCCCCATGATTCCGAGTCCTACAAATCCAATTTTCATTGCTTACAAACACCTCCCTGTTTCATCTATTCTGTAACTGTATTATCCCATGCATTCTGGAATGTCTCAAGTCCCTGTCTGGTATATGCATGTTTGATACTGTCCTTGTATACTGCAAGGCCTGTTGTAACGATATCTGCTCCTGCAACCGCACAGTCTACAATCTGCTTAGGTGTACGGATAGCCGCACAGATAATCTGTGTCTTTCCCTTATATCCGTAATTGTCATAGATATCTGAAATAGCCTGAATGTACGCTTTACAATCCTCTCCATTTGCCTCTTTCCAGCCGATGAAAGGTGAAACAAAAAGCGAATTATTCTTTGCCGGCAGAATAGCCTGTGCTGGTGAGAATACGAGTGTCACATTTGTTCTGATTCCCTCTGCCTCGAGTCTTCTTGCTGCCTGAATACCGGCGCCTGTGCACGGAATCTTGATAACAAAGTTGCTGCAGATAGCTGAAATCTTTCTTGCCTCTGCTACCATCTCATCTGCATCATCAAGGTGTGGGTTGATTTCAACCGAAATAGGGAATTTCTCGTATCCCTCGATTCCTTCCGCCTTAACCCAGTCTGCCATCTCACTGATTACAGTAAGGAAAGGCTTTCCGCTTACCATTATGTGGCGTGGATTTGTTGTCACTCCATCAATACCAAATGTATGGTAGGCCTCCTTGATTTCTTCGATTTTTGCACTGTCCAGAAAATACTTCATGATTGTTTCCTCCTTAATAGTTAGTTAAATTTGTTAATTAATTGTTGTAAAAAATATAAGCCGTTATGTTTTTCTCTTGGCTTCTGTTTGTATTATATTACTATAGCATTGACTTTTCAATAGTATATAACGTTGCAAAAGCATTTTCAGCTATTTGTTTAAATTTATTAATCATTTTTTGTGCAATATGCAATAGCCATAAAAAATAAGCAGATAAAACTACTTTTTATTATAAAAAACCACCCGGAACTTTTTTTGCGTTCCAAGCGGTTTTTTAGTTAATCCTGTGATTGTACAGCTCTATCCTTATATGTCAGCTATTATTATCTACTTGCTACAGTTCTTCCTCTACCATGCTCTTCTCTCTGTTGAACGCATCATAGATACATGGAATTACTATAAGCGTAAGGATGGTTCCGTATACGAGACCTCCTATTATTGCGATTGCCATCGGCTTTATCATATCTGAGCCATCTCCGATACCTATCGCCGATGTAAACATTGCGAGTATGGTGGTCATCGCTGTCATCAGTATTGGACGAAGCCTTGTACGGCCTGCGTCTATGATTGCCTCATGCTTGCTCATGCCCTCTCTCCTGGCCTGATTGATGTAATCAATGAGCACGATTCCATTATTTACAATGAGACCTGCCAGCATGATAAAGCCAAGCATTGATATGATTCCGAGCTCATTTCCCGTGATGAAAAGAGCTATAAAGCCTCCTGTAAACGCAAGAGGTATACAGAACATGATAATAAACGGTGAAAGCAATGACTGGAACTGCGCCACCATGATAAGATAGATAAATATCACTGCAAGCACAAGCATAAGTCCAAGCTGACTCATTGACTCATTTATTGTCTCATCCTCGCCCTCCATGTCTATTGAATAGCCATCAGGAATGCTAAGTTTATCAATTTTCGATTTAATTTTATTGCTTAGTAATGTTACATTATGGTTTTCATCAACCGCACCTGATACTGTAATATATCTTGTCTGAGCATCTCGATGAATGGTACTCAGGGTCTGTTCCTGTGAAATAGTGCAGATATCACTGAGCGGAATTTCCTTTTCACTGCCATCATTATCCTTATAGGTAAATGTAAGGGTTTTGATGTCGTCCACAGTCACATCAGACTGCTCTGCGGATTGTAAGTATACCTCATAGTCCTTTATGTCGGTCGTAATGGTTGTTGCGCTCTTTTGAGATGATATCTCACCGGATACGAGCTGGTATACCTGAGCCACCGTATAGCCATACTTTGCTGCTTTTTCCTTATCCACAGTTATCTTAAGCTCATTGATTGTATCTCCAAGACCATCATCTATATCTGTCACTCCATTTGTGTCCTTAAGGATATCTGCCACATCACCTGCAAGCTTCTGTAGCTTGTCTATATCATTACCCTTAATCCTGACAGAGAGACCACTTCCGAAAAACTCTGATGAGTCCATAGCCTGCGAAGATGCTGTTACCTTGCAGTCCAGATTCTTTGTGCGTTTTTCAATTTCATCTATTACCTTATCCGATGAAACATCCGACTTCTCATCAAGCAATATATACATGCTCACGCTGTCGCTTCCTGAGCTCATCAGATTCATGGTCGAGCTGCCGCCTGCTGTAGCTCCTATTGTGTCTATGCCCTTTATATCAGATATTTTGTCCATGACCTTATCAGACAGCTCTGTAAGCTGCTTGAAATCAAGCTTTTCGTCATCCTTTGCCTCTATGGTAAGTGAAATCTGATTTGACTCCATGTCCATATCCATAAATGTCATTCCCCTTGACATGCAAAGTGCGCCACTGCCGACTAAAAGCACTACTGCCGCAATAAATACCACCGGCTTAAATCTAAGACATATGCCGAGCACATTTCCATACCAATCCTTAAAACGGTCAAACCATGGATGCTTTATATCCTTCGTCTTTTTGAGCATGCCTGAAGCAATTGCCGGTACAAATGTGAGTGCCACTACAAGAGATGCCATAAGAGTAAACGCTACCGTAAGTGCCAGGTCTACAAAGAGCTGTCTCGTGATTCCATCAGTAAAAATGATTGGCGCGTACACACTTACCGTGGTAAGTGTAGAGGCAAAAATGGCTCCTGCCACCTGATTTGCACCCTCAACAGCTGCCTTCTTTACCGAATATCCCTCTCCCCTTAATCTGTAGATATTCTCGATTACTACGATTGAATTATCCACCAGCATTCCTATTCCAAGCACAAGTCCCGACATTGAAATGATATTTAAAGTGATATCCGTAAAATACATAAGCACCACAGCCACAATAACCGATAGCGGTATAGATGCTGCGATAACAAGCGTTGGCTTTATGTCCTTTAAGAACAAGAGCAATACGAAAATAGCAAGTATTGCTCCCACTATCATATTTTCCATAACACTCTTTACTACCATGTCAATGTATACGCCCTGGTTCATAAGCACTGTGGCGTGTAATCCGTCATTTTCCTTTTGCAGCGAATCAAGCTTGTCCAAAAGACGGTCTGTGACGTCTCCTGTAGAGTAGCCGGTCTGCTTCTCCATGGAGAGCATTATTCCGGGATTTCCGTTGACTATCGCATATGTCTCATCCGAGTTGTCAGTCATCTCAACATCTGCCACATCACCGACATGAATAGGAGCTATTCCATCAAGCTTCATATCCATAAGCACCAGATTTGTTAAATCATCAATTGATTTTATCTCATCTCCCACCTGTACTATGTACTGCGTGCCATTTGAATCATTTACATAGCCTGCAGGCATATCAAAGTTCTGTGCGACGAGCAGCTGCGAGAGTGAGTCAATTGTTAAAACTGCATTTAAGTTTGACTTGTCAAGTGCATCATCCTTACTCTTTTCAAGCTCCTTTTTTGAGCTGTCAAGAGATGCCGCTGCTGTTGCAAGCTGTGCCGACTGCTGTCCTATGCTTATAGAGCTGATGGCTGCCTGACTGTTTAGATTATCATAGGCATCTAAAAGTGCTGTCTCTCCTTGTGCTATCTGGTCAAGCCCGCTTTGGCACTGCTCTATACCTGTATTCACCTGAATGAGAGTCTGTGCTATCGCTGATGCTGCCGCAGGCAGATCATCTGCTGTGTTTACCTTGATTCCAAGCGCCGAGAGACCTGAAAACTGTGTTGCAATCTGCTTATTAACCTGCTCAAGCTGCGCTTTGAGTGCTGTGCCCGCTTCACCCGGTGCATTTGCGCCCTCTTTGAGTGACGGAATTGTCTTTGTATATGTATCACTATTCATGAAGTCTGAAAGAGCTGACTGAATTGTTTCGAGCTGGCTCTTCTGCTCATTTAAGCTTGAAAGTGCGCTCTCTAGCTGAGTCTTCTGCTCTGCAAGCTTTGCCTTTTGCTCCTTTAGCGTATCCACTCCCGCGCTCATCTTATCCGATGCAGATGTGATTGCGTTTTGTCCGCTCTCTATCTTTGCGCTTGCATCATCCATCTGACTTTTTGCATCGTCAAATTTCTTTGAAACGGCATTATTTATTTTCTCATTGAGCGCATCTATCTTGGCCTGATTCATCGTGACCTGTATCTGCTCAGTGAGCTCACCTGTTGCAGTCACTGATGCGACTCCTTCTGTACTCTCAATTGCAGGCTTTAGTGTGTTTTCCACAAAGTCTGTGATTTCCGACTTGCTTTTCCCATCCATATCCACAGCAGTCATCATGATTGGAAGCATGTCCGGATTTATCTTCATAATGGTCGGAGTACCCACTCCATCCTTCCAGCCAGCCTTGACCTGATCTATTTTCTGCTGCATCTCTATCACTACAGAATCCATGTTGGCATTCTGCTCATACTCGCATGTCACCAGCGAATAGCTGTTATATGACATTGAGCTTACGTTTTTGATATTGGACGTAGTTGCCATAGCTGCTTCAAGTGGCGCGGTGACATCGCTCTCCACCTCCTGTGGACTTGCTCCCATATCTGTTGTCACGATAAGTGCATACTGAAAGCTCATATCCGGCAGCAGATCTGTCGTCATCCTGCCAAGTGATACAACACCGAGTACTATTACCAGCAGTACTCCTACAAGTACAGTAAAAGGCTTTTTTACACTATATCTTGATATCATCTGACCCCTCCTTCTTCTTTTCCTTGATAATGTCCTGCCTTAATTTGATAGACAATGTGATTACTGCGATTTTCACAATAAATTTAATTCGCTGTTATACTTTTATTATACAATGTGTCGGATTGCAACTCAATTGGTTTATACTTTTTTAAGAGATTTTGACAATAAAAAGACACCCAATTATACGATTAATATAATTCGATGTCCTTAAATGTCTTTTAATCTCTTTTAAGATTTTTTATTTATTTCAGCTTCAAATGCCCTCTTCCTCAATCTCATCCTCATCATCATTGATACCTGCAACAGCACTTGTAACGGCTCCGATTACAGCGACAAGCGCAAAGATGATAACTAAAAAAATAACTATAAAGAATGCTACTAAAAAACCTGTATCTGTCATATAATTTACCCCCATAGCTGTCTCACAGCTTCTTTAAAATATAGTTTTAGTTTAACACACTTGTCTGTAAATAACAATATCGTAAGGGGCTAAAATATTGATTTATGAAATTACTCAGTCCTTGATCTGCATACCATTTGCATCCATATGATAGCCTTCTGTCATGATCAGCTTTGATACCGGAACTATCTCATAGCCCATGTCCTGCAGCTTCGTGAGCATCTCATCGAGTGCCTGCGAGGTGTATTTTGCGCCTAGATGGCAGAGTATTATCGAACCGCAATCCAGGCTTTTGTGATTGCACACTGTATCTATAATGTTTTGCACACCATAGTTTTTCCAGTCGAGCGAATCCACATCCCACTGGATTGGATAATAGTCACAGCCATACACTGTGTCAATCAGTTCATTGTTGTACGAGCCGTATGGCGGTCTGAATACCTTCATATCCTTTCCGGTCAGCTCCTTGACCTTTTTGTGCACATCCATTATCTCCGTCTTCATCTCGCCTGCCGTGATTGTTGCCATATCATAGTGGTGCTCACTGTGATTTCCGGGCTCATGCCCTTTTTCAACCAGCGTCTTTACACATTCAGGATTATCACTCACAAACCCTCCTGTCATAAAAAATGTAGCCTTTACGTTGTGCTTGTCAAGTGTTTCCATCATACTGTCAAAATCCTCTGCTCCCCAGGCACAGTCAAATGAAAGGGCTATCTTTTTTTCCGTTGTCTGAACCGAATATACAGGCAGCTTTCTGTCTCCGAACTGACTCACAGCACTGCTAAGTGTCTCCATCACCTCTATATTTTTCAGCTGCGATATGTCATATTCTCTGCCATATAAAGCGCCTGTAATAAGAAGCGCCGACAGCAGCACTCCAAAAAGGAATCTGTGTCGGCGTTTCTTTCGTTTTGTCCCATTATGTAGTTTTGTATTTTGCATGTATGCTCTGTATTCACTCATGCTATATACTATTCTTTATTATCACAAATTATGAATAATGAAATAACTCTATTTCAGTTCTTCTGCCCTTCCGATAAACTCAAGCACTACCTCAATCGACTGATGCGCAGCCTTCTCCGCAAATGTCTGGTAGTCTGTCTCGCCGCCATCGCCGTCTGATATTGAGCGAAGAATGGCAAATGGCACATTGTTCACATAGCACACATGACCGATGCTGCCGCCCTCCATCTCTGCTGCGATTGCATCAAATGTATTCGAAATATAATCCTTCTGCTCCTTTGTGGCAATAAACTGATCTCCTGTTGCGATATTGCCCTTTTTGTAGTGGATATTCCTGTCAGCTAAGCATGAGCACATGAGCTCCACCATTTTTGTATCAGCCGGAAGCAGAATCATGTTGATGCCTGAGAGAAGTCCCTTCGGATCTCCGATTGGCGATGTATCCATATCGTGCTGCAGCACGTTTGTGGCTACTGCCACGTCAAGCACATTTAAGTCCTTTGTCAAAGTTCCTGCCACTCCGATATTGACAATCATATCTACATCATATTTCAAAATCATAGCCTCTGCACATATTGCCGCAAATACCTTTCCTATTCCGCATTTTGCCGCAACAACATACTGATCACCGATTTTGCCCTCAACAAACTCCACTCCGCTGTAAACCTCTGTATGTGTGTCTGTCATCTGAGCCTTTAAGTCATCGACCTCCATCTGCATTGCACCAATTACACCTATTGTCATTTTATTTCTCCATTCCTGCTATCTTGCTATTATATTTTTAGTCCTCGTTTACTGTGGATAAGTAAACTCCATATTTGTCTGGCTCTCAAGCACCTTAAGATATGCACGGCACTCCTTCTTCGCCTCGTCAAGTGACAGATTCTCGTAATGTCCGCACTCTATGGCTGATGCACCAAACACCGGTCCATCATACTCAAGTATCTGCTTTAAGACCTCTTTGGTGATTTCAAAAACCTTCCCCGGCTCGACATTCCTCACAACGAGATAGAAGCCTGTCTGACAGCCCATCGGTCCAAAATATACCACATCATCTGCAATCTCAGAGTTTCTCACACATGTTGCAAACATATGCTCCACTGAGTGCATAGCTGAATTGGACATATAATCGCCTGCATTAGGTTTTCTTGTACGAAGGTCGTATGTGACGATTTCTCCATCTTTTCTTGAAATATAAAATCCAGGTTTAAGAATATTATGATTGATTGTAAAGCTTTTAATTCTTTCCATAAAAATGTTTCTCCTTACTTAGTTGCTGTCTCAAACTGCTTCAGATAATCCTCAAATACATTGAGTGCATCATCCACAGGCTTTGGTGTGCTCATATCAACACCGGCACTCTTTAGCAGCTCAATTGGATTCTTCGAGCATCCACCGCACAGGAAATTTCCTATATACTTATCCACAGCAGGCTTTCCCTCCTCAAGTATCTTTTTTGAAAAAGCAACTGCTGCCGAATAGCCTGTCGAGTACTGATATACATAGTACGGTGTGTAAAAATGCGGTATGCGCATCCACTCATATGATATTTCATCATCCACGCGCATATCCGGTCCATAGTACTGCACATTCAGCTCATGCCATAGCTCATTTAGCACATCCTTGGTAACCGGCTCGCCCTTTTGCATTTTCCGGTGAGCTATATGCTCAAACTCTGCAAACTGCGCCTGCCTGAAAAGTGTCGTCCTGAAGCCGTCCAGAAAATGTGTCATAAGATATTTTCTCTCATTCTCATCCTCACAATGCTCAAGCATATAATGCATTAGAAGTGACTCATTGCAGGTGGATGCAACCTCTGCCACAAAAATCAGGTATCCTGCGTAGGTGATGCTCTGATGCTCATTTGAATAGTATGTATGCATCGCATGTCCCATCTCATGAGCCAGCGTAAACACACTGTCCAGATTATCGGCATAGTTCAAAAGCACATACGGATGAGTGCCGTAAGCGCCCCATGAATACGCACCGCTTCTCTTGTTCTCATTCTCATATACATCTATCCAGCCGCTCTCCATGCCAGCCTTAAGTGTGCTGACATACTCATCGCCCATAGGCTCAAGCGCCTTTGCCACAAGCTTTTTCGCCTCATCATAGGTATAGGTGGTCTGTACATTGTCCACAATCGGTGCAAACAAATCATACATATGCAGATGCTCCACACCTAAAAGCTTCTTCCTAAGCGACATGTACCTGTGCAGAGCCGGCAGATGTGCATGAACCGTCTCAATCAGATTGTCATATACACTCTCAGGAATATCGCCATCGGATAAATACATGGCCCTTGCGCTGTCATATTTTCTTACCCTTGCATAAAAAGTGTCATTTTTCAGCTTGCTGATGTACATCATGGAAACAGTATTGCTCCACTTCTTGTACGAATCATACACTCCGCGGAACACCTGCTTGCGCAGGCTTCTGTCCTTGCTGCTTAAAAAATCTATGAAATTGCCGTGCGTGATACGGATTTTATTTCCCTCGACATCAGTGATATACGGGAATTTGATATCCGCGTTGTTGAACATGCTGAATATATTCTCCGGTGCTGCAGCCATCTCACCGCACTGCGCCAGGATATTCTCCTCTGCAGCCGATAAAGTATGCGCTTTCTGACGCATTATCTCATCAATCGCACGCTTATAGTGCATAAGCTCATTGCTCTCACTGTAAAAGCTCTCAAGCCTTTTATCATCTATCTGCAAAATCTCCGGACTCGAAAATGCCAGCGCACCTGATGCCTGAACAGTCAGTGTCTCAGCCTTTGACACATATGCCTGATATTTCGACACAGCAGTGTCCTGATGTGAGCGCTCATTCGCATAGACCACTATACGCTCCAAATAATAAGACAGCTCATCCTGCTTCTTAAAAAAATCAAGCAGCGTTGCTGCACTGTCGGCCAGATGTCCCTTAAATCCGGATAGCTTTTCTGCAAGCTGTGACGCTTTTTCACACTCAGCCTCCCACAGCTCATCTGTCTCATACATATCCTCAAGCTTCCATTTGTACTCGTCTGAGATTTCATCTCTCTTTTGAAGCCTTTTCTCACTCATTTTGTGTTACCTTCTATCTTACTTTTCTTGTTCTCAGGGGTTTTTGAATAGTTACCTTGTTTTCAACTCTTCAGAACCACCCCACGCACATTCGCAAAACCGCACGATGTTTTTATAAAACTACCCACACATCTGCTCTGCAAAATGCATATAGACGTGTGGGATATATGTGAATTATAACAATTAAGCTCTACTTTGTAATTAAAGTGCCCATACCACCTGAAACAGTCTTGCCCTCTTTATTGAGCTTTGTGATAAGCACCGAACGGATTGCAGAGTCACCGATAAAGTCGATAGCCGCCTCAATCTTTGGAGCCATGGTACCTTCATCAAACTCGCCTGCTGCAAGGTACTTCTTTGCCTCATCAACAGTCATGGTATCAAGCGGCTTCTCATCCTCCTTGCCATAGTTCAGGCAAACCTTGTCAACGCTTGTAAGTATAACAAGTCTGTCGGCATCAAGAGTATCTGCAAGCTTTCCTGCTGCAAGATCCTTCTCGATAACAGCACTGGCGCCCTGAAGCTTATTATCCTGTGCTAAAACAGGGATTCCACCGCCACCACATGCGATAACAACCTGATCTGCATCAACAAGAGCCTTAATAGCATCCTTTTCCACTATATCAACAGGCTTTGGAGCTGCCACAACTCTTCTGTAGCCTCCCTCAACCTGTGTCACATGGTTGCCCTTCTTCTCCTCTTCCTCAGCCTCAGCCTCTGTCATAACACGGCCAATGATCTTTGTCGGATGATAAAAAGCCTCATCATACGGGTCAACAACCACCTGTGTAAGTATTGTAGAAACGGTCTTGTAAATTCCTCTGCCAAGAAGCTCTGTACGAATAGCATTCTGTAAATCATATCCTATATAGCCCTGGCTCATTGCAGAGCAGACTGCTGTAGGTGTAGCTGTATACTCAGGATAAATCCTGCAAAACTCAGACATAGCGGTGTGAATCATGCCCACCTGCGGTCCGTTGCTGTGTGTGATAACAACCTCATAATCGTCCCTGATAAAATCTGCAACTGCCTTTGCTGTATGCTTTGTAGCCTCGTGCTGCTCCGGAAGAGTTGTTCCAAGAGCATCATGTCCGAGTGCAATAACTATTTTTTTCTTCTTCATGCCGACCTCCTATGCTGCATCCGCTCAATGTGTATTATATCTCATAATCATAAACCGATGTGTATACTATTATAAATCTACATATAAACCATCAATTTTGAAGAATTCCTATGCGGTGCAAAAGTAAAATTATTTATATACATTATCTAATATTTTAGGGAATTTGTCTAGTACTTTGAACTGATTTGAACAACATTTCCGCCACAACATAGCGAACGTAAGCCGCGCATAGCAGCGGCGCACACGTAAGCACAATTCCGCCACAGCGTAAGGGACGTAAGCCCCGGGCACCGGTGGCGCACACGTACTCTTGCAGGAGCAAATAGCGAAGTGGCTTAGATACTGTAGAAATTATGCCCATGAATCGAGTAGGAGGCGGTGACTAACCGCCGTCCTCTCACAGCACCGTACGTACCGTTCGGTATACGGCGCTTTCAATAGTTAACGTGCACAGACTGATAGGCTGTGGCTAAATCATAAAAGCCACTGTTTATCAGTCTTTCTTTATTCAGCGCCCAAATCACAGCTTTGTTATTGCTGATATACCAATACTTTCTGCGACTGTTTGCTATTGTTGACGCATAGTGTTCTGGGATTCCAAGTTTGACTAGATTTTTATATTTCGTTCTAGGTTTCTTCCACTGTTTCCATATACACATGCGTATTCTGTGATAGAGCCATCCGTTGATGTCATCTATGTTGCTCTTCATACTTGCAATTCCGTAGTAGTTAAGCCATCCCCTTGCATACACCTTGATTTTCTCAAGGCTTGGCTTGATTGACTGACATCGCTTACGGGAAGATAACTCCTTCAATCTGGACTTAAACTTCTTCCATGACTTCGAATGAACTCGGACATAAGTGCCTTTCCCGTTCCTTCCCAATGCAAAGCCAAGGAATTTAAAATTTCGGATTGCAAACACGCTGACAGTACGGCTCTTTTCTCGGTTGACTGTAAGTTTCAGCCTCTTCTCAAGATATTTTGTACTGCTTTCCAAGAGTCTCTCTGATGCTCGCTTGCTCTTTGCAAGAAGCACGATGTCATCTGCATATCTTATGCATGGAACACCTCTTTTCAGGAACTCCTGGTCGAACTCATTGAGGTAGACATTTGCCAGCAATGGTGATAGATTTCCACCTTGTGGTGAGCCTTCCTCTGTGTCAATGACCACTCCGTTTTCCATTACACCGCTTTTCAGATAGCGCTTTATCAACTGTACTACACGTTCATCTTTTACATTCTTCCGGAGAAGATTGATGAGAATTTCGTGATTAAGAGTATCGAAGTACTTTGACAAGTCAAGGACTACAGCAAATGTATAGCCTTGTTCTGCATACTCCTTAACCTTAAGTATTGCATCTTTTGCACTTCTGTTCGGACGATAGCCATAGCTACCATCTGCAAACAGCGGTTCATAGATTGGCACTAACTGTTGGGTTATTGCCTGTTGAAGTGTACGGTCTATCACTGTTGGTATGCCAAGCTTTCGCACACCACCATCTGGTTTGGGAATCTCAACTCGTCTTACTGGAGACGGAGTATACTTTCCACGATAAATGCGGTCGGTTAACTCTTGTTGATGTTCCTTTAGATATGGAAGAGCCTCTTCAATGGTCATGCCATCAATTCCCGGCGCTCCCTTGTTTGCCTTAACTCTCTTATACGCTCTGTTAAAGTTGTCTTTATACAGTATCGTTTCCAAAAGTCTCGGCTGTGCACTGTCTCTTTCTTTCCATATCCGATTGAATGACCTAGACGCTTTCACATATTACCGGGAATACAACCCCTTACTTTTTTATGAGCATAACTAACGGACGCTCTCAGCCTCCCACTCTATGACAGCTCCACTGGATGCATCGATCGTAAAGTCATATTCCGTTCCGCCATAGATGATCTTGCCTTCGTATTCCGGACGTCCATCATCATAATCGAATTTCCATTCGTAGATGTCCTTTTGTGTTGCACCGCTTACACGGCCAAGTGCCGTCTGCTTTGCATCTGCCTCACTGACAGTAACGTTACTGCTATTGCTGACACTCCATCCGGATGTTTTTTCATCGTATGCGGAACTTAAAATCTCACCGGTATCCACGGCTATTTCATAGTCGTACTTCTTACCGCCTGCGTACCATTCAATTTCATATACCTGGCGTCTGCCTTCATAGTCCAGCTTTGACTTGGTGATCGTTGCATCCGTTGCCTTCACTCCGGCATGCTCAAGAGCTATCTTCTGTGCCATTTCCTCATCCACTGTGCCGGTTACCGTCTGCGCGGTAGCTGCGGCAGAACTCTGCGTTGTGGCAGAATCGGCAGCGGGGACTGTCGCCTCCGTCTGTGCCTGGGTATCTACCGCATTCTTCTCCCGGCTGCTCATTTCCATGACTGCACCCGTTTCTGCATTTACAGTGTAGGCATAAGCATAATCGCCCGAAGTAAACTCAACCTTATAGCAGGACGACCCTGCTACTTCATTCAGGGTCGTCGCTGAAATTGCTGCATCCTCCGCAGCAATATTGGCTGCCTTTAACGCTACCTCCTGAGCTGCTTCCATGCTGATCAGCTGTGCCTGGCTGCTTGGCTGCTGATTTATCACTGGTTTACCGCCACATCCGGTCATAGCCACTGCCAGGGACAGTGCTGCGCCGGTTAAAATCAATTTACGTTTCATCATCTATCTTTGCCTCCTTCTATTCAAAGTGAATTGCGTAGATTGTAGCAGGCAGCCTTTTGTTGTGTCAATAGACGATTTTTAATTTTTCTATTAAATTTTCATGTAATCTATTGCGGTAATCATAGCGGAGAGCGTAAGGCCGGAAAAAAGAACCAGGTTATAGGGAACTCCAAGGTTTTGGGAAAAATCCCTTCCCAGACCTACGATATTGAAATGGTTTGCAAACAGGAATGCCAGTATCACCAGTGGCACTGTCAGCCACACGATTTCATAGCGGCCTTTCAGTACCAGTGAAAAATGCCCTACCAGCCATGAGGACAGCGCCTGTGTCATCTCATATTTATAGGCAAGATAACTGGTAATTCCGCCGATCACATTTCCAAACATGATACCCGCCAGCGGAACCATAACAAGATCCTTGAACCGGATCCTCTGGATGAACCAGACAAAAACCCATGTGCTTAAGATTGCCGTAGCAAAGGCAAAAAGGGCGCGACTCCACAAGTTGGAAGCCGGCATAAACAACAGCGTAAGCAAAATGCCAAGCTGGGCAGAGGAGATCGTTGCACCGGTTGTGGGAGAAATAAATTTGTTGCTGCACAATTGCTGCATGATCAGCCCCGCCACACTCATTCCTATACCTGTACACAAAATTGCCAGAAGCCGGGGCAGCCTGGAGATGAGGAAGATCCCCATTTGCTCCGGATCTCCATTAAAAAGATCTGCAGGCATAATATCGATGACTCCTACAAATAAGGAGCAACAGGACAAGAGAAACAGTATCGTAAGCAGGACAATGGTTGATCGATGCGACTTGATAAAATCAACTCCTTTCTTTTCTAGGTTAGTCATCACTAACCAAATAGTAAAATAAATACGCAGCTTTGATCAGACTTACCATGCCTCTCGCACTGCGTATCGCTTTGCTATAATATCATATACAGTTAGTTTTGTGCAACTTCGCAAAAGCACTGATTTTTTCCATGAGATAGTGAATAAATTGTGCAAATTGCTATTTTTTAATTTTAATATTCTCACATATCGGTCTTCATCATACTCCCATCCGCAAACATCACAATAATATTTTTAGTCTGTTCATTTTCGTTCAAATACATATTCCGATTCAGATGACAAATCTCTTCTGAAAGTATATCCAAGTCTGTCAAATTTTCGTATCTCTTCAGGATTCTCAATTTCTCTTTCTGCCATGAACCGGACCATCTCCCCTCGGGCCATTTTGGCATATGTCCCTTTCGTTACCAGTTTATTTCCCGATAACTCACAAAAGGAGACCGTAATATAGGTATCCTTAGGTGTCAGATACTTTTCTATGCATTTTGAGTATTCTTTTGATGCCAGATTAATGATAACCCTGCTGTCATCAATCACTGAACGATATAATCTCTCCCCCCAGTAATCATACAGATTTTTTGCATCTCCTATCCCGACCTTTGCCTGCATTTCTAACCGGTACGGTGTCACCCCATCCATTGGTTCCAAAACCCCATAAAACGCAGACAGGATTCTCAAGTGCTTTTGTACATATGCAAGCTGTCTATCCTCAAACACAGCTGGTGCCATATACTGAAATGCGATTCCTTCATAGGATAATACTGCCGGAGTAAGTCCACGGTACAGATCCATAGTTTCCAGTCTGTGAAAGTTCTGTTCGGCAATCTTATCGTTACATTTCCAGACTGCTTTCAGCTCTTCTTTGGATTTGCTTTTCATCCAGTTTAATACTTCTGCTGTCTTATCAATATAGACAGGCA
>OGNQ01000970.1_pt1 | contig 23740 bp, 21 predicted proteins | sample 1573481 | NCBI WGS metagenome assembly OGNQ01 (sample SAMEA2581920, study PRJEB24529) | metagenome | biome: Human gut stool | place: China | collected 2011 | reverse complement strand
CCTTGCCAAGGGCTACGGGGATTTGATAGCATTTCTTTACTAACTTTCCATTTACTTCAGTACCACTTTATCCAGATGCCAGATCTCATCCACATACTGCTGGATGGTTCTGTCGGAGGTAAACTTGCCAGAGCAAGCCACGTTCAGGATCGCGCTCTTAGCCCAGTTGTCTTCGTCGCGGTAAGCGGCTTCTACTCTCTTCTGTGCCTCTGCGTAGGACTTGAAGTCCTTGAGGATGAAGTAAGTATCCGCCTTGGCGGTGCACTGGGTGTTCAGTAGGGAGTTGTACAGCGGACGGAACAGTTCGGGATCTCCCGGTGCGAAGGTTCCGTTGATCAGCTGCATCAGTACCTTGCGGACATCCTGATCATTGTTGAAGATTTCCATGGGATCATAGCCACCATGGTTCTCGAAGTTAATAACTTCCTGTGCGGACAGACCGAAGATAAAGGCATTCTCTTCGCCCACTTCTTCTACGATCTCCACGTTGGCACCGTCCATGGTTCCCAGAGTCAGGGCACCGTTCAGCATGAACTTCATGTTACCGGTACCGGATGCTTCCTTACTTGCCGTAGAGATCTGCTCAGAGACATCTGCTGCCGCGAAGATGATCTCTGCGTTGGATACGTTGTAGTTCTCGATAAATACAACCTTGATCTTGCCGTTAATGGCAGGATCGTTGTTCACCACATCCGCTACGGAGTTGATCAGCTTGATGGTCAGCTTTGCGTTACGGTAACCGGCTGCTGCCTTCGCGCCGAAGATAAAGGTTCTGGGGTAGAAATCCAGTTCCGGATGCTCCTTCAGTTCGTTATACAGGTGCATTACATGCAGAATATTGAGCAGCTGTCTCTTGTACTCATGCAGACGCTTTACCTGTACATCGAAGATGGATCTGGGATCTACTTCGATACCATTGTGCTCTAAAATGTATTTTGCCAGACGTACTTTATTCTGGTACTTAATGTTCATGAATTCCTGCTGTGCCTTTTTGTCATCCGCATATACCTTCAGGCGGGAGATCTGCGGCAGATCGGTGATCCAGTCGTCACCTACGTGAGCCGTTACCCAGTCAGCTAACAGCGGGTTCGCATGCAGCAGGAAACGTCTCTGGGTGATACCGTTGGTCTTATTGTTGAAGCGCTCCGGGAACATCTCGTAGAAGTCCTTCAGTTCCTGCTTCTCCAGGATCTCGGTATGCAGTCTTGCCACGCCGTTGACTGAGTAACCGGAAACGATAGCCATATTTGCCATCTTCACCTGTCCATCATAGATGATGGCCATCTTGCGGATCTTCTCCTGTACATCCACGCCGGGTACATTGCTGTACTTCTGCTGGATATCCAGAACGAATCTGCGGTTGATCTCCTCTACGATCTGGTAGATTCTGGGAAGCAGTCTGGAGAACAGTTCGATGGGCCATTTCTCCAATGCTTCCGCCATAATGGTATGGTTGGTGTAAGCGCAGGTCTTGGTGGTGATCTCCCATGCTTCTTCCCAGGTCAGATAATAATCATCCATCAGCACACGCATCAGCTCTGCGATTGCTACAGTAGGATGGGTATCGTTCAGCTGGAACGTAACCTTCTCATAGAATTTATGGATATCGTCATGCTTTCTCATGTACTTCTCTACAGCTTCCTGTACGGATGCAGAGATGAAGAAATACTGCTGCTTCAGACGCAGCTCCTTACCTGCATAGTGATTGTCGTTGGGATACAGAACCTCTACGATATTACGTGCCAGGTTCTCCTGCTCTACCGCCTTCTGGTAATCGCCCTTATCAAAGGAATCCAGCTGGAAGCACTCTACAGGCTCCGCATCCCAGATACGCAGGGTGTTTACAATGCCATTGCCATAACCCACGATGGGGAAATCAAACGGAATTGCCTTAACAGACTGATAACCTTCCTGGGTAAATACATTTCTGCCATTCTCATCGGTGTGTACGCTGACATAACCGCCGAACTTTACGATCTTGGCGTATTCGGGTCTGCGCAATTCAAAAGGATTGCCGTTCATCAGCCAGTTATCGGGAACCTCTACCTGATAACCGTCGCGGATTTCCTGCTTGAACATGCCATAACGATAACGGATACCGCAGCCGTATGCGGGATATCCCAGCGTTGCCAGGGAATCCAGGAAACATGCTGCCAGACGTCCCAGACCACCGTTACCCAGTGCTGCATCCGGCTCCTGGTCTTCGATCAGGTTCAGATCCAGTCCCAGTTCTTCCAAAGCTTCTGCTACGGGCTTATATGCCTTTAAGTTGATGAGGTTATTACCCAGTGCTCTTCCCATCAGGAACTCCATGGACATGTAGTAGACCATCTTGGGATCTTCCTTCTCATATGCCTTCTGAGTCTCCATCCAGTTCTCTACGATACGATCCTTGATCGCATAAGATACTGCCTGGAAGATCTGCTGTGCATCTGCTTCTTCCAGATTCTTACGATACAGGGTGCGCACATTATATTCCACACTTCTCTTGAAGAGCTCCTTGTCGAACTCTTTTGCCTTTACCGGCTTCTCGCTGGCTGCTACTGATTTTTTCACCTGTGTTCTCCTCTCTATTGCCTCTCCGGTACTGTACTCTTCTCAAGATATTCCGCACCGGATAGCGTTATGATTTCATCCATATTCTTAACCAAATACAGGTAATATTATAACAAACTTCCATGCGCATTCCAACTGTTTTCGCCGGTTTTCGTAAGTTTCGTAAATGTTTTTCCGAAACAGAAAAGATTCCGCGGTCCTCCCCGTTGGGAAAACCACAGAATCTCTTTATTCCGGCATTTTATTGCAAAACTTTTATACTCTCTCCACAGCGATCACTGCGTTCTCGCCATTGATGTTCCATTCCTTGGATACGGCATATTCCGCACCGCTTGTCAGTTCGTCTGCCAGAACCTTTCCGCTGATGGCGTCTTTGTTCTTCCGGGCGATCTCGGACAGCCTGTCGTTGCCGTTGATGGATACGCGGATGTGATCAGTCACTTCGAAGCCGCTCTCCTTACGCATGGTCTGGATCTTGCTGATGATCTCGTATACGAAGCCTTCCTCTACCAGTTCCGGTGTCAGGTTGGTATCCAGCACAACGGTCATCTTATTGTCCTCCTGAGATACATAGCCTTCCTTCTGTGCCATGTCGATCAGCAGATCGTCCTTGGTCAGTTCCACAGCCACACCGTCTACATCGAACTTTAATGCGCCGTCTGCATTCAGTTCATCCATGGCTGCGTTGCCGTCCAGTGCAGCCAGGTGCTTCTGGATGCCGCCTAACTGTTTGCCATATTTAGGTCCTACGGTACGCAGCTGAGGCTTGAAGGTATAGGAAGTAAAGTCACGTACGTCATCGGTGAATACCACTTCCTTGACGTTTAACTCATCCTCAATGATCTCCTGGTAGAACTCACTTAAGGTGAAATCTGCCTTGATATACATTCTGCTGATGGGCTGACGGTTCTTGATGGCAGCCTCGTTACGGCACGCACGTCCCATAACGACAGCATCCAGTACATCCTCCATATCCTCTTCCAGCTTCTTGTCGATGTGATCCTTGTTCACTACCGGGAAGTCACACAGATGGATACTCTCGGGAGCGGATGCATCATTGCTTCTTACCAGGTTCTGGTAAATATCCTCTGTCATGAAGGGGATCATGGGTGCGGCTGCCTTACAGATGGTCACCAGTGCGGTGTACAGCGTCATGTAGGCATTGATCTTATCCTGCTCCATACCCTTTGCCCAGAAACGCTCACGGCTGCGTCTTACATACCAGTTACTCATCTCATCGACGAAGTCCTGCAGAGCCTTGGCAGCCTCGGGGATACGGTACTGGTCCAGATTGCTGTCTACTTCTGCAACGGTAGAGTTCAGCTTGGACAGCAGCCACTTATCCATTACGGGCAGTTTGTCGTATTCCAGTGTATATTTGGAAGCATCAAAATTGTCAATATTCGCATACAGTACGAAGAATGCGTAGGTGTTCCACAGAGTACCCATGAACTTACGCTGTCCTTCCTGTACGGCCTTGCCGGAGAATCTCTTCGGCAGCCAGGGTGCGGAACTGGTGTAGAAATACCAACGGATGGCATCTGCACCGTAGGTCTCCAGTGCGTTGAAAGGATCTACTGCATTGCCCTTACTCTTACTCATCTTCTGGCCGTTCTCATCCTGTACGTGGCCCATAACGATAACGTTCTTGTAAGGAGCCTTGTTGAAGAGCAGGGTGGACTCTGCCAAGAGTGAATAGAACCATCCACGGGTCTGATCCACTGCCTCGGAGATAAAGTTGGCAGGGAACTGCTGCTCGAACAGTTCCTTATTCTCAAACGGGTAATGATGCTGTGCGAAAGGCATTGCTCCGGAATCGAACCAGCAGTCGATCACCTCGGGAACACGCTTCATCTGCTTGCCGCACTCGGGGCAGGTGATAGTAATCTCGTCAATGTAAGGACGATGGAATTCTACAGTCTTCGCCTTCTCATTGCCGCTCATCTTGTACAGCTCTTCACGGCTGCCGATGGAATGCTGGTGTCCGCATTCGCACTCCCAGATATTTAACGGAGTACCCCAGTAACGGTTACGGGATACGCCCCAGTCCTGAATATTCTCCAGCCAGTTGCCGAAACGTCCCTCACCGATGGAAGCGGGGATCCAGTTGATGGTCTTATTATTACGTACCAGATCATCCTTCACAGCGGTCATCTTGATGAACCAGGACTCTCTTGCATAGTAGATCAGCGGAGTATCACATCTCCAGCAGAAAGGATAATCATGCTCGAACTTCGGTGCATCGAACAGCTTGCCCTCTGCGTCCAGATCCTTTAATACCAGAGGATCTGCATCCTTTACAAATTTACCGGCATAAGGAGTCTCTGCGGTCAGGTCACCCTTGCCGTCTACGAACTGTACGAAAGGCAACTCATAGTTGCGTCCGATACGGCTGTCGTCTTCACCGAAAGCAGGAGCGATATGAACGATACCGGTACCATCGGTCATGGTTACATAATCATCGCAGGTCACGAAATGTGCCTTTTTCTTCTGCTTCTCAGCGGCATCTCCCGCACACTTGTACAGAGGCTCATACTCCTTGTACTCCAGATCCTTACCAACATAAGTCTCCAGTACTTCGTAAGCTGCTTTACCTTCTTCTGCCAGGCTGCCCAGTACCTTGTCTGCCAATGCCTTTGCAATATAATAGGTATAACCGTCAGCAGCCTTCACCTTCAGGTAGGTCTCCTCCGGATTCACGCACAGTGCCACGTTGGAAGGAAGGGTCCAGGGAGTTGTGGTCCATGCCAGGAAATATGCATCCTCGCCCTTTACCTTGAAACGTACGATAGCGGAGCGCTCTTTGACTGCCTTATAGCCCTGTGCCACTTCGTGACTGGACAGCGGGGTTCCGCAGCGAGGGCAGTAGGGAACAATCTTGAAGCCCTTGTACAACAGACCCTTGTCCCAGATGGTCTTCAGTGCCCACCACTCGGACTCGATGAAATTGTCATCATAGGTAACATAAGGGTTATCCATGTCCGCCCAGAAACCAACGGTACGGGAGAAATCTTCCCACATTCCCTTGTATTTCCAGACGCTCTCTTTACATTTGTCAATGAAAGGTGCCAGTCCGTATTCCTCGATCTGCTCCTTGCCATCCAGACCCAGCAGCTTCTCAACTTCCAGCTCTACGGGAAGTCCGTGGGTATCCCAGCCTGCCTTACGGGGAACCATATATCCCTTCATGGTACGGTATCTGGGGATCATATCCTTGATGGTACGGGTCTCTACATGACCGATGTGGGGCTTACCGTTGGCGGTAGGCGGTCCGTCGTAGAAGGTATAGGTCTCGCCTTCCTTACGATGCTCCATACTTTTTTTGAAAATGTTGTTGTCTTCCCAGAATTTCTCGACGGCTTTCTCACGGTCTACGAAATTCAGGCTTGTAGGTACCTGCTTGTACATAGTGCGCTTCCTTTCTTTTCTTATTACAGCTTTTGTACTATTCAGCGCCTCATTCACAAAATCGCATCTTCGATGCTTTCCTCTGAATAGTACAAAAATAAGCTCCGTCCCGTAACAGGACGAAGCTTATGCATTCGTTAACCACCTCTTACAACATACTTCCTATTATATAGGAGTGATATGCTTCCCGATAACGGCGGGATTCCGTCCAGAACTACCGGCATACGCTTTGGTTCTGACAGCTCAGAAGTGATTTTCACGATTCCCTTACTCGCACCGGTCTCTCACCATCACCGGCTCGCTTTGCCTTTCTGCGGAAAAGTTACTCTCTTCGTCAATGCATTTTTGATATACCGCTATTATATATCTCATTTTTTTGCGTTGTCAAGCCGGATGTTGAGATTTGCTTATAAAGCTTTTCTTTCTTGCTTTTCCGACATTTATTTCATATAATATTTTTATCACTTTAATGTGTATCGGTTAGATTGGAAGGGGCAGGGAATTCTATGGAAAATACACAGAAAAAAAGCAGCAGTAAAATATCATATACTCTGCAGATCATCGGACTGCTTCCTTTACTGGCGCTGGGAATTGCGATGTTGTTTTTCACTTCCCAATGGTTCACAAAAACTATGTATCAGGAAGTGGAACGTGAATTGTATGATGCCACGAAAAGTGCCACTACACTTCTGAACGCTGCCTATCCCGGCGATTACCACCTGGAGGGAGATGTTGCTTATCTTCTGTATAAAGGAGAGACGGATATCACCAGGGACTATTCTCTTTTGGATCAGTTCAAAGAGGATACCGGACTGGACATCACCCTGTTCTATCAGGATACCCGCATTCTGACGACCCTGTATAATGCCCAGGGTGAACGCATCGTCGGTTCCGGTGCTCCCGATATTGTGATCCGGGATGTTTTGAACACCGGCGAAAACCATTTCTACACTCATACCCTCATTAACGGCAAAGCTTATTTTTCCTACTATATACCTCTGCGCAATCAGGACGGCAGCGTCGTCGGAATGCTTTTTGTGGGCAGACCCAGTGAAACAGTCTCCCTATCCATTCAGAATTACGTCTATCCGCTGACGTGGCTGATCATCGGTTTTGTGGCTCTCGTATCTGTCTGCATCTATTTTTACACCAGAAGATTCGTGGCTGTATTACTCCATATCCATAGTTTCCTGTCGGAAGTAGCCTCCGGGAATCTGAACGCCACACTGGATCATTCCGTAACAAAGCGCAGTGATGAGTTAGGTGATATCGGTCGCTGTGCCCTGTCCATGCAGCGTTCTCTCCGTACCATGATCGAGCAGGATGCCCTGACCGAGCTGTACAACCGCCGCAGCGGAGACAAAAAGCTGCGGCAGATCTTCGAGGAAGCCAGATCCTCCCGCCATTCTTTTGCGCTCGCCATCGGAGATATTGACTTTTTCAAAAAGGTTAACGATACCTACGGTCATGAATGCGGGGATACCGTACTGAAAAATGTTTCTGCCCTGCTGAAACAGCATATGTGGCGCCGTGGCTTTGCCGCGCGTTGGGGTGGTGAGGAATTTCTACTGGTATTTGAAAATGTAGATCTTACAGAAGCCCGGAAGCAGCTGGAGCTTCTCATGGACAAAATCCACGAACTGGATACACTCTACGAAGGGCAGCACGTAAAAGTAAATATGACCTTCGGTCTGATCTGTGACCCCGACAAAGATATTCATGCATTATTAAAAGAAGCTGATGAGAAATTATATATCGGTAAAACAAACGGTCGTAACCAGGTGGTATCTTAACCCGGTTACGACCGTTTGTTATTTGTTTCTGATCTTGTTATCTTTAACCTTGCAGGCATTCCGGATTCAACAGGAAATCATAAATATTGATTGTCAGAATACCATATTCATCATAATATGGCTGCACAATATCTTTTGTAATGACAATTTTCTTAAAAGAGTCATCAATCTTCCGGAACGGTCGGATTTCCTGCGTCCGCTTTGCTTCATCCGGAAGAGAATATGCCGATTGAATGTAATATCTGGCAGAACCAAGATTGCAGACAAAATCCACTTCCAGCTGCCTGCGGTTTACCTTTCCTTCCAAATCTTTTTCTGCGATAGGGACAACACCTACATCCACACTATATCCCCGCATCCGGAGTTCGTTATAGATTACATTTTCCATGGAATGTGTCTGCTCCAACTGCCGGAAATGAATTCTGGCATTCCGAAGCCCCAAATCAGAAAAATAATATTTCTTAGGAGTCTCTATATATGACTTTCCCTTAATATCATAACGCTGTGCTGACTCTATCAAAAAAGAATCTTCAAAGTAATCCAAATATTTCTTTATGGTTGCAGAAGTAATTTTAGATTTCTTCACGGTTTTAAAAGTGTTCTTTAGTTTTTCCGGATTGGTCAACGAACCGATCGCAGCGGAAAGAATATTTAGCAGATCTTCCAATTCCCCAATATTCTTTATACGATTCCGTTTCGTAATATCACGGATATAAATTTCGTTAAATAAATTCTGCAGCGCTGTTGCTTTATCCCCGGCACCATCCCGCAGAACCACTAATGGAATTCCACCGTAAAGCATATATTCAGATAACCCGGTACATTTATCTCCGTTATAAACAGACATAAATTCAGCAAAGCTGAGAGGGTACATATGAATTTCATCACCCCTGCCTGCAAATTCCGTAGCAATATCCTTTGACAACAGTTTTGCGTTACTTCCCGTCACAAACACATCAATATTCTCTTTGCGAAGGTATCCATTCAAAACAGCCTCAAAACAATCCAGCATCTGAATTTCATCCAACAGCAGATAATATATTCCCTCTCCTGTAGTTTTCGACCGAATATATGCCATAAATTTCTCCGGATCCACACCCCGCTTTTCCTTTTCGATCTGAATAAGACTTTCACCGATCAGGTAAAGATCATCCGCAGAATCAAAGGCAAACCGTATGATATGGTCTGCTTCCACACCGGAATCTAACAAATGATGATAGAAAATGTTATTCAGCAGATAAGACTTACCACATCTTCGAATACCGGTAATCACCTTGATTAATCCATTGCTCTTTCTTTTTATTAACTTTTCCAAATAGAAATCTCTGCGAATATCCATATATTTTCTCCCTGGAATAGATTTTTGCAACTGGTTGCACTTTTCTATTCTATTATATGGATAATTTAACTGAAAATCAATATACTTGCTTCATTTTTGGAAAAGATTATTGTTCCATCTGTCTGCCCAGGAAGCCCGCCGCAGACAGAGCCAGTTTCTGCTCCACTTCTCCCATTTTGCTCTTCCCGTCATTTTCCAACAGGATCACACTTCCGATGATGTCCCCTTCGCAGATGATCGGCGTGATCAGCTGCCAGGCATAGTCCACGGCAATGTCCTCCGCAATGTTGACATAGTTGCGGTCTCCTTTTGCGGCAATCACAGTCTCTCTATTATTGACCCTCTCTTCCAGTTGACGGCTCACGGATTTATTTAACAGCTGCTTACAGCCTCCTGAGACGGCGATGAACTGGTCTCTGTCCGCGATCAGTGTGGCATGTCCCGACACCTGTGCCAGGCTCTCCGCATACTGTTTGGCAAATGTGGTCATCTCTCCGATGGGGGAATATTTTTTCAGGATGACCTGCCCCTCTCTGTCGGTGAAGATCTCCAGCGGATCACTCTCTCTGATGTGTAACGTGCGGCGGATCTCCTTCGGGATCACGATGCGTCCCAGGTCATCTGATTGTGTCAATCAGGTGCAAAAAATTTTTGTGAAGCCCCGAAAAGCATTGAAATATAAGGATTCTTCAGCTTTCGGAGCTTTCACACCCGTCCTACTCATTGAGTCATTTTAGGACAAAAATCGACATTTTATTCAAAGATGTGAGCCAGTCGTTTTCAACTGGCTCTTTGTTATGCTGTTGCAAACAGATCATCGAATTTCCAGACGATTTCGATGTTCTGATTGTCTGTGACATTGATACGCTCAACCGCATCATACATCAGTTCTTTCAGAGCTTCGTCATTCATGGAACTTGTACGCTCAATGATTGCCTGTTCCTGCTTTGTCTGATTTTCTTTTTCGAGAAAATCTTCATACGCAGCTTCTGCTTCCGCAATCTGAACTTTTAATTCTTCCATACGTTTTTCACGCTCAGAACGGAGAGCAATAAAATCCTCCTTTGTTATGCGACCCTCACGATAGTCCAAGTAGCTTTGAACCTTCTGGGGATCACCACTTTCCAATTCGCTTGTAAGAGCCTTCAAACGTTGTCTAAGCAATGTTCCTTCGGAAATGGTATCCTGGGTATTGCCGACAGATTCGACCGTCATAACGGCAATTTGAGCCTTTAACGAAGCCAAAACAACTTCCTCAATATCCGTCCTGTCCCATCTAACTGATTTGCACAGTTCTTCATTCGTGTCCCAATACGGAGTTACACAATAGAAGTGAACATCTGTGCCAAAAGTTCTTTGGAGCTTACGACCGCAATGAGCACAATAGAATGGAAATGAGTTTTCTTTGTTCTTTTTTGTGTGGGGTCTGACCTTACGCAGAGCCGCCTGTGCTGCTTCAAATTCCTCTGTTGTCACAATGGCTTCATGGGCATTTTCATGGTATATCCAATCTTCCTTTGGAACTCTACGCTGTGACTTCGCACGGATCACCATGCTCTCACGAGTGTGATTCACCATGCAACCGGTGTACTTGACATTCTTCAACATATCCAATATTCGGTTATGTGTCCATAACGCTTTGGAAGGGCTGTCTTTTCTTCTGGCAACACCTTTGTACTGTTGCGGAGTGAGGATGCCCTCAGCATTTAACTCTCTGGCAACCTGACTGGTGGATTTACCAGCGATAACATCGGTGAAAATCCTGCGTACAATCGGTGCCGTTTCGGGGTCAATAATCATCTGATGCTTGTTTTTCGGAGAAACCTTGTAGCCATAAGTACAGCAGGTGATATAGCCACCATTACGCTGTTTTGTTCTCATAGCCGACTTGACCTTTTTGGAAAGGTCTTTACTGTAGTAATCGTAAATCAGGTTACGAAAGGCAATGTCCATACCTGCGGTATTGCCAAGATACTTTTCGCTATCGTAATGGTCGTTAATAGAAATCATTCTGACACCAAGGAACGGAAAAATGTGTTCCAGGTAGTCACCTACTTCCAGATAGTCACGACCAAAACGGGAAAGGTCTTTGACAATCACGATATGGATTTCACCGGCACGGATAAGATCAATCATCCTCTGAAAGTCCGGTCGCTCAAAGTTCGTGCCACTAAAGCCATCGTCGCAGAACTCCATCTGCGGCAGATTAGAAAGGTAAAGGTTCTGTTCGATATGTCGCTGGATCAGCTGACGCTGTGCAGTAACGCTGTTACTTTCATCCTTCGCCCTGTTGGTTCTCTTGTCTACATCTTCCAGAGAAAGACGGAGATAGATGCCAATGCACTTTTTCACATTACGCAACCTCCTTCCTGAGAATGTCGATAGTATCGTAGATAGCCTTGAACTCGTCCATGTGGTTGAACTCAATGCTCAGAGAGCTATCTTTGTTCATCTTCATAGAAACAATCATTGCATCCACCATTTCGGCAGTAACTTCGGTGGCATTGTGATATTTCTTTACAAGTTCAGCCCATTTCTTTTCACCACGGAGCTGTTCTTCAAATCTGTTCGTGGTTCCTTCAAGCTCTGCCAACTGCTTTTCCAAGCGTTTGATCTCGACCAGAATGACTTCACGGGTCTGTGCATAATCCTCATCAGAGATAAGACCCTCACGCAAATCTCGATAAAGCCCTCCAAACAACCCCTTTTTTTGGTCGAGCTTCTTTTTCAGAGACTTGAGTTCATCTTTCTGTCCATTCTGCTTCGCCATGGCTTTCTTCATAGCCAACAACTGATGCAGACTGTCCTGCATATCTACAAACAGGTCAAGTTGTGCCTGGATTGTAGAAAGCACAGCTTCATCCAAGTCTGCTTTACGCATCTTTTTCGCATTGCAGGCTCTTGTGCCATGCTCGGCATAGGTCGGACACTTAAAGGTAAAGTACACCTTGTCTTTCTTTGTGCTGAAAGAACGGACAAGTTTCATTACAGAGCCACAGTCAGCACAGGTGAATTTCTTCCCATAGATGTTTACGGCTTTCGGTAAGTGGTCATACTTACCGCTGTTTGCCTTTGACTTTTCAGCGGCAGCATTGTTGATAGCCTGAACCTTATCGAACAGTTCCTGTTCAATAATAGGCTCATGGGTATTCTCAACGATGATCCAGTTCTGTTCCTCTGTACGATGGAAGGAAATACCGGCATATAAACATTGAGAAGCCTTTCTCTGAGCCAAATGACCCAGATAAGTAATATCCTTCAGGATCTCAGTAATCATGTGCTTGTTCCAGAGGATAACACGGTCTTTTTGGTTGTTGTTCGTAACAATGCCACGGTTTGCTTTGTACTGCCCCGGAGAGAGAACACCGCTGTCATTGAGCTTCTTGTTGATACCCATGTAGCTCATACCTTCGCTACGCCACAGAAAAATCTGCTTTACGACAGGTGCGGTTTCCGGGTTAATAATCAGCTGATTCTTATTGTTTGGGTCTTTCAGGTATCCATACTTTTCCCATGCACCAATAAAGTCGCCGTTTTCCATCTTGTTTCTCAGGGCAGATGATACCTTGCGAGAGATGTCTTTGGCGTAGTAATCGTTGATGATATTGGAAAGGGACACAGAAAGCTGACCGCTTGCTTCTACGGTGTCGGTATCAAAACCATCATTGATAGCAATGAAACGGATACCGAAGAACGGACAGATTTTTTCAAGGAACTCACCGGTCTCGATATAGTTACGTCCAAGTCTGGAAAGGTCTTTTACTACGATACAGTCAACCTCTTTTGCCTGAACTGCTTCCATCAGCTTCTGCCATTCAGGACGGTCAAAGTCCGTTCCGGTATAGCCATTGTCAACAAAGGTTCCTGCCAGTTCCAGATACGGACGATTGCTTACATACTCATTGAGCAATGCCAGTTGATTTTCGATGGAATCAGAGCTATTCAGATTATCTTCACGAGAAAGACGAGCGTAGATAGCAGTCTTGTGAACGACAGTAAACTGTTCCGCAGCAACGGTCTGACTGGCTAATGCCTGTTGACGGCGCTTTGACGGTCTTGCCATTTAGCTCACCTCCCTTATGAACGAAATCACCTTCTTTGCGTCGGCTTTCGCTTTTTCTTCCTCCAGGAACTCCATAATCGCCTGGAACTGATCTGCGTTATTCAGAACAACATGAACCTGCTTATCCTCGGTAATCTCAATTCTATCAATGAAATTGACTACGACTCTGCGGTTCAGTTCCTGAATGTTTTCGTATTCTCTGAACTGTGCAAGCCAGCTCTGCTGTTCCGTGAGACCAGAACTGATTTGATTTTTATTACCTACCAGACGGGCAATAGCTTCTTTGGCTTCCTGAATGTTCTTGTCGAACTCAGCCTTAAAAATAAAGTATTCCTCACGAGTAATCATTTCTGTCTTGAAGTCCTCGTACACATGAGCTTTCATCTGCTTGTTGTGTTCGATAACTTCTTCCTGTCTGGCAATTTTTGAAGCGATACGCTCCATTTCACGGCGCTCCCAAGAGATACCGTTCAATTCCCCAAGGGCAATTTCCAAGTTTAAGGCAAGAGAAACCTGTGCCTGAATGACCGCAAGAGCAGCATCGTAAACAACCTGTTCCTTTACGGTGTGTGCATCACATACCTTGCGATCTACCTTATTGGCATTGCAAACGAAGTACACATACTCCTTGCCTGCGGACTTGGTTTTCTTTCTGGTCATGGTACTCTGGCAATCAGCACAGAACACCTTACCTGAAAACAGATGCACAGAATTATCACCCGAAGGACTTCTTGTGTCCTCAAGCATGAGCTTCTGAACCATATCGAAAATGGAAGGAGAGATAATCGCATCATGTGCGTTCTCCGTTCTCATCCAATCCGCTTCATTTTTTGTGGTTCTGCTTTTGATTTTATGGTTTGGAGTTGTTGTCTTTCCCTGAACCAGAGTGCCGGTGTACATCTCATTTTTCAAAATGCGATAAATCGCTTTTGCGCCCCAATCGGTCTGAATCTGTTTCTTGAAACCAGACTGGTATTTGGAACCACTCTGTCTCTTATATTCATAAGGGGACGGAACACCGTCTTTATTCAGCTTGTCTGCAATCTGTGCAGGACTGAAGCCATCCATCTTCATGCTGAAAATGCTCTGGATGACCGGAGCAACTGTCTGGTCGATGACCAGTTTGTTTTTATCATCGTCAGATCTACGGTAGCCGTAGACCACATGACTTCCAACAAATTCGCCATTTCTTCTCTTGGTCTCCAAGTTGGAACGAATCTTGATGGAAATGTCTCTGCTATAAGAGTCGTTAATCAGGTTTTTGAACGGAAGAATGATTTCGTTGCCTGCCTGCTGAGACTGTGCAGAGTCGTAGTTGTCGTTGATGGCAATAAAACGGATGCCCAGGGACGGGAAAATCTTCTCAATGTATCTGCCGGAATCAATGTAGTCACGACCAAAACGGGAAAGGTCTTTGACAATGATGCAGTTGATTTTTCCTGTTTTGACCTGTTCCATCATTCGCTGAAAGTCAGGACGGTCAAAATTAGCACCTGTATAACCATCATCGCAGAACTCCTGAACCAAAGTGATCTCAGGGTTTCTGCTCAAATAATCTTCAATCAGCTTTCGCTGGTTAGCGATACTGTTGCTTTCTTTCTTCTCGCCAGAAGAAAGGTCACCATCTTCCTTCGATAAACGCAGGTAGATGGCGGCATAGTAAATCTTATCAATACTTTTTTGCATAGTGCGCCACTCCTGTTTGTTAATCGTCCGAAGCTGAAAAAACAAACCGGAGTTTTCGCATGATTTTGTCCAAGGCTATGTTACCATAGCGGACTGCGAAAATCCAGTTTGTCACCGCATTAGTATCTCGCCAATTTCTTCCAACGGATTTATCCGTTACATAGAAGCAATCATGTTGATGAAGTTGTCAGTAATCGTATTCTGCGTATTTGCAAACGACACTCTCACAACCGTGTTGCCTACTTTGAACTGGTAAGGATTTTTAATCTGCTCGATAAAGGATTTGATTCTTTCCTCACTCGGCAAAGAGCGATCAATTTTCACATCTCGAATATCCACCAGCTGTTCCGCTGCTGTAGATTTTGTCGCTTCACTTCTTGTCATCTGCAATCACCACCTTCGTTTATCATTCTTGCCAAAATCTCCCTGAGTTATTCATGGAACCTCATCGGCAAAAGTATAGGCAGCCCCACAAAGGTAGGTCTGCCCATAGTTTTCACTGACGAGAGGATGTACTCAAATCAAGACTGACAAGCAACGCTCTATTGATACCGAACATTTCCTGTCGGGTAACTCTACCCAAATATCTTTCAATTCGCTGCTTATCAATGGTTCTGATTTGCTCCAACAACACCATAGAAGGTCTGCTGAGAGCCGGGTTATCTCTAATCAGAAAATGGGTTGGCTGTTTTGTCTTTTTTCTGGTTCTGGCTGTGACGGTTGCCACAACCAGAGTAGGGGCGTGCCGGTTGCCGGTGTTGTTCTGAATAACAACAACCGGGCGAACACCACCTTGTTCAGAGCCGCAGAACGGAGACAGGTCAGCCAAATATATATCGCCACGGCGGTATTCCCAATTTTTATCCATCACCTGTTTGCCCTCCTTTCATCGTCTTATGTAAGAGGGGCAGAAACTGCCCCTTCGTGTTTACTATGTCGTTCCCATATTTGTCCTCGACACCCCTGGGAGACAGAATACTGTCTGGGAAATCATCAGACGGTCAGCTGCTAACAGACTCCATAGGAATCTAACCTCCCCGTGGTTCTCACCGGGCTACCCCCATTGCGTGATCCCCGTTCCCTGAAAAGAGAAAAGGGGCTGTGGCTGGGCAGAAGTATCATTGTGCCTGTTGCTTTCATTGCCGTATCGGGAGCAACCCGATATTTACGAGCCGATAGTTCTCGCTCTTGCCACAGGAAGGACAGACAAAAGTAACGTAAGTGACTCTATCTCCTAAGTAGCAGGTCATTGCGTATCGCTGATGTGGCTGATGCTCTCGCACCGACAACAGGAATGTATCTGATGAATGACTATTTAGTTTTCAAGGAACAATCAGCCGTTTTCTTTGGCTGTATCTAAATTGTACCTGTTCCTCATGCAAGTTTTTATTGCCTCGTAGGTATAGTTTTGAGGTTATTCACGACCTAAAAATATGTAATCAAGGGTTGTCTCAAAGCGCACAACCAGTTCGATTGCCAAATCAATAGAGATACCTCTGTTGCCGGTTTCAATTCGTGCAATGGTGTTTGCGGCAACACCTAACTGCTCCGCAAGCTGTTCCTGTGTAAGCCCATGTTCCTTTCTCAAGGCTTTAATTCTTTTTCCGCTTTCAACCAAGTCGTAATACATTTTCGTTCCTCCGTGTTTTTGAATTTGTGAAGTTGCAAAATCAAAAACAGCGGGAGGAGATCGTGCCCGATTCTCAATACCCTTTGCCATCTGCCTGTCCTCCTTGCAGGCATAAAAAAAGAGCCGGAGTAAATTACTCCAAGCTCTCGTTCATGCCTTTGTGTTAATTATGGGGGAAAATAGGCAGGTATAAAAAAAGCCCCGTACCCATTACAGGCACGAGGCGTAACTCTCTCTATTCAATTTTATGCCGCTATCTCCCAGCATAGCCATTTTAACACTGGACAAGTCGGACTTTCAGTAGGGGAACCGTCGTATTTTCATCGGATTTTAGTCGGACTAAAATCCTGTCTTAGCATTCACAATAACACAATGCTTCTTCCTCCCGGGCACTTTCCAGGAAATCTTTCAATTTAGGAATGGCTGTTCCCCAAAGTGACAGACCAAATAACAGTATCGCTTCTTTCTTTCGGTCATAGTAGGTGCTGCGTTCCATATTCAAAACCTCCAGCATTTCTGATTCCCTGTACTTGAAGCGGTTGAGATATGCCTTTGAGATAATCTCACAGTACAGAGCGCCTTTATCTGGATATTCTCTGATTTTCAACATAGCCATATCTACCAGTTCAATGATCCACTTTGTCTCAAATAAGCTGCGAATGCGTTCTTCAAATCGTTCTCTCGCTTCATCCGGAGCAAAGTTCTCCAGATAAATCAATGCACCATCTAAGCTGTCACCGTAAGTACAAATAAGGGTATCACATACATCATTCGCACGATCAATGGTAGACCAGCACACCTCTCGATATATGGATAAAATCAGCTTTGCTCTTTCATACAGAACCTTCTCGTCAATGTTCTGCATCCGGCAAAGCATTCGAATACTGCTTAATACCTGTGTATTATATCTGCTCATTCAGAATCTCCTTTCAGCCTAATCCATAAAATAAGAATTCCTTTCTAACTCCTGTCACTTGGCTAAAGGGAAACAAATACCATGGGACAAGAATGACTATAACTTCCGATATTTGATTAAAATAACAGAAGTGAAATCGGAAGTTCTTGACTTTATAAAAGTTCCGATATATAATTAAGTGGAATTAAAACTTCTGTTATGATTCTTATTATAGCATTTTCCAGAAGTTTGTCAACAAATAATCGGAAGTTACGAATAAATATTTTTTGAAAGGAAGGATACTACCATGACATTTGGAGAAAAAATTAAAGAAGCTCGTTTGGCTATGAACCTATCTCAAACGGAGCTTGCCCAGATGACCGGCATTTCCGAAAGATCCCTTTACACCTATGAGCAGCTCGGAACACTCCCCAGAAAAAGCAACATCAGAAAACTTGCTGAAGCACTGCATATCTCTGTGTCCTATCTTTTGGACGAATCTGAAACGGATAGCCAGAGCCATATAGATCAGGATATGTTTATTTTAGAGGCAAAGGAAAACTTCGGTTCAAAAGGAGCAAAAGAAGCTCAGGAAGTGTTGGGTCGTGTAAATTCTCTGTTTGCCGGTGGAGAATTGGACGAGGACGCAAAAGATGTATTCTTCCAGGCGATTATGTCAGTTTATATGGACTCTAAGAAAACAGCACGGGAAAAGTACACTCCGAAGAAATACAGAAAGCATAAAGATAAAGAGTAAAATCCTCAAGCACAGAATATGTTTTCTGTGTGCGATTCGGAGGTGAAGCAAATGAAAACGGCAGAGCATATCATTGAAACTGTCGATAAGCTTGTGCGAAAATATCACACCAGAGACCCTTACGAGCTATGTCAGCTGTTAGGTATCAAAATCCACTATTACGATTTACAGAAGAAATTGAAGGGCTTCTTCTATTACCAGTCCAGACAAAAGAATATCGTGATAGATCACAATGTGAACGGTATCCTGGAGCGTATATTAGTCGCACATGAATTAGGACACGCTGTCCTGCATACAAAAATCGCTATGATGCACGGCTTTCAAGAAATGGAAGTTTTTGATGATAGATCAATCGAAGAAAATGAAGCAAACTTCTTTGCGGCGGAGCTTCTGTTAGAAGATGGGAAAGTCCTGGAATGCCTTTCGGAACACACATTTTTTGAAACGGCTAAAATGCTCTATGTACCGGCAGCATTATTAGACTACAAATTCAGCCTGCTCCACGAAAAAGGAGAGCTGGTAAATTCGATGTATATTCGTAAAGCAGATTTCCTGAAAGAAGATCTTCATGCCTACGATAACGACATTAGTTATGGCGATATATGAATATCTATTTTTATATCTTTACAGAAAAAGTCCACCAACATGATGTGCAGTGCATCATAACTGGTGGACTTTTTAGTTGTCATCAGGAAATTGTTCGGATTAAGCAAAAATATCATGTCCGCCAACAGGCAGAAGCATAAGGTGCTTATTTCAGGTATTCCTCAAAGAACGCTTTCAGCTTTTCAAACGGAATGATGTTCATCTGATCGTAAAGGTCGGTGTGGTTTGCACCGGGGATAATGAGCAATTCCTTGTTGTCCCCGGTCAGCTTGCTATACGCTGTTTCGCTGAAATAGCGGGAGTGTGCCTTTTCGCCATGCACCAACAGCACGGCAGAGCGAATCTCGTTGCTATATTGCAAGATAGGCATATTCAGGAAAGAAAGCGAGGAGGTCATATTCCAACCACCGTTAGAGTTCAGGCTGCGGGGTTGGTAGCCACGTGGCGTTTTGTAGTAGGCGTAGTAGTCCTTTACAAACTGCGGTGCATCCTCCGGCAGCGGATCAACTACGCCGCCCGCCAGCGCATAGGCGCCGTTTTTATAGTCCTCGGTGCGCTGTGTGTTCAGCACTTTTCGCTTTTCAAAACGTGCCTGCTCGGAATCCTCACTGTCAAAGTAGCCGTTGGCAGTCACACGAGTCATGTCGTACATGGTCATAGCAGCGGTCGCTTTAATGCGTGTGTCAATGGCGGCGGCATTGATCGCCATACCGCCCCAACCGCAGATACCAATGATACCGATGCGCTCCGGGTCAACGTTCTCCTGCACGGAGAGGAAGTCTACCGCTGCGCAAAAGTCCTCGGTGTTGATGTCCGGCGATGCGACATAGCGGGGCATACCGCCGCTCTCGCCGGTGTAGGACGGATCGAAGGCAATCGTCAAGAAGCCAAGCTCCGCCATTTTCTGCGCATACAGACCGGAGGACTGCTCCTTTACCGCACCGAACGGACCGCTGACGGCAATGGCGGGCAGCTTGCCTTCTGCGCCCTTTGGCGTGTACATATCCGCCGCCAATGTGATGCCGTAACGGTTGTGAAAGGTTACTTTCTTGTGATCCACCTTGTCGCTTTTCGTGAACACCTTGTCCCATTCTTGTGTTAAGCTTAATTTTTCCATGATGGTAATATCTCCTTAGTTCTCATCTAAAATTTCAATTTTATCAAGCCAGTCTGTAACTGCTGTTAATGCTTCATCCTGCGAATTTTGTGCCACAGAACCTCTTATTTCTAATCCATCCAAAACATCTGCACCTGTGCAGATTTCAGCAATGCTGCTGTCGGTGGAAGAAAGGCCGCTTCCTTCGTGAGTACAGAACGGAATGATTGTTTTTCCCGAAAAATCATAACTCTCAAGGAATGTGTAGACGGCCATCGGCATGTCGCTCCACCAAATCGGGTAACCGAGAAAGACAACATCATAATCTTCCATGTTTTCCACGGTAGCTGACAGTTCGGGACGGGCATCTTCTTCCTGCTCCTGCTTTGCGGTTTCTGTACAAGCTTCGTATTCATCGGGATATGGCACAACGGTGCTGATTTCGAATAGGTCAGCATCGACCTGTTCTGCAATCATATCTGCTATTATGTGCGTGTTTCCTTTTTCGATATGCCCGACACCATAATTTTCACCAGTGCGGGAAAAGTATGCTACTAAAACTTTCATATTCTCTGTATCTCCATTCTCATCTTGTTGTGTGCCGCTGCTTTCTTCTGAAACGGTATACCCGGTAGTTTCTGTTGTTTCGGCATTCTGACTGCTATTGCAGGCGGATAACGCAAAACACATGAAAAGTATGAGTAACAACGATAAAACTTTTTTCATAATCCACGTTATCCTTTCAAGGTTATTGTGGTTTCAGAGAACCATAGTAATAGCTTGCCGTTGCACCGCCATCAATCAGAAAAGTAGAGCCGGTAATGAATGCTCCCTTATCGCTCATCAAAAGTTCTGCCACATTTGCCACCTCATCGGCTGTACCGGGGCGACCGGCAGGGCATTTTGCAAACATATTTTTATAAAAGTCTCCTCGAATGCCGTTAAACTCATCAATCGCAAGGGGCGTCACAATGATACCGGGGGCAATGGCATTGAGCCTCGCTCCACGCTTGCCCCATTCTACAGATTGAGCCATGACACGCTTTTCATTACAACGCTTTGCCATCTGATAAGCATGGAGCGTGTCACGAATATTTCCCGGCTGCAAGATATCCAGTGACAAAAGTTCTTCCGTTGGGGTCGTAGCAAGCTGTTCATCTTGCTGGGCGGTCAATGCAGGCATTCTCCAACCGGACTGACTGGAAATCGTCACACCAACACCACCGCTTGCAATCACTTTGCCCACTTCTTCCAACAAGATAGCCGTTCCATATAAATCGACCTTCAAAATAGCTTCAATGGGCGCTTGGCTGGGCGAAACACCTGCCGCATTTACAAGCATGGTGATCTCCCCGTATTCCTGCCCTTTGGCAATCATGGACTGTATGGAAGCCCTATCGGAAAGGTCGGTTTTCACAGGAAAAGCGTCAAATCCAGCATTGTTCAGAATAGCCGCAATGTTCTCTGCATTCTCCGTCTTTTTATCGCCTACAATAATCTTCATTCCGGTGCCGACACGGCGGGCAATCGCCATTCCGATCTGTCCAGCACCGACTAATAGCATAACTTTTTTCATAATGTTTCTCCTTTCGCTGCTTGAATGTAGTCAGTATCATTGACTTCTTCCAGCCACTCATTAGAGGTTTCCTCTCCGGGAACTTCTACCGCTAAGTGAGAGAACCAGCTATCAGGAGCTGCACCGTGCCAATGTTTCACACCAACAGGGATATTTACCACATCGCCGGGGCGCAGCTCCTGTGCCGGTTTGCCCCATTCCTGATAGTAACCTCGACCAGCCACACAGACGAGGATCTGTCCGCCGCCGCTTTTGGCGTGATGAATGTGCCAGTTGTTACGGCAACCGGGTTCAAAGGTCACATTGTAAATGCCGACCTGCTGCGTAGAAAGAGGTGCGAGATAGCTTTGCCCGATAAAATATTTCGCAAAGGCGTCATTGGGTTCGCCAATGGGAAAGACCATTTCATTCTGATGCTCGACTTTTGCGTCGGCGGCATTGTCCTCCGCCCATACCTCCTTTGCCATACGGAAGGCCGCCCATGCCTTGGGCCAGCCTGCATAAAATGCCGCATGGGTCAGGATCTCCGCAATTTCCGTTTTGGTCACACCGTTGTTCTTTGCAGTTGTCAGATGGTACTGAAAGGACGAATCCGTCAGCCCCTGCGCCATCAGCGCCACCACTGTTACAATGCTGCGGTCTCGCAGGGAAAGCTTGTCTTCCCGGCTCCACACCTGCCCGAATAGCACATCATCATTCAACTCCGCAAATTTGGGAGCAAATTCCCCCAGAGCCTCTCTGCCTGCCGTTTGTTTAACTGCCATGGCTCACACCTCCTTGCCCATCTGATGAGCTTGCTCCAGTGCAATATGACCTGCGATCTCTCCCACGCCGTTTACGCCGCCTGCAAACACTGTGCCAACCAGCGCACAGCGAGGGAAACAGTCCACCCATCCCTGCACGGCCTTCTCTGTGCCCGCAAAGGTCTCCGGTGCGTCCTCTGCCGCCGTTGCAAGCAGATAGGCTTTCGTAAAGGCGTAGTCCGTATCGAACAATGGGTTGGCACGATCCAGCATGGTCTTGAGCTGACCGCTGACGCAGTAATAGTAGACGGGTGTTGCGAACACCAGCACATCCGCATCGTGCATTTTGGCGGCAATTTCCACGGCATCGTCTTGGATGACGCAGTGCCCCAACTTCAGGCAGGCAAGACAGCCCTTGCAGAAGCCAACCTGCTTTTCCCGCAGATATACGGTTTCTACCTGATTGCCTGCCTCCTGTGCACCCTTGGCAAATGCTGCCGCCAGCGTTTCGGAGTTGCCACCCTTACGGGGACTTGAAGAAATGATCAGTACCTTTTTATTCATCATAGAACACTCCTTGCGTTTTGATATTCTCTGTGGTATTCTCATAGTAGCACCTAAACCTAACTTTAGGTCAAGATGTTTTTTGAAAAATTTTTGGAGGGAAATTTATGTATTCAATTGGACAGGTGGCGGAGATGTTCGGATTGCCCATCTCCACGCTGCGCTATTATGATAAGCAGGGGCTTTTCCCGAACATGGAACGGGCGTCCGGTATTCGCAGATTCAGTGATCAGGAGATTGAGGCACTCCGAGTGATTGAATGTTTAAAAAAAGCCGGCATGGAGATTAAGGACATCCGGCAGTTCATGGACTGGTGCGCCGAGGGACCGTCCACCTATCCCCAGCGCAAAGCCATGTTTGAGGAACGGAAAGTCTACATGGAAGCGGAGATCGCACGCATGAATCGTGCGCTGGATATGCTAAAATTCAAGTGCTGGTACTATGAGCAGGCGATCCAGGACGGAAGCGAGGACAGAATAAAGGCACTGATTCCCGACCACTTGCCAAATGAAATCCAAAGAGCATACGAAAACACTCATCGTTAAATAGTTATCAGAAAGTCAAAAAAGAGCCCACAAGACGATACTTTCGTATCGTCCGTGGACTCTCATAGCGTTTCGTCAAATAGTTTCATCTTCCGGAAGGTCAAAATCAGCATCCGTACATTTTCTGATAATGTGTTTTGTTTTGTCCATCGGCAAAGGCACATCTTCCTCCGCAAAGTATTCTTTCTTTACGACTTCAACTACTGCTTCGTGATTATCCTTGCCAGCAGGAACAAGCACAAAATCGCCCACCTCAATGGTATCGTCATCCGAAATATAATAGTAGCTCTTGTATCCATCTTCAAACTCTACACTGCAATAGATAATATCATTGTCACAGCGCCGTACCTTTCCATACACAGACGGGTATCCGATTTTTTGAAGTGGAAGGACTTTTAGAGCTTAGAGAAGCGGAAATTTGAGGCGTTACAAATTGGCAAGCAGTGTAAACCTGTACAGGTTCACTCATTTTCTCGATTTTCC
>OGNQ01000956.1_pt1 | contig 24167 bp, 16 predicted proteins | sample 1573481 | NCBI WGS metagenome assembly OGNQ01 (sample SAMEA2581920, study PRJEB24529) | metagenome | biome: Human gut stool | place: China | collected 2011 | reverse complement strand
TTGGCAGCCGCTTCCGGCTCCTACGTCCAGAATATTTCCTTCGGCCATTTGTAAGGCAATCTGTTCCAGTTCCGGCATTTCGTCATAAGGGCGGAATAATTGATTCACGGGTATTTCGTCTTCCTCGAACTGTGAGGAAAATACACGTAACTTATCTGCTTTGTTGTGGTGGAAATAATCGGCGATGGCAGTTCCCATCGGGTCTTTATCGGAGGAAAGCAAGTTTGTTTTCATTTGGAATCATTGTTTGTTGTTGAAGTTGCAAAGGTAGGCAATTTAGTGGAGAAAATACTACATGCTTGTGTAAGATATAAACCTTGTCACTGTAACTTATCCAATCTATCATGAAAAAACAGCAATTCTGCAAAAAGAAAAAATACATTCTAATGAGAAATACATCCTTTTTTCAGATATTTGCATAAGAAACAAGGAGTGGTTGGTGGTTAATGCACCACTAGTTGATCATCATTAGTCGATAATTTTTATGAATACATTAAAACCTCGTATAGCATCTCTGTTACAACAACTGAATGAAAGGGTTTTTGAAAAGGAGCATATTGTGGCTCTGGCTCTGCTTTCGGCTGTGGCAGGGGAAAGCATTTTCCTTTTAGGCCCTCCGGGAGTAGCTAAAAGTATGGTAGGGCGCCGGCTGAAACTGGCATTCCGCAACGCTTCCGCATTTGAATATCTGATGTCACGATTCAGTACGCCGGACGAAATATTCGGCCCTGTCTCCATTTCCAAACTGAAAGACGAAGATACGTATGAGCGTATTGTCGATGGTTATCTGCCTTCTGCCACCATTGCTTTCCTGGACGAGATATGGAAAGCCGGACCGGCCATTCAGAATGCATTGCTCACCATTATCAATGAAAAAATATACCGTAACGGACAGTTTTCCATCCGTGTTCCTCTGAAAGGGCTGATTGCCGCTTCCAATGAACTGCCTGCCCAGGGACAGGGACTGGAGGCCTTGTGGGACCGTTTCCTGCTTCGCTGTCTGGTGGGAGGCATTGAGGATATGGGAGAATTTGACCGGATGATTTCCTCTACGGATGAAACGGAACCGGTGGTGGACGAGCAACTGCAGATCACCGATGAGGAATACATCCGGTGGGAAAAGGAGATGGCTGCCATTAAAATCCATTACTCTATTTTCGAAGTGATTCATGCCTTGAAAGACCGGATAGAGCAATATAACCTCCAGATACAAAATGAGGGGGGGGTGTCGTTTCCTCTGTATGTGTCGGACCGCCGGTGGAAGAAAATGGTGAAGCTGCTGAAAGCTTCCGCTTTCCTGAACGGATCGGACACTATCCGCCTTTCGGACTGTACATTGCTGTCCTATTGCCTTTGGAGTGAGATGGATCAGATGGAGGCGGCAGAGGAGATGGTGAACGCTGCCATTCAGAAAAGTGCCGAAGGTTATCTGCTGAATATAAAAGGGCTGGAACAGGACATTGAAGAACTGAAAGACCGACAATCGTCCGAACACAGTTTGCGTGAAGTGAACGATCCGGGCATACAGGTTATCGATACTTACTATTACCAGGTAGAGGGCGTCCGGATGAAAGAGCGCCTCCTTATTTTTGCAGCCGACTATCAACATCTGGATCAGACCGGTAAATTATTCTATCTGCATAAGGACAAGTACAAAGCCAACTGCTGTATTCTGAAGAAATATGATTCCATACTCCATGCCAAAGTTCCGCGTAATAAGATATATACGCTGAAAAAAGGGCTTCGTTCCATTTATATCAATAATTATGAATATCACTTGATGTGCTATGAGGATTGTCCTCCACCGCTGCCCGAACCCGAGCCGGAGGATTTCGGAGCCAAATATAAATCGGTGGCCGAAGCGTTGGACAGAGTGGAGAAGGATTGGTCCGGGCTGCTGGATGCGGAAACGGAATATTATGAGAAGCATTTGTTTCTCAGCGAAAGGCAGCGGGCTTCCATGCGGAGGATGCTTCGCCACCAGAAGAATACCATAGACCGATATAAGAATGATTTGAACGAAATGGCAGATGCGTACCGAAAAGAGAACCAGGAATATAAGGTTGAGAGATCTGAAGATGATCTATTCTCAGGAACTGAAAGATAGGACATTCAAAGCATACGAGGAGGATGTGAGCAACGGGGTGGTGCGTCAACGCGAACTGGAAGAGAAAGTGTTGATGTACTATCGGCGTACCACACCTTCTTTGCAGGAATATTATTCCCGCTACACTCCGGAGTGGGAGGCTTTCTATTCTTCGGAACATCTGCCGGATATGGCATTCTTGCAATACTTGAAGCAGATGCGCGGTGCTTTCAAAAAGAGGTATGAACTGGCGGAACTGAATATTGACTATTATATCAGTTTGCTGGAGAATGCTTCTCTGCTGAGAGGAGAGGGGGCCCGGACCAAGGAGTTCTTTTTGGATAAATGGCATCAGTTGCTTACCCGCAAAGAGTATGACTATCAGTACGTGCATATAAACAGTTTATGTGAAGGTTTTGATTTGTTGATCCGGAAGCAAGGAAAGGAGTCGGGTAACAAACTGTTGGGGTCGCGCATGGAGTGGCTGCTTCATAATTATCCTGATTTGTACCGGAGGATGCTTCCGTATGAAACAGTGATGAAGCGCAATCCGGCTATCCGGCAATTGGCGCGTCTGCTGAGCAAGAAGCACCGGGACCAACAAAAATACGATTCTTTGTCGGGCGTAGATAAAAAGAGGCTGATCAGGCACTCTCCGCATAGTGATATTACAGGGGTGACTTTGGGAAATGATTTGAACAGTTTGCTGCCCGTCGAGTATTGCTATCTGGCGGATGATGCGCTGCGTGCCGTATTTATGGAACGATATGCCGAAAAGAGATTGCAACTGTTCGATTACCAGTCAAAGGAAACGGAACCAGTAAAGGATGACAAGCATAAGGTTTCGGGGCAAGGACCCTATATTATCTGTGTGGATACTTCCGGCTCCATGCAGGGAAACAGAGAGATCTTGTCCAAATCGGCTATTCTGGCTATAGCGCAACTGACGGAGAAAACCCATCGGAAATGTTATGTCATCAATTTCTCGGATGAGGCTGTATCGTTGTTGATTGAAGATTTGGGGCGGGATATGCCCAGGTTGGCGGAGTTTCTGAATAAACGTTTTGATGGTGGAACGGATATAGAGCCGGCTCTTCGGGAAGCTGCGCATATCATCAACGGAAATGATTTCCGTGAATCGGATATCGTATTGATCTCAGATTTCGAGATGCCGCCTTTATCCCGCGATTTAATGGAACAGGTAAAAGTGATTAAGCGGAGGAAGACCTCTTTCTTCGGATTGGTGTTCGGCAACAAGCCTGAGATGGAATACTTGAATCTTTGTGAACGTTATTGGGAAATGTAAGTTACAATTCTGTTACATAAATATGAAATGAATATTACTTGCTTTCTGCGTGTAATAACTTCATCATCAAATTAATGGTTATTCATTTTTAGTATAGGTCATTCCTCTTACATTTGTTATAAAGTAAAAAACAAAAGAATACAATGGGAAGAATGACTTATGTTAAAGCATTGATGTGCCTGTTATTCCCCTCTGCTGCTTTAGTTGCCCGCGCGCAACACCCGGTTGCCGGGGATTTGAAGTGTAAACTGACCGGACGGATGCTTATGGATGGTGGTGTTTATTTAAAGAATGACAACCAGTTTGGTAACGGTACGGAGTTTAATGACTTGCGGTTGGGGGTGAAAGCGACCTATCAGAATTGGAGTATGAAAATGGAGGTGGGGTATGTAGGAAATAAGGTTTCCATAAAGGATGCCTTTGCTGCTTATACTTCGGGCAAGCATATTATTCAGGTGGGACAATTTTATGAACCTTTCACCTTGGACATGCTATTGCAGTACGTACGATCTTCGGTTTCACCAGTCACCGGGAATCGTGCTGGCTTTGACCAATGGCAGACGGATGGGAACCTCCTATACCTACAATGGAAAACATTATTATGCTTCCGGCGGCTTCTTTACAGACAGTGACCTGGGTAATGTGAAAAACATTTCACAAGGATATGCCATAGACGGTCGTTTGGTGTATCGTCCTGTAAACGAAGAGGGAAAATTGTTACACATAGGTGCGGCGGTGGTGTATCGTACTCCGGATAGCGCATTGCCGGGAGATGAAGACGAGAATACGTTTATTTATAAATCTCCGGGGGTGAGCACTATTGATAACCGGAATCTTATTTACGCCAAGGTAGATCATGCAAAGTACCAGTTGAAACAAGGGGTGGAATTAATGATCGCTCATCAGAGGTTCTTTTTGCAAGGGGAGTATATACGGACTATGGTGAAGCGTGAACAGAATTTCACAAATTATACAGGACATGGCGGATATGTGCAATGCTCCTGGTTGTTGACAGGCAGGCAATATGGGTATGATGAAGCATTGGCTTGTCCGGGCAGACCTGTGGGGCGGGCATTGGAGCTGTGTGGAAGATTTAATATACTTGATATGAATAATGAGGAAGCCGGTGTGTGGGGAGGGGCTCAAAAGGATTTTTCATTGGGCGTGAATTATTACATGAATAAGCATATAGGGATGAAGCTGGCTTATAGCTGGGTGATGCCGGGAAAGCATATAAAGGAGATTAGTGATAAGAATTTCAGTGTCGTGCAGCTCCGGTTCCAGATGATCTTGTAACGGAAGAAGGGTAGAAACAAATTCGGGCGCAATCACTGCGCCCGAGCCATAAAGCTAGATTTATTTTTTATTTTGCGACGGTCTTGATAGCTTCAATCAATCTGCTGAAATCTTCGGGGAACACATCACCGATGTTTCCGATGCGGAAAGTGTCTGCTTGGGAAATCTTTCCCGGATAGATGACGAATCCTTTTTCCTTCAACTGATGATAGAATTCCTTGAAATCGAACTCCTTGTCAGGATAAAGGAAGGAAGTGATGACAGGGGATTGGACTTCATCTTTCAGTAAGGTCTTGAATCCCAGTGACCGCATACCTTCTACCAGTACGTCGTGATTACGGCAGTAGCGTGCATGCCGGGCTTCCACACCGCCTTCGGCTGCCAGTTCGTCCATGGCTTGTTTAAAGGCACGCACTACATGTGTAGGCGAGGTGAAGCGCCATTTTCCATGTCCTTTCTCCATCGCATCCCATTGGTCGTAGATGTCCAGAGAAAGACTCTTTGATACTCCTTTACAATATTGTAATTCGGATTTACGTGCAATGATGAAACCAAAGCCGGGAACTCCCTGAATACATTTGTTGGCACTGCTGATCATAAAGTCGATGCCTAATTCCTCTACATCCAACGGCACGCCGCCAAAGCTGCTCATAGCATCCACTATCAGCTTTTTACCATGCATCTTTACCATGTGGGCTATTTCCTTTAACGGGTTCAGGATACCGGTTGTAGTTTCGCAATGTACCACTGCCACATGCGTGATTTCTGCATTGTGTGCCAGATAATCATCCACATACTCCACAGATACTTGTTCTGTTTCATCAAAGGCCAGCATATCATAGTTCATTCCATGATATTCTGCAATGTTTCCCATGCGGTCTCCGTATGCACCGTTGCTCAGAATCAATAATTTGTGTTTGGGCGTAATCACACTTCCCAAGGTCGCCTCTACGCAATAAGTACCGCTTCCCTGCATCAGGATGCTGGTGTACTCATCTGTTTTTCGTGTAGCCAGTTGTACCAATCCTTTACGTATTTCCTCTACGATGTGAACATTGTAGTCTTCATCCCATGTGCACCAGTCGGTCATCATGGCTGTTTTTACGCTTTCAGAAGTGGTTAAAGGGCCGGGGGTTAAAAGTAAGTATGGTCTCATAATCGTTTAATTCATTTTATGGTTAATAATTTCAATAATTTCGGGAAGTTCGGCAATGGTGTTTACTACATAATGCGCACCTGCCATATACATACGTTTTCTGACTGCTGCCATGCGTCTGTTCAACTCTTCTGCAGGCAGTTTTCCGGTTTCCTCTTGGGTGAGTCCCATTTCGTTGCTGCCCAGAATCACACCGACAGTCCATACACCGGCATTCACACCTTCTTTGATATCGGCTATCGTATCCCCGTATTTTATTACGCTTTGAACGGAAGGTATGGCCAGATCAATCATGTTCTGGTAAATCATGTAGGGTTGCGGACGTCCTGCCGGAAGATTGTTGGAAGTCACACAGTTGTCTGTGATATAGCCATGGGCGGCGGCACCGGGCAGCACAATGTCCATCATGGCAGTAGTATATCCGGTGGTGGAACCTATCTTGATGCCGTCCCTTTTCAGTTTCTCGATTACTTCGATTACACCGGGAATAGGAGTCGTATATTCTTCCAGGGAGGCGAACAAGTGTTTTTCGAATTCTTTGTATATGGATACCACATCTTCCTCAGTCCAGTTGCGGTTATAGTTTTGTTTGAATTGCTCCGTCACACTTGGTAACTTGAATAATTCACGGATATGGTCTATTTTGGTCATACCCATGGGGCCTCGTGCTTCTTCCATTGTCACTGTCAGTCCTTTCTCGGCAAAAGCTTTCAGGAAAGCGGCTACCGGAGCGAAGCATCCATAGTCTACAGCCGTTCCGGCCCAGTCCATAATAACACACTCAATTTTCTTCATCTTCTTGTTTGTTGTTTATTTGGTTATACTTTTATTTTTATGTTATGGGTTACAGATGTTTTCTGCTGTTTCCTTTAAGTTGGTTAACGCCATCGGTGAAACGATGATCTTTTTATTTTTTTCTTCTTTTCTCAGCTGTCTTTCCAATTTATACCGTTGCATCAGATAGATGGCCGAACCGATGAATGCAATGCTGCACACAATGCCTACCCATCCCGAGAACTGGTTATAGAACTCCATCCAATTGATATCCGGGCTGCAAAATTCCTTGAACAGCAGTACACAGACAGTTCCTGTATATCCGATAAAGTCGATGGTGGCAATGAAGAATCCCACATTTCCTTTAATCTTGAAGCAGGCTATGAAGCGCTCGAAGAACAGAGTCTGGAAACTAAGATAAACGATGTACAGGCTCAGACTTTGGAGGAACAGCCAGTAAAGGGTAGGCAGTTGCAATGCATCATAATTAAAAGCCAGATAGCTGATTGTGCCCGCTCCACCAATAACCATAGCCAGAAGCACCTGCAATACTCTGTAGTTGCTGTTTATTAACGACATCATGGCAAAGATTCCCAAAATAATCAGCGTCACCATGCCGTCCACTTGTGCGAACAACCAGGAAGAAATAGTGCTGACATCAATGATATTGACCAGAAAATCTTCTTTTATATCACGTAAAATAGTGATAAACAGATTGGCGAAGAACAGCATGATCAGCAAGGGCATATAACTTTTGAACAGTTGTCTGCGTTGCTCTCCGTTCAAGGTGACACGTTCCGAACGGAGGGCGCGGTCTTCATCTGTGGGTTGTGGCAACTTGTTGAGCGACCACCCCATGAGGATAAGGAGCGGGAAGGCTAAACCACCTATCAGGGCGGGCATCCAGAATTCTGTGACACCAAATGTATTGACTACAAACAATCCCATAGATTTAGCCATTCCTGAGCTCACCGCCATACTTACCCCCAGCAAGCTGGCCAATATATCGGTAACTTTGCGTCCTTCTATGAAACTGAAGATGACTCCCCACATGCATCCCAATGCCAGTCCGTTGAAGAATAGGGCAAACACATTAAAGGGTTGGGGGAGTAATCCGAAGAAGACTAAAGCGAGTTCTGCAAGGGCTACGGAGCATACCATGAACTTCAACCGGTTCTCGCGCTTCAATTCTGAAACAATCTTGATGGCAAAGAACTTTGAAATAAGGTAGCCGAAAATCTGCATGATGGTAGTGGCTACTTTATAGTCCATCCCGAAGAAATCCATTCCGTCAAAGGTGGCAGCTGTAAAAGGTTTGCGCAGGGCATATACCAGTGAGTATGACAGTAGTGCCGCCCCTCCTGCCCACAGGATAAACAGGAAACTGGATATCTGTTTGTTTGTTTCGCTTTTTGCTTCCATTATACTAATTGATATTGACTAATTGTTTTGTTTCTTTTCTTTGTAGGAACCTCACTCCTCGTGTCCTTGGATTGCTGTTTCCGGAAGCAAAAGTAGGGGCCTTCCGAGAGAGAAAAAATGAATCTTTATGATTAATATTTTTCATATTCCACCTGTTGTATGATGTAACATTAATGTAATGTATATGTCATTGTATGTTCATATAAAAACTTGTATTTTGCAAGTTCAATAAAGAAGAAGAGAACAATGAATGATTTGATAGAAATATACCGAAGAATAGAATATCTCCGTAACAATGGTTTGAAAATGAAGGAGATAGCGGATTATGTAGATATGGCTCCCAGTGTCTTGTCTGCTCTTTATTCCAGCGTTCTGCCCACTTATGTAACCTCATTGAAACAAGGACACTCTGAAGAAGATTCATTAGATTTGGCTTTGGCGCAGGTCAATAATGTGTCAAAAAAACGTCTGTTGGGCAATTTGGCAAGTACCAAAGAGTTGCTTTTCAGTTTGGAACCTGCCCATGGTGAGGCAAAGACCAATCCTTTTATGGAGATGATGACTGCCGAGATGCAACGTTCCGTGCAGGAAGTTTATAATTATAGCGGAAGTTATCTGAGCTATAGTCTTTCTTCTTCGTGCCAATGCCTTAAAGTGGAACCCTATCTGATAGAGGCTTCCGAAGACAATACGTATGTGAAGGTGACTCACATGAGTGCCTATAATACAACGCATCGGGGAGTGGGATTATTCAATAATCATCAGAACGGGTATATTTTCTTTAATGAGCGTGAGTCACCGCAAATGGCTTTGTTCAGTATTTATCTGCAATTGCCGATGTATGATTTTCCGCCGTTCCTTAAAGGTTTGTATCTTAGTCTGGATTACAACAGGAATCCGATAGCGCGCCGTATCTTGTTTGTAAAGCAAGGAGACAGTACAGACATGGAGGAATTCCTGGAACTGAAAGGGGAGCTGGTTCCACTCGATAAGTTGACAGAATTACAAAAGAAGTATTATGACTATACTTGTCAGGAGGGAGATTGTATCCGTACCTGCATGGTTCCGTCTCCCCAACTGAATGAAAATGATTTGGAGAGGGAAAAAAAGATTTTGTCTTTATGATTCGTACATTGGAAACGGCTTGTAATAACAACATATCGCATCCGTCGCTGTTACATAAGCCTTTTCTCTTCCTTGATCAAGCCTTTTTATACGGATGTATTCTATCTCCCAAGTCTTTGGAGTTATCTCCATAAGCTTTGGAGTTGACTCCCAAGGCTATGGAGATAACTCCAAAGGCTTGCGGAGATAAAACAAACAGGAAGAAAACCTTTAACCCTACGGCGGGAAAGGTTTAGAGATATGGGTAAGAACTTTTAAGGATGAATCAGATTACAAGGCTACGCATTCCTTACGGAGGAATACCCTTTTGCAGACTTGCTCATCCACTGTAGGGATGGATTTCATTCCATTCCTGCAATGGATGATGTTTTGTCAATGCTTATGATAGAAATGTACTTATATTACCCGATGCGGAAATATAAAGTTTATGCATGGCACGGGTGCAGGCTACATATAACATGCTGCGGTCTATTTCTGTTCTATAGTCTTTATCAGTTACAAATGGAACAATCACTTCGTCAAACTCCAGCCCTTTTGCCATGTGGGCTGTAGTAATGACCACCCCATTGACAAAAGCTACACTTTCTTCTGTCAGCAAACAGATCTTATCAGACAAATGATTGATGGCTGCATACAACTTGTCCGCTTGTTTTACGGTTTTGCATATTATACCCATGGATACATCAGCTCCTTTCAGGAAAGAGGTGATGAGGTTTTCTATCCATTCTATCTCTTTCTTTTCAGTAGGTAGCAAGGCGACTGCCGGTTCCTCTCCATGACGCTCTATAGCTTCCATTTCCTCGTTCTTGGCAATGCGTTGGGCAAACTCTGTGATTTCATACGTGGAGCGATAACTTTTACAAAGCTTCATCACTTCCGAGCCGACCAGTACACGTTGGATCTGTTCGCAGGTGGTGGAACTGTATGGATTTACTGATTGCTTTGCATCTCCCAATATTGTTTTCCGGCAAGGGAATAATTTAGCCAGAACTTTGTATTGTATCGGAGTATAGTCCTGCATTTCGTCTACCAGCAGATGCTTGATGCCATACATGGTTTTATTATCTTCCAGGGCCAGTTTCAAATAAAGTAATGGAGCTACATCCGCATATTCCAATTTCCGGTTTTTACCCTGCTTGAACATTTCCGGTTTTCCCAGCCAGTCATAAAATCCCTTGTATAAGTCGAGGTCTTTATTGTTGAACATCTTTTTCAGTTCATTACCCAACTGCCGTATCTGTATTCTTCCCATCGGTTCTTGGTGATAGGTGAAAGTCAGTTCGCGGGCAATTTCTTCTGCCATTGGTTGGAAACGGCTGCGCATGGGCAGGCGGTGCCATGCCGCGAAACGTTCTTTCAGGTACTCGGCAGGGATAGGGATACGCCCTGCTTTCAGGTCGGTTGGCCGAAATGCGTTTTGTTCCAAATATAGAATGTATTTATCCATCTGCTGGATAAACTCGGTGGTGGATTTGAATCGGATACGTTCTATAAAATCTTCTTCCTCTTTGTCCAGTATTTCGGCCACCTGGTCAAAGAAGGTTTGTATTTTATATTTGTTGTCCAGTATTTTGAGCATTAATTCCTCAAAGCCGCATTCTTCAATTTTTTCTTCTCCCAATTCGGGAAGTACGTTCGAGATGTAATCGGCAAATACTTTATTGGGGGAAATGATCAGGATATCATTGGACGTGATTTCCCCTTTGTGCCGGTATAGCAGATAGGCTACGCGGTGCAAGGCGATGGATGTTTTTCCTGAACCGGCTACTCCCTGGATAATCAGGGTGTTCGATGTATCATTACGGATAATTTTATTCTGTTCCCGTTGGATGGTGGCTACTATATTCTTCATCCGGTCATCGGAGTTTCCACTCAATTCCTTCTGAAGGATGTCATCTTGAATATTCAGTGAACTTTCCAGCATGAATTCCATTTTTCCGTCACGGATGCGATACTGGCGTTTCAGACGGATGTTACCTTTCACTTCTCCCGAGGGGGCGTCGAAAAGCGCTTCTCCTAATTCATAATCATAGAACATGCTGGAGATGGGGGCACGCCAGTCGTGTATCAGATTTTCATTGGTTGGAGGATTGAAAAATGAGTGTATACCTATATATAATGGCAGGACTTCGGGTTGCCCTTTTTCTTGAAAGTCGATGCGCCCGAAATAGGGAATGGCCATCATTTTGCGATAACGTTTCTTTTTCTCGGCCAAGGACTCGCTGGCTGCTACTTGTTGGGTGACTATCTGCCGGACCGCACTTTTCTCGGCTCGGTCCAGTTCGGACAGATTTTCCCACAAGTAGAGTTTGTGCTCCATTACGTCTTTGGATTTATCTTCAATGGCCTTATCCATCTGTTCGATATTGGCAGCTAATAAAGCAATAATATCCATGAGATAGGCTTTTTCTTCCTTTTCAGTCCGGTTAAATATCATAGCGCGTATTGGTTTGTAGTTTTATTACCGGGCGAAATTACACAAATATGTTTAATGTTATTCTCTTTGTATGGAGAAAAGTGGATGTAAATTTGTTCTTTGTCCGGTTGTTTGGGTTACTCTGATATGAATATTACAGGAATGGAAGCCGCTCTTTTCTTTGTGGAAAAAGGTGGAGGAACTTTCACAAGCTCTCCGTCCTAACCGTAGCAGGTACATGTAAGGAGAATGTTCACGGAAAAAGAATAATGCACAATCTTTTTTTGAGAGATTGTGCATTATAATATAGAAATATACAGTTTGTTATTACTGGCTTTTATAGCTGTTTATCTGAGATTAACCGTGCGATGCGGGTCTTGTTCTGTGTTCCTTTGGTAAGCAGGTAAACGTGCTTATACGCATCGCGGTTCAGTTCGGTGGGAGAACCGTTGATAAGAATGATGTTCCGGTCATTGGCGAATTTCAGGATACCGCTGATGTTGTTGGGATGTAGTTTGCCTATTTCATCCATCATGCAGTGTAACTTGAAATCTTTGAATTTGCGGGATGCTCCTTCCTTGAACACATTCAGCAACATGATGTTTATCATCGCTTTTACCAGAATGTCGGTTCCTTCCGACCCCACATTGGCTATCTTCTCGATAAATCCGGTGTCATTGCCGTTCTCCACAATGCGGAAACGCAACTCGAAGGAATCATACAGGCGGATACTGTCATAGCGGTAAGCATGTATTTCCTTGATAAAGGTACGCAGCAAAGTGATAGCCTCTTCTTTCACCAATTGCTCTTTGGCAGAGGAGAACAGGTTGGTTTCCGGTGAGAGGTCATAGCCGTAATCATGGTAATATTTCTGTATCTCACGCAGAATATTCACTACGCGGTTGCTGCTCTCTTCCACTTTCATTTCAATGCGCTGGATGACTCCCACAAAATTGCAGGTTGCGAAACCTTTATTGATTTCACGGATCACATCTTGAATATCATCTTCCGATGAAGTCAGCATGGAGGTGTCCATACTGATACGTTTGAAGGTATCCCAATGCTCGTTGTTGATGCGGCGGATGTACTCGTCTATGCGGTGTTCTTCCACAAAGTCGTGCAGTTCGTCGGCAAAGCGTACATATTCCCAATCCTCGTTGAATTTTACGCGGAACTTGAAGGTGTTGTCCTCATCAAAATGTCCGGTGAAAAGGTTCACTTCTTTACGGAGCTTGCTTTGCACCTGCGTGAATTGGTTGGCCTGGCGGGTCAGTTCGTCAATCAGCTCCATACAGGTCTTGGTGGTCTGCATGGTTTGCGTGTTTTCGGAACGGAATATATCCTGATGCGGTTTATACCAGTCGTATGCCGGAATCTTGCTGTAAGCCTCCAGGTTCTTTTGCAGTTCCCTTACATTTTCTTCCGCTTCTTCCCATTCTTTGTTCAGAAGGTCTATTTTTTCTTGTAGGGAGGATGTTTCCACTCTCAGCGTTTCCCGTTCCAATTGGAGCAGACGTTTTTGTTCATCGTGCTCCCGTTGCCATCCGGGAATACGGTCTATCAAATCCCGTTTGTCTTTTTGGTATTCGATGACCAGTGTCGCATTCTCCTTAATGAAAGAAAGCTCTTTTTCCAGCTGGACCAGTTGGTTGGCAATGTCTTGCAGACGTTCGGTATCTGCTCCCTGCGAGTGAAGCTCTTTCTGCATATCCGCTTCATATTCGGTTTTGATGGAGGAAATTCTGCGTTGTTCTTCTTTTTCTTCCTTCCCGATAACTTCCGCTTGTGTCTTTTTTTCGGCGGCAAGAGCCTGTTGTTGCTTGTTCCATTCCTGTTTCAGGCTATCCAGTTTCTCTGTCTTTTCTTTGTTCAGGTTTTTTAGCTTGCTGTTTATACCGTCCAGTTCGGCAACCCGTTTGCGCTGTTCGTTTTCCAATCGGTTTATTTTGGCATTCCGTTCTTCATTGGCTTTCTTCTTCCACTCTTCCAAGTCGAGCATATCCTGCTGGTATTGGCGTTCCAATTGTTTCAGTTCATACTCTATTTGGCTGATAATGGCTTTTTGTTCCTTTATCTGCGGTTGGTATTTGCGTTTCAACTGTTCCTGCAACTCCTCCCTTTCAGTTTGCTGGCGTTGCATGGCAGCAGTGATTTCTTCCAGACGTTTTTCACCGTTTTCTTTCTCGACGATATAATCGTCTATGGATTTGATGGGGCGGTGGATGCTGTCTAAATTGATGGAAATGCCATAGAATGAGTTTCCCCCCTCAATGGTAATTTGCGGAAAAAGCCCCCGTTGCCATAAAATGCTCTCATCACACAGTTTGCCGATATTCTCTTCCCATCCCTTTTTGTTTTCTTTCAGCCAGCCTTGCAAGGTGTCTTTGCTGTTGTTCAGAAAAGCTTGTAATTCGTCTATGCGGGGACGGAGTTGCAGCATCTCCTGTTGCAGTTTTTGCAAGGTCAGGTCTTTTTCTTTCAACTGTTTCTGCTGTTCCTCTTCCCAAGTCATGGTCAGTTCCTTGATGATGAGCTGCGCTTGGGCGATACGGTTTTTCCGTTCCGTATGAAAGTTGGCATAGTTTTGGATACGTGTTTTCAATTCCTGTTGCTCTTCCTCAAAGAAAACCTCCTTTCTGCATAATTTTATCTGGTAATCTATAGCGTTCAGTTCGCCCAGTTTCTCGGCTTTCAGCGGATGGAGTTGCTGTGACAGGCTTTCGAACTCCTGGTAAAGGGAATCAGTGAACCGCTGGTATTCTTTGCGGGCCTCTTCCAGACGCTCGTTGTATGCATTGTTTAATGTATCCAGTTGTTTGATTTTCGCTTCATGAATCTTGTTCCATTGCTCGTCCAAGGCCTGAATCAGCGATTTATACTTGGTGGATATTTCCATATATTGTGAGGTAAGGATGCGTTGTTCTTCCAGCAATCCCACCTGCCGGTTCTTCCATTCCTCTTTTTTGGAAGAGCGTTCTATAATCTCTTCTATGTTCTTGTTCTGATAGTCCTTTTCTTTGCCTAATGCCTTTTGCAGTTCGTTGTTCAGCACTGCCAGCGCTTCCTGTAACTTGTCGCTGCGTTTGCGCGATTCATCCTGAAGCTCCTGTTTCCGGCGTATCAGTTTTCCTTTGTCGGCATCCGTGCGGTCTTGTTTCTCTTTCCATTGGGGAAGGATACTTTCGGCTTTGCGGAAAGCGGCAACCAGTTCGCGGCAATTCTGCACCAGTCCGCCTTGCAGTTTGGACGTTTGTTGGGATAACAGTGTGATTTCCCGAGCCTGTTTCCGGGTTTCCCGTTTCTGAAATTCTTCGATATCCTTCAGACGGGTTTCAAAGTTTTTCAGATGCTCCTTGTAACTGTTCAGGTCGATGGCCGTTTCATCTTCGTTCAGAGAAGAAATGATTGTTTTCTTGATAAATTCAGCATCCAGTTTCGAATTCAGCAACACGTTCTGTATAGTGCGCGGAATATTCTGGTATTGCTTGCTCTCCATCAGCGAGTACCGGCTGAACTCAGGACTTGTACTGTTTCCATACAGAATGTTCCGATACTCGTCGTAGGTATAGATGATACGTGAATATTCTATGCCATATTGGTCCAGCACGGCACGCACGCGGTCGCTCTCGCTATAGGCCACCCGATTCTTGTCTATAAAGAATTCTTTGCGGTAAGGAGAGTGGATGAAGCGGTAACATACACGGTTCATCGATTTGAAACTCAGAATACAGAACGCGCCGTTCTCTGTTGCCACTTCGTAAACGATATACGAATTGGAGTAGGGAAAATAGTAATCCGTGTAATTCTGCTTTTCCACCGAAATGCCCAGTCGTTGCGTGTCGGCATTGTAAAAGAAAAGGATAGCACGCAGAAGGGTACTTTTTCCCACTCCCTGCGTACCGATGAAGTGAACGTTTCCGTCCAGATAGATATCGTCCGAATAAGGGATATTCGCACTATTGATAAAGATAATTCTACTCAGGTTTCTCATCTTCGGTTTCGTCGTAAATGTTGATACTTTCAATCAGTCTTTCCAGATAATGCCAGGCGCTCATCACTTTATACGTATTGGTTTTCTCATTTTCCTGTTCCAGGAACGAGTCTTTGGTGAGCTGGCGTATCATGTTTTCCAGCACTTCCTTGCGGATGTCCTTGTCCGAGAAGTGTTTCCGCATACCGTCCAGTTTGTTTTGGAGCAGCATGTTGATGTTGGTTTCCACCAATATCTGTTCGGGCTGGAAGCGGAATCCGGGACCGAATGTTTCATCGTAGGTTTTGAAAAAATCGAGCACATCTATCCAGTAATAGGCACGCATGATTTTTTGCTCCAGTGTGGCTTTAGGTTCTATACGGGAGAAGAAGAAATATTCGTTTCCCCGTTCCAGTGTATAGTTTATTTGTGAGAAATACTGATAGAGAGATTCGTAGTTCTCATCTATTTCATTATACATATCGCGTACTTCTTCGCTGGTGCTGTTGGAACTGATGAACAGTCCTTTTTGCAGGTATTCAAAGATGGATGCGGTATTATCGGGTATTTGTATATTTAAATCCATAATTCTCAGAGTGGGTATATTTTAGCATATTCATATTGATTGTGGAGTCCGAACTCGTTCCGGATTTCCAGTTGGCTCTCGTAAAGTGAGACAATCTGACAGAAGAACGTGGTACGTTCCTTTTCATCCACTTCGCGATGGAAATGATATTGCAACAGAAAGGAAAAAAGGTCGCTGACCGGCTCTCCTTTCCAGCGGGCTTCTGCCCCCGACTGCACAAAGGCGGTTACCACTTCGTCCAGATTAATCACTTCTTCGTACATGGCCTGTGCTTCCAAGTCTTCTTCACTGAAAGCTCCGGCTTCATTTTTCCGTACAATTTCACGATACTTCTGATTGCTGATAACTTTCAGAATGATGGGACGCACTTCGTCACTGGCCAGATAGCTGGGGGACAGTTTGAACGATGCTTGTGTATTGCCTTCCAACAGGAGGGAGCGTTCCCGTTCCATTATTTCGGACAGATTACTCCGGGCACGTAACTCGAACTGATCTTGCAGATATTTTACTTTTCGTATTTTTTCTACCAGTATCACCTGATTCTTTATTTGGTTCAGGTAATTGATGATATCCTGCTGGGCACGAATCAGACTGTGAGCTGATAGTTGCAGTTCCTGCCGCAGTTCGAGCAGGATGCGGGTCAGCTCTTCGTCAGTGGCCTGGCGGAAGAAATCCCGTTCTTCATGCAGAATCAGATGTTCGGTAGAGTCTATCAACCGCTGGATGTTGATTCGTTTCTTGTCCAAATTTTGCAGTTTGGCTATTTTTATCTGGTATGTGGGCTCGTGTTTGAAAGCATTATCAATATTGTGTTGAAGGTTGATAATGTTCCGTATCGTTACACGTGCCAGTTTCTGAAAGGTAATCTTGATATTGCGTACATAACTTTCCTTGCGCGACTGGATCTTTTCTTTCAGGTAGTAGTCCATCAGTTCGTGCAGGTACTCTATGTTTTCCTCTACGGTAGCCGTGTTGATTTCCTCGTTCGCTTCCAGCAGCAGTTCGAAGAAATCAAGGAATCGGGCATCCAGTTCCACAAAGTTTCCGTTTTGGTGTATGATTTCCTTTTCGATGAGTATCTTTAAACGGTTTTCATCCTCTTTCAATAGGGCTAGTGCGTCCGAGTATCGAAAACTAAGTACTTTTCTCTTCTCAAACATCTCTACCAATAGCCCTTTAGCTACAAAAATCGTATTTATTATTTCGTGAATTGATCGGAATATATACATTGTTTTTTCTCCAAAAAAGTCCGGCGAAGTTACTTTAAATGGTTGGAAAAACCTAGCGTTTTATGCTAAAAAGCATATAAATAGTGAAGTAAAAGGTGGAAAATGTTGGAGTATAAATGGGTAAGAGGGAAGTTGTTGCATGAAGTGTCTGTCGCTTAATGGTGCTATATTTCTCAGATGCGGCTGGCACGAATAACGTAGTTCGTGCCGGCGCGCCTGGAAAATAGAATACTTTAGGAGCTTTACGGTTCTGAATGAAATAAAGGCAGATAAACCAGATGCCTATATTTTAGAACAGTTGGGCTGTGCGGGTTATTTGCAGGCTAGTTCGAATATCTCTTTACTATATTCTTTGTTCAGTTTTACATAATTACCTACTAATTCACCTTTGTTTTCATGCAGTTTTTTCACTAGCAGTTCAATATCAGGATGTTCTATACCCAATTCTTTGAAATTGACCGGCAGGCCCATGTATCTGAAAAAATGCTTCAATCGTGATATGCCGGCAAGTGCCATTTCTTCCAAATCCTCATTCTCGGGAACTCCGAAAACGCGGTTTGCAAACCGGGCAATCTTTTTCGGGTTATGTTCTGCCATGAATGTCATCCATGCAGGTACGATTACTGCTAGTCCTGCTCCATGTGTCACATTATATACAGCACTGATTTCATGTTCCAGAAAATGTGATGCCCAGTCTTCCTCACAACCTACTCCGCAAGTACCGTTATGGGCAATTGTCCCACACCACATGATATTGGCGCGTGCTTCGTAATCGTTCGGGTTCTGCTTCACTTTATATGCTTCTTTGATGATAGCCATCAAAGTCCCTTCACACAGCCGGTCACTGATTTCTACATCGGGAGTGTTGGTAAAATAACGTTCCATAATGTGTACCATCATATCGGCAATGCCACAAGCTGTCTGGTAGGGGGGGAGAGTATAGGTCAGCTCCGGATTCATCACAGCAAAAACAGGCCGTAGTAATTCCGGTACACGCAAACTTAGTTTTTGCAGACCTTCCAGTTTGGTAATCACCGTATTGCCCGAACCTTCGCTGCCGGCAGCGGGAATAGTAAGTACCACACCCACTTTTAAGGCCTTCTTCACTTTGGCTTTTCCTATATAGAAATCCCAAAAATCACCTTCGTAGGGCACTCCTGCCGCAATGGCTTTTGCAGTGTCAATGACAGAGCCTCCCCCTACGGGAAGCATAAAGTCCACGCCTTCTTTGCGCGCCAGTTCAATGCCTTCGTAAACTTTCGGGTCAGTAGGATTAGGTTGTACGCCTCCTAATTTTACATAATCCACTCCTGCCTGTTGCAGAGAATCTTCTATGCGTTGCAGTAATCCGCTGCGAATAATAGAGCCTCCACCGTAAACAATCATTGCCTTCCGGGCGTTATACTTTTTAGCAAGAGTACCGGTTTGGATTTCTGTATCCTTGCCAAATACAAACTCGGTAGGGCTGTAAAATACAAAATTGTTCATTTGCTTACTCCTTATATTATTTTGTTGTTTGAAACCAAAACAAAGTTAAGGAAATATATTACCTTTGCCGCCTAAATTTAGTAAAAAGATGAAAACGGACATTGAAATAGCACGCAGCATTGAGCTGGTCAAGATTAAACAAGTGGCTAGGGAAACCGGTATTCCTGTAGAGCACATCAGTAATTACGGGCGCTATATTGCCAAAGTGGATGAAAGTCAGATAAACGAAGAAAAGGTGCAGCAGAGTAACCTTATTCTAGTTACTGCCATCACTCCTACCAAAGCCGGTATTGGTAAGACCACTGTTTCCATCGGATTGGCTTTGGGACTGAATAAAATAGGAAAGAAAACAATTGTTGCCTTGCGCGAGCCGTCGCTAGGTCCTTGTTTCGGAATGAAAGGGGGAGCTGCCGGAGGAGGATACGCCCAGGTGTTGCCGATGGATAAGATTAATCTTCATTTTACAGGTGATTTTCATGCCATCACTTCCGCTCACAATATGATTTCGGCCTTGTTGGACAATTACCTTTATCAGAATCGTGATAATGGTTTCGGATTGAAGGAAGTGCTGTGGCGTCGTGTGTTGGATGTGAATGACCGTTCCCTCCGTTATATTGTTACAGGACTAGGACCGAAGACCAACGGAATTACCCAGGAGTCAGGTTTTGATATTACTCCTGCATCTGAAATTATGGCTATTCTGTGTCTGGCCAAGGATGAAAAAGACCTGCGTCGTCGCATTGAAAATATTTTATTAGGTTTTACGTATGGCAACAAGCCTTTTACTGTAAAAGATTTAGGAGTTGCCGGAGCCATTACTGTTCTTTTGAAAGATGCTCTTTCTCCTAATCTGGTACAAACTACGGAACATACTGCTGCCTTTGTTCATGGGGGACCGTTTGCCAATATCGCTCACGGTTGCAACTCTATTCTGGCAACCAAGATGGCAATGACTTTTAGTGATTATACTATTACCGAAGCCGGATTCGGGGCTGACCTGGGAGCGGAGAAGTTCTATGATATCAAGTGCCGTAAAGCAGGTATCACACCTAAACTGACCGTCTTGGTGGTGACTGCCCGTGCATTGAAAATGCATGGCGGCGTATCACAGGATAAGATAAAGGAACCCAATCTGGAAGCTTTGAAGCAGGGTGTGGCCAATATGGATAAGCATTTGCGTAATTTGAGATATTTCGGTCAGACAGTTGTCGTTGCGTTTAACCGTTATGGGGATGATTCGGAGGAAGAAGTGGATTATATCCGTACCCATTGCGAGAAGAAAGGTGTGGGCTTTGCAGTGAACAACGCCTTTACTGATGGTGGCGAAGGGGCAGTAGAATTGGCGGAACTGGTTGTGAAAACCATTGAGGAACAACCTTCCGAGCCTTTGCAATATGCCTATGATGATGAGGATAGTGTAGAAACTAAAATATCGAAGGTGGCTTGTAATTTATACGGTGCCAGCATTATTACGTATAGTGCCGCTGCCCGTAAGAAACTGAAGCATATTGTAGAATTGGGATATGGAAATTTCCCTATCTGCATTGCCAAGACGCAGTATTCATTCTCTACCGACCCCAAAATTTACGGTGCGGTAGACAATTTTGAATTCCATGTACAAGATATTGTGATGAATGCCGGAGCTGAGATGCTGGTAGTCATTGCCGGAGAAATAATGCGTATGCCGGGATTGCCGAAGGAACCGCAGGCATTGCATATTGATATCGTGAATGGTGAAATAGAGGGGTTGTCGTAACCCCTCTTTTTTTTACTGAACTTATGCTGTTTTACATTGACGAGATTAAACACCAGGTGTAAATGGAAAGTCCGATACCTGTTACCAATCCTACAGATGACCATCTGATAAACAACTTGTCTTTATATTTGCAGCCATAGCATAAGCCTGTAATGGCGCACATGGAAATTCCGATTGGAAATACAAAGAATCCTATTGAGATAATCCCGATAAGTATAATGATACCCATGATGGTTAGAACTTTGTTTCTTGCTGTCATAGCTTTTATTGTTTGGTGTTGAATGTATATGGATTATATGCGACAGTAAAAGTACAAAATTATTGTTTAGAATCAGACTTTTATCCGTTTTTTATATATTTGCATTATTTAAAAAGTGGATGGATGGCGGGTGTCTTGACTCCCGGACAGCATCGTAAATGCATGTCTCGGATTCGTAGTAGGAATACAAAACCTTCTGTCAGAAATGAGCACTTGAATGGGGTATTGTTTACGCTGAACCATTTGTTCTTGGAAAATTTTGCAGTACGTCATGCGGTTTCGTATGGAGAGAGCGGCAGGGAATTAAATCTGGTTGCGGCCGAAGATAAAACGGAATATGAGAAAGATAAGCTTTTATAAAAATCGAACTAATCAGTAACGATAAAATGGATATGAAACATGTAAAGTATCTGGCTCTTGTCCTATGCATAGGGAATCTGTCGCCTGTGATGGCGCAGACAGCCTCGAAAAGTCTCACAGTAGACAATTTAGTTGCCTGGCAGCGTATCAGCGGGCAAGCTATTTCTGATAATGGAAAGTGGGTGGCATGCAAGATGGAACCTTGGGAAGGAGATGCTGTGGTGAATTTGTATGATGCACAAGGGAAGGAACTTGCCACTTTTCCGCGGGCGGACCGTTTTCTTTTCTCGGCTTCTTCCGACTATTTGGTTGTGTCGCAGAAACCCGGCAAGATGATAGTGGATTCTCTGAAAATAAAGAAAACGAAGAAAGAAAAGATGCCGATGGATGCATTGGTCATTTATTCGCTTTCGGGCGGCAGGGAAGTGATTGATTCACTGAAAACATTCAGGCTGGCAGAGAAGGCGGACTGGGTTGCTTTTCAGAAGGGAAGGAAAGACTCGACTTTGTATGTCCAACCGTTGAATGCAAACCTCAGTACCCGGTATGAGGCTCCTGCTGTGAAAGCTTTCAACTTTGCGGAGAAAAGCGGAATGCTTTATTATATTACCGCAGGTGATAAAGCAGAGGAAAAGCCGGGATTGTATCTTCTGAATACGGAAACAGGTGTGAAGACGCTGATAAAAGAAGGTGACGGGGTGTTTAAACAGGTCACTTTTGATGAAGATGGAGCAAACTTGGCTTTCTTATATTGTGCACAGAAAGATTCTTGTTATAAAGCCATGAGCTTGTGGCTGTCACAGCAGGGAGCACCGGCAACAGAAGTTGCGGCACGTGGCAATCGGGCTTTTCCGAAAGGATGGGTAATCAGCGAGCATGGGAAATTACAATTTTCGAGGAGTGCTTCCCGGTTGTTTTTTGGCACATCGCCTGAGCCTAGACAAAAGGATACGTTGCAATTGGCGGAGAACCGTCCCAATGTGCAGGTGTGGAGTTGGGACGAGCCGGTGCAATATACTGTACAGGATTATAATAAGGAGAAAGAGCTGAAAAGAAGCTATCAAGCGGTTTATCATATAAATGGTGGTCGTATTTGTCAGCTGGCAGATGAGGAGCTGTCTCAGATTTTGCTGGGAGATGAAGGAGATGCCCCGTTGGCATTGCTTTCCACTTCGCGTCCTTATTCATTGTCCTCCATGTGGGAAGGGCGGACACGCAGTGATTATTACACAGTGTCTTTGGAAGATGGCAGCCGTAAATTACTGGCATCGGCGGATTATGGCAGATACCGTCTTTCACCACAAGGCAAGTATGCGTATTGGTATGCTGAAACAGACAGTTGTTGGTATACTCTTTCTATGGCAGACGGGAAAAAAAATCAGTTGACTACCCCCGCTTCTTTCCTCGCATGGGATGAAGAGAATGATGTACCTGACTATCCGAACGCACATGGAACTGCCGGATGGACGGAACGGGATGAGTCCCTTTTAATCTATGACCGTTATGATATTTGGAAATTCGATCCGGATGCCATGAAGGAACCTGTCAATCTGACGATGAATGGACGTAAGAACCGGATTTCATATCGTTTGGTAAAACTGGATAAGGAGGAGCGTGTGATTGACCTGAACAAGCCACAGTTGTTGAAAGGCTTTAACGAAGTGACCAAAGGGAACGGGTATTACAAGGCTCGTCTTTCCACCGCTGCTTCTCCCAAAGAATTGATGGCGGGTAACTATATGTTACGCAGTATTTCTAAGGCGAAAAATACAGACCATGTAATCTATACGATGGAAAGTTTTGAGCAATATCCTGACCTTCATTATGCTACACTCGATTTCAAGAAATCTATTCGGCTGACTCATGGCATTGACCAACAGAAAGACTATTTGTGGGGAACTGCCGAACTGGTTTCGTGGATATCTTTAGATGGCCGTAAGTTGGAAGGGGTGGTGTACAAGCCTGCCGATTTTGATCCGGCCAAGAAATACCCGATGATTGTGAGTTTCTATGAGCGAAATTCGGAAACTCTGTTTAATTACCGGATGCCGGAACCCCATCGGTCTACCATTGATTATCATCTTTATAACAGTAACGGGTATATTGTGTTTAATCCGGACATACGTTATGTAGACGGTTATCCGGGTGAGAGTTGCTATAACTGTCTGATGCCGGGGGTTGCCATGCTGATAGGTAAAGGTTATATTGACGAGAAAGCCATAGGGGCGCAGGGACATAGTTGGGGCGGTTATCAAGTGGCTTATCTGGCTACACGTACTGATTTGTTTGCGGCTATTGAGTCAGGTGCTCCGGTGGTCAATATGTTCAGTGCCTACGGAGGTATCCGTTGGGGATCGGGGCTGGCACGCTCGTTCCAGTATGAACATACTCAGAGCCGTCTGGGTGGTACGCCTTGGAGTACTCCGTTGCGTTACTTGGAAAACTCTGCTCTGTTCACGATGGACAAGGTACAAACACCTGTTTTAATCATGCATAATGACGCTGACGGACATGTGCCCTGGTATCAGGGAATAGAATATTTTGTGGCAATGAAACGTCTTGGAAAGCCTTGCTGGATGCTGAACTATACAGGCGAACCGCATTGGCCGACAAAGATTGCCAACAAAATAGATTTTCAAAAACGTATGTTCCAGTTCTTTAATCATTATCTGAAAAAAGAAGCAATGCCTGGATGGATGTCCGATGGGGTTCCGGCTGTAGAACAGCCTTATGAGTTAGGATACTGATATTATGTGTTCGGACTGCTATGGAACTCAAGTTGCTCCTACTGTGGATAAAGTAAAAGGATAGTTCCTGAAAAGAGGGAGGAGGTGTGTTAAAACTAAAATGACAGTTCCGAAAAGTTACAGATAGTAATTATAAACTTAAAAGGGTCGTATCAAGCTCTGTCTTGAGTAATGATACGACCCTTTCTTTA
>OGNQ01000942.1_pt1 | contig 24521 bp, 22 predicted proteins | sample 1573481 | NCBI WGS metagenome assembly OGNQ01 (sample SAMEA2581920, study PRJEB24529) | metagenome | biome: Human gut stool | place: China | collected 2011 | reverse complement strand
TATTTGTTAGCCAATCTGTACAATCCGGCAGCTTATGAATGGGCTTGGCTGAACTGTTACCTCAGTTTTATTTCATGGGAAAAGATCATATGGAACTTTTGAAGTTGATGTGGCATAATCTTAGATAGATTGAATCAATGAAAATAGAGGAGTGTAGAGTTATGACGATTTTAAATCAGTTGAACAGTGCGCCCATGTACCTCATTTGTGGTGGTATCATTGCATTTGTGGCAGTTGTCTGCGTGATTTTCCTCATCAGGGCTTATCGGGCGGGCAAGGCACTGGGAATGGATGAAACGAAAATGAAACGGACCATTATTTCAAGTGCAACCTTTTCGGTACTGCCGAGTATTGGAATTTTACTGGGAGTCATTGCACTTTCCGGAAGCCTGGGAACACCGTGGCCATGGCTTCGTCTTTCCGTGATCGGAGCGCTTCATTATGAGACACAGGTAGCGCAGGCAGCAGCGGAGCAGGTGGGAATGACCACACTTTCTGCATCTGAAATGACAGCAACGTCATTTTCTACGATTGCGCTGTTGATGAGTATCTGTATTATGTGGGGCATGGTATTATCGATTTTCTTAAATAAGAAATATACACAGAAGCTCACGAAGAATTCTTCTTCCGGCAAGTCGGGATCAGCCGGTTTTGCGGATCTTGCGATGACCGCAATGTTCATTGGACTTGTGAGTACCTACATTGGCCGTTATATTGGAGGCTTTATTTCTGAAAACGGTCTGTTTACCTTTAATGGAGACATCATTCCGCTTGTGGTTATGGTGGTTTCTGCACTGGTAATGGGAATCTTCGTATTCCTGTCCGAAAAGAAAAAGCTTGGCTGGGTGGACAGCTTTTCCATTGCAGGAAGTATGATTGCCGGTATGGCAGCCGCTGTGATTGTCGGGCTGATCTGAGCCTCAATTTTATGATCCTGTGTAACTATTCAGTATAGGTCGAAGCACATGCTGCCAAGACCGTACGAATATGATTCAATAGTGCTTTAAAAATGGAATGCCGGAAAGCTGAAAATAAACAGCCATAGGTGCAGGTAAGTATAATAAAAATAGATGTAACAATAACAGCAGATACATAGAAGTGAGCAGTAATTTTAAGAAGGGACACGAAAATTATGGAAGAAAATAAAACAAATACGTGGGAAGAATACCGGAAACGCACACATGTAATTGGAAGAGTAGTAAGTGCTGTGACACTGGTTATGCTGGTAGGGGCACCGTTCCTGATGGGAAAAATTTTAGGAGCTTATCCGGATCTTGGAGCGGTGGCAAGGGCCTTTTTATCCGTAGGGCTGGTATGGCTTGTAAGCAGTGTGGCAGAGTTTTTGATTTATACACCGATGCTGGGATCCGGCGGTGGATACCTTGCATTTATTACCGGAAACCTGATTAATATGAAGATTCCATGTGCAGTCAATGCGCGTGACATGGTGGGGGCGAAGACCGGAACACCGGAAAATGAAATCATTTCTACGATTTCCATCGCAACCTCATCCCTTGTCACGATTCTGGTTCTGGCAGCCGGCGTCCTGTTAATGGTTCCGTTGCAGCCGGTTTTACAGAGTGAAGTATTGCAGCCGGCGTTTGAAAATGTGGTTCCGGCGTTATTTGGAGCGATGGCCTATAAATATTACCGTAAGAATATGCATATAGCCGTATTCCCGCTTGTGTTGATGAGTGCGCTGTTTATCCTTGTACCGGGACTGATCGGATCGACCAGCTTTATGATTATTCCGTCCGGCGCAGTTGCTATTCTGGCAGCGTGGATTTTCTTTAAGAAGGGAAAGAAAGACCAGGCAGAGTAAGGATATTATTCTGACCAGATTCAGGTTGAGAATTTTGAATAGTTACACTCATTTATTGATAGAGCAGGAAAGGTAACTGCAATAAAAAGAAACGGTTACGAAGAAAGAAGGAAAGAGAATTATGAAATATCTAGGATTGGTTTTACTTGGAATACTTCTGATCATCATTTTATTGTTACTGATTGCAATAATCCGGACACTTCTGATGCCGGACAAAACTTCCGATTATCAGCCGGAAGCAGATGAAAAAGAGGCACTCCGGCTTGCCGAAAAGCTTTCCAGGATGGTACAGTGTGACACGACCTCTCATGCCGGAGCAGCAGAAGTGGAGAAGTATCTTGGATTTCATAAGGTTTTAGAGGAGCTCTTCCCCTTGGTACATAAAGAGCTTCAGAAAACCGAAATAGATGGAAACCTGTTATATTACTGGAAGGGAAAATCGTCCGAAAAGCCGATCCTTCTGATGAGTCATCAGGATGTCGTTCCGGCAGAGGGAGAGTGGATTCATGCTCCTTTTTCAGGAGATATTGCAGATGGTAAGGTATGGGGACGAGGTACGGCGGATACGAAGTGTACGGTAATGGCTTTTCTGGAGGCAGTGGAAGAACTGCTTGCGGAAGGCTTTGTGCCGCCGACGGATGTGTATCTGGCATCCTCCTGTACTGAAGAATGGGCAGGAGACGGAGCACCGAAGCTTGTAAAGGAACTGCAGCGAAGAGGAATTCGGCTGTTCCTTCTGTGTGACGAGGGTGGAGCCATCATTACGGAACCCGTTGGAGGAATTCATGGAAACTTTGCAATGGTGGGTGTCTTTGAGAAGGGCAAAGCCGACGTGAAATTTACTGCAAAAAGTAATGGAGGACACGCCAGTGCACCGTCCAAGGGAACACCGATTGCACGCCTCTCCGCTTTTGTAACTGAAGTAGAGAAGCATTCACCGTTTCGTAAGAAGATGCTTCCGGAGGTTTCTGCCATGTTTACTTCTCTGGCACCATATGCCTCTTTCGGGTTAAAGCTGGTGCTTGGAAATATATGGCTGTTTAAGCCGCTCTTAAAAGCGGTACTTCCGAAGATCAGTGCACAGGCAGGAGCTATGCTGCAGACGACAATTGCATTTACCATGCAGTCCGGTTCCGATGCATATAATGTGATTCCGCAGGAAGCAACCCTTGGAGCCAATATGCGCTTTATTCCCCATCAGGGAGAAAAGGAAAGTCTTGAAATTATCAGGAATCTGGCTTCCAAATACGGTTTAGAGACAGAAATTATCCATTCCAATGACTATACAAAGCCCGTAGATATCCATGGTGAGGGGTATCGAATGATGGAACAGGTGATTGCACAGACCTTTCCGGGACTGCCATCCAGCCCTTATGTAATGACCGGGGCTACCGATGCACAGTTCTATAGTCCGGTATGTGACAACTGCATCCGCTTTGCACCTGTGGTTTTCGGACCGGAGCAGATGAAGGGCATGCATGGACTGAACGAGTGCATTGAATATAACTGCCTGCCCGGTGCGGTGCAGTTCTATAAGAATCTGATCCGCGCGGAGAAGTAATTGAAATTGAAACTGTAACTGTCCGGGATATGTGACAAAAATAGTAGTACTGGGTATGGAAGACAAAATAAAGTTACTGTACCCATTTGGATCCCGCGTAAATTGCAACAATAAAATCAAGATTTTCTGATCTTTGTGAATTTTAGACAATAAAAACGGCTTTTTCTTCTTCTGATCGAGAATGAAAAGCCGTTTTTGATTGGTGATTTTTAACAATGGATATTTTTGGGTGCACTTAATAAAGGCCTTTTTTCGTGTACCATTCCGACACCCCAAACCCCCTTGCCCGACTCCCAAGGGGGCTATGATGCTATGCAATCATTAAATCTTTTTCTTTCCGGTACTGGTTACTGGAGATACCGCCTAAGATCTTTCGGGGATAGTTATTAATCCAGTTTTCAACCATGGCGATCTCATGTTTACTTACTTCATCAAAGTTTATCCCTTTTGGAAAGAACCGTCTTATCATTCGGTTTATATTTTCATTCGTACCTCTTTCATAACTGCTATAAGGGTGGCAGTAATAAACTTTCGTACGTGTACCTTTTCCGTAACGGCTCTTTTCAATTCCCTTCTGGTCGAGGAACTCAACCCCGTTATCACAGGTAATCGTTTTAAACTTCTCACGAAACTTTCTAGTTCCATATTTTCGTTCAAGCATATTTAAAGCATGGACGGTAGAGCAGGCCTTCTTATTTTTCATCTTTATAACGATTTCTTCCCTTGTCATGCGTTCAGACAACACCAGTAAACAGGCAAGGCCTTTCCCCTGTCCGCTTACTACGGTATCCATTTCCCAGTGTCCGTATTCTTCACGGTCTAATATTTCTTTCGGTCTTTCATCTATGGAAGTACCTTTTCGGTTATTCAAAGATACCTTAGAACGTTTTCCATGCTTCTTATTTTCTGCCCGTTTCCATGTCAGATCCTTATTACTGATATTCAAAAACAATCCCATATCCAAGTAGTTGTATATCGTTTTCCAACACAGTTTTGTCTTATATGGGTTTCCGGTATTGCGTAATTCCATAACAATGGCTTCCGGTGAATACTTTTTAACCTTAATCATTTCTTCAATGTAAGCAACTAACGCATGATCTGAACCGATCTTAAGGTTACGGCCACGATTAGAAACCGACTGGTTATACATCATCTGCGCATAGTCTGCCAGGTACGCATAGTATTCCCGTAAATGGCTGTCGATCTGCTTCACGGTTCCCTTGCGGATTTCCTTATACAGGGTATTGTATTTAATCCCAAGTGCTTCGGAAATCTGGGTAATGGTGTATTTCTGCTTCAACAGTATTTCAATTTCATATCGTTGTCTTTCAGTGATGTAGTTTCCCATGCGAAAATTCCCCCTTTTTTCGCACGGTATCATAAAAAGAAACAGTTTATAAAGGGTATATAAACGCTTCGCGCCCTTTACAAACTGTTCTTTTTATACACCTGATTGATAGCTTTTCTTTTTATTTACGTTTAGCCTAGTTTCCTTGTGGCTACACGGAAGGGTATCTAAGACGTCCGTTTTTTGTTCTGATTTTTCTATCTGCTTTTCTGTATTGATTTTTATATATTGCCGGTCTGTTTGCTTGATCGGGTATATCAGAACAGCCTAAGAAATCAAGAACCGTAAAAATTTTATAAAATACATAAAATTTTATACTAACTTCGTTTTCTTGATTTCTTTTTCTGTCCTGATAGTAAAACACCCGAGCAAAGCAGACACGGGCAACATACCAAAATCAAAACATACAGAAAAGGAGATGATAAGAAAAATCAGAACAAAAAACTACATACGGAGCGAAAGCACCACAAACAAAACCCAAAATCATTTTTAAGGCTTTGAAGCCGGAAAGGAAAAACCATATGACACTAGCAAATATTTTAATATCCCATTCTGAACTCATTAATGATAAAACTATTGTTTATATTCGCAATGAGGAGAATTTTTCTCTTTTAGCGTCTGGAAACTGGTATCAAGACAATATTTTAAAATATCACAATATAGAAATATCCGCATTTACTTGGCAGAACAACGATGAATTTTATGTTGATCTTAAGAAAGGGGAATAGAATCATGACAATCAAAGGAGCACGGACAATAGCCGAATACAAAGATATGCAGAAAACCCGTATTCAGAAATGGGTTGATGATCGTTTTATCACCGGATCTGTTACATGGGAAATGAGCGGAGCTTCTCATATCAAAATCACTGATAAAACAGGTGAATCCATCATCATATCACTTGATGAAATCGAATGAAGTAACCATAACCAGAATATCAGCAATAAAAAAGAGGGGATTGTCCCCTCTTTTTTTTACTGTCTGCCTTTACAGGTGCCAATATATCCATATTGCTTTTTTGTGTCGATCATCTTCATCACATACAGGTTATACATGGTATACATCATTTTAATGTACCAGTATTCGATCTGGGATAGATCGGTTGTTTCGTCCATCCGGTTTATAAAAAACTTCAACATTTCCAACTGCATCTGGTAGTCTGTCTCCGTATAAGTGACTTCATTCTCATTCTTCAAACTGGGATAGCGTCTTCCCTTTGCTACGATATACCCATTTCCTGCCAATACTTTTATATTTCTTTCGTTCACTCTTTTCATGTTCCTTTTCTCCTTTCAATCGAATGGCAATTCTTTTTCGTCTATCACGGGTCTGAATCCGTGCAGGTAGTCGTTGACGTTCTCATAGTCTACGATTCCCTTATCTGTAAATACCTTTACTTTGTGTATTCTCCGTAGGAATGCGTTCCATGTCTCTTCGTATTCTCTTTGGGTCTCCCTGTACTGTTCTTTGAGGTCTACGTTGCTTAGCAGGTATACTTTGGTGTAACACGCCATCTTGTTGTTATATCTGCATGGCAATCGTAGAGGGTAGCCGTCCAGGTAGTTCAACATGTCCTGTATCTTGTAGGTGCTTCGGAACTCTTCGAATATGATCACATCCTGTCCTGCATATCCATCGAATGGGTGCTTCTGATCTGTGATCCGGTACGCTTCGTAGTTGTACATTTCCATCACAGATCTTGTCTTTCCTGCACCGGACTTTCCGTACCAGTATTCTACCTGAAGCTGCCGGAACTCATGCTTATATTTTTCTTCGTTTACGATCTGCCGACATCGTTCGATCTTGTCCAACTGCATCATGTAAGACGGATTCATTGCCAGTATTTCATAATCACTGCATCCTTCCTTGATCATGTCATACAGGTCAGTTAAGTCGTTCCGTGCTCCCTGACGTTCTACCGGACACTCTCCAAACTCTTCAAAGGTTTCTATATGGTTCGTTTCTGCTTTTTCAGTTTCTGCATATTTCCCATCCTTGCAAATATAGTCCCTGTTTTCCTGTGCCGTACCTCTGCAATAGTCGATGTGTGCCACAGGAAACTTGTTTTTTATCATGGAAAACCGCATTGCATTCTTCCGGTAGATAAACAGATGGGTGTGATAAGTATCACCTTTTCCAGTTTCATCACACATACACCAATACGTGATATCTTTGATTGTACTTAAAATAGCTTTTATTGTTTCATGTGTGCATTCATGTTTTTCGGGGTTATTAATGGTTAACAACCATTTACGGGACTGCGTTTTATCTGTCATATGTTCCTTAAATGTTACAGAAGTTCCGCAATGTTACAAATGTTACAGAAGTTACTTTTTAAGTAAAACCCAGTATTTATAAGGGTTTTAACCGTAAATGTTACATGTTACAGAAGTTCCCTAAAGGTAATACTAGCCTTTAGGGAACTTCCGGCACGCCCTTGACAGCATGAACCCTGACGCACGCCCCTTACGTCCGTCGGGCAGTGTCCGCGCTACGCTTGCCGGACAATGCCCTTGGACAGGCTGACGTGCGTCAACCTACTGTAAAGGGTACGCTTCGCCGTGCGCTGCGCTAGATCAGTTTCTTACGGCTTTTCCGGTAGGTTTTACTTGGAGAAGTTACCGCCTCCATATTTGTCCCATTGTTACATTGCAGTTTTAAGATATCCTCTTCTGATAACATATCCCCCTTTTCACAAGATTTCTTTAAATTGCCGACACAGGCCAATGTATCATATGCCTGATAGTCTGCATCACGGATAAACCACCCATATCTTGCTTTTGGTGTCAGCAGCAACGGATTTACCGCGTTTTCCATTTCATAAGCATCAAACTCATACTGGATCATAAACCGCCATACCTTTTTACATTCGATCACGGATAAGGTGACCTGACGCAGTAAGGCATCCACATGGTTAAACCTCTGGGCATCATATACCATTAAGATATGGTGATGCCGACAAGTAAGCAGGGTATTTAAGAAAAGCGGATCAATGTTCTTTTTAAATTCACGGCTGTTCAACTGAACGGAAAATTCATCACCAAGAACAACGGTAACGGTGAGGGTATCGTTCTGTAAGTCCATTTCATGGAATTTATCCGCAACCCTTACGATCTGTTCCAGTGAAACGAATTTTTCATAGGGGATCACAAGATCTACGTTTGAGATCACATGGATCTTCTGGATAACAAATTTCTTCCGGTCTCTGTCCCATACTTTCAAACCGTCATAACGGTAGAAGAGGGTAGTAACATAATGCACAACCGATAAGGTTTTACCGCCACCGAAAAGGGCAGTATAGGCAATGATCTGTCCGGTTGGACAGTTCCGCCCCGTATGATGTATAATTCTTTCCCGCAAGTCCTTGATGCCATAGTAAACCGTTGCAATTGGATTTTTAATCACAAGCCGGAACGGTATAAACATGTAGTAACAGAACAGGAAAACTACAATAATCGCTATGTATGCAAACTTCATTATTTCATCGCCGCCCCTTTCATTGCTTCACGCACAATCGCGGAAATACATTCCAAGACCGCAAGAAAGATAAACAGGCAGAGCAGACTTCCGGCGGTCAGTTCGTTTGCGTCACCATTGACAAAGATAAAACTGAGGATTTCATTCATTCGTATCATCTCCCTTCATAAAATTCTTGATAATGCGTTTTGCCTGACGGTAGAGATAATCCACCACAAGCACTAAAAAGATGATTAAGAGCAGACCGCCCAGGTAATCCATCTTTTCTAATATTTTTCCCTGATTCTGCACGGAAGTTTCCAGTAATTCCGTACTGTAATCATCGAGGTTAATATTGATACCGTTACCGGAAACTGTACTTTTCACGTAGGAGTCAAAAGCGGAAGAGTGTTCCGTCAAGGTATCATCAATATGCTGCACCAGTTCTTCCGAAACTCCGGAAGTTTCCCCTTCCGGCACTGTTTCACCGTCTGCCATGGTTTCTCCGGTCAGATTCCCCTCTGCATCCGTAACCATGTCAGTATCAGACGGAACAGTTTCCGGCACTGTCTCCGTATCTTCCGGTACATTCGTTTCATCAACCGGAAGATCAGGGACGGAATCAGCCGGATCAGGAGCAGACCAATCACCAGTATCAGGAAGATCTTCCACAGGGGAAGATCCGGTATCTGTTCCAGAAGCGGACTGATCTGTTCCGTTAGAAGTATCATCAAATACGTTAATATCTGTATCATTCATCCTTTTATCCTTTTCCTTTCCTTAATTCAATTTATAACAACTGTCTTTCTATGTAGGTTTTCTCCATGCCATCATCTGCAAGCCATACACCAAGCCTAAGCAGTAACAGGAAGTATAAAATCATAACGATCCATTCCCCCTTACCCATACAATCCAAAGAATAAACAGTGAAAACAAACAACCACATATGCTTACCATTAATAAAAGCACCTTCCTTTCCATTTCTGTTCTTTTGTGTTATGATCTTTCAAAAGGGGGTATTTACTTATGAATGAAAACAAAACTACAAAAGAAAAAGATTTTAATCCAGAATGGGAACGCAACATAACCAATCATAGCGGTCAAAATATCTATTTACTAATCATTACAGGCCTACTAATCGCAACCCTATTCTTTACTTATCGAACCTATCAGAATAGTTGTAAAAACTGGGGATCGTTGGAACATTATGATTCTCTTTATACTGAAAGAGGTAAACATGCAGCATGGAATCAAAATGGTGAAATATATGCGTACACTACACCCAGTGGAGAAACCTACTATTTGCATGATCCCGTATCAGGTGATAAATTCTATCATCCGGAACTATTTGAATAATCCGAACAATAACCATGCAACAGTAAATATTGCAAGAGACCAAACCAACACAGCAAACAAAGAAATATTGAAACCAAACAAATTAATATTCATCTGTAAAATGGTTATACATAGCTGCATTAATGTCTTCAAATAGTTCATATCATCACCGCCCAACTATTCGCAATATAATCGCAACGATTACACCGATACCAATAAAGGCAATAATGGGTTTAGGCAGAAAGCTGATAATATTACCAACCAATGCCGGAAGATCTCCAAGCATAGCAGGTATTTGTTTCATAAAATCATAAAAGTATGAAAAAATGCCTGCTATATTTGTACCTGTAAAAGGATTATCTGATTGATCAGGCGGAATATAACCACCACCTTGATCTACACCATGGTGACCGCCGTTCTTATCTGTCAGATCTTCATCTACAGTCCAATTATTATCATCATCAAAATCCCCATACTCTATATCTTCAATATAAGGGGATGATGTCGGGGTAGATCGTCCCATTTTTATATGAACCCAACCACCATATTGTCCTTGACGATAAGGACGCAAGTAATAATCTGTAGTGTCATATTCTTTAAAAACTAAAGGCTTATTTTCCAAACTATTAAACCATGCTTTTGTAGCTTCATATTGTGAAAATGAATATTTACCCTCATAGGCTGATACGCCGTCACTTTTAGTTATAAAATCATGAAAACCGCTAAGTTGCTCACCTAAAATCTTTTTATAATAACTCTTTGTTTTGATTTCTAATAAATCACCGTCCTGAAGATTATCAATATCCCATGAAAAATGAATATATGTAGCATCTGCCCCGGCTTCTGAACTGGGTGAATCATCCGCAGTAACCTTATAGCTAACATTTTTTAAATACCAACCCTTTTCAAGTTCGTCTGGCTTAATAATGTCATAATTTCCTGATCCGGTAGAAGCATATTTTTTCACATCATCAAGACTTGAGAATATTTTTAAATTTCCTGAAGTTACCTCAAAACTACTACTTTCAGCGCTTCCACTTTCACCGGTAAATGGAAAACCAACCGTCCACCCCCAACCAGTTAAAGTTGTCTCATGATGTCCGGATTTATTATCTACAATTTTTAAACATGTAGAATTTTTAAAATATTCCGTAGTGCTTTGTAATACATTATTTTTTATTCCATATAATGATAATGTATACCCTAATATTTTATCACCTGATAGAACAGGAGACTTTACAGCAACAATCTCTTCCCCCTCAGGCAGGTAAAAAGTAGCCTTAGTCTTTGCGGTAAAATTTTCCGCAGTCTCATGGCCTACTATTATTAATGTTTGTGTTTTTTCTGCTGCACGTACAACAAAAGCATTCATACCACAGGATACAATCAAAATTGCTATTAGAAGCAATACACCCTTTACACGGTTTAATGCTTTCTTTAATTTGCTTCTTAATTTCTCCATTTTCATAAGTTTCTCCCTTCTAAACTTATTTTTGACAACAAAAAGGGCATGGCATCTTTGACACCATGCCCTTTTTTAAGGAACATATAGGTCGCTTATGCACGACCGCCTGCAGCTTTGCGTCCTTTTGAAAAGAACTTAAATGCAAATCCGCCAAGTGTAAATGTGAGAATAATATTCAAAGGATATACTTCAAATAATCCAAGCACACTTGTCACAAGCGTTACTGCACCCGTTGTAAGTTCAGGTAATTTTTCCATACCGTTTTTCTCCTCTCCTTTAATATTTATCTCAACTTGCAAATTGATAACTACTTGTTAGCCTGATTGGCTTCTGTATACTGCTTTTGTCTCTTTCGTGTCTTCACAGATATTACCGTGCTTTTGATTACTCCGGCCATTCCAATGATGAAGAATAAACAACATAGTCCAAACATTATTTTAGATGCCATGTTTACTTGTCTCCCTTCTTATCGAATAGAGTAGTAGAGATTTTCACCATCTGCATATCTACAAGAGTGGCTTTTCCCTCAAATCCCGGTTCGTATATCAGATTTACTACATCACCGACCTGTACCGGATATTCCTTCGAGGAATATTCACGGATCACATCCTGTCCTTTACATTCCGCATTATCCTGTTCATACTCTGTATAATCCTTTGCACAGGAATAATTGTATGCGATCTTGTCAGATCCGTCTTTTCCTTTGTATGATGTTTTCTTGATACCTAAAATCGTTACCTGCATTCTTTTTTTCCTCTTTTCTTTCTTTATACTTTTTATCTATAATAAGCGCGCTTTATTATCTTTTAGGTATTTCTGTTTTTCTTGATTTAAATTTTACAACTTGCAACCCATTTGGATCCCGGAAATTAGTGGTTGCTGTTTCCAGATGCATTCTTTATAATAAAAGATGAAATCATACAAAGGGGATCAGACCGCGTGCAGGTATCGGAAAAATTAATCAGACCATTAACGGAAGTCAAATATTTAAATGCGGATAATGTCAGCAGATATCGCTGCATTATGCGCATTTTTTTTGAAAGCTATGAAAAACTGAAATACTGGCTGTATCAGGAGGAAGTACTGGAAGAAATGAGGAAGGATCCGTTTTTTAGGGACTATACTCCTGAGCAGTGCCAGCAGGATCTGACGATGCTGGCTGAGTGGAAGAACCTGAATACCATTCAGGATACCAAAAAGGTCTCATCCATTGAGGAATTCAAGAACAGGAAATACCGGTATCAGATGTCGGAATACAGCGTAGAGATTGAGCGTCTGGTATTGCGTCTTGAAAATCTGTTGGTGGAAGGGGCTTCCCTGGAACCAACTCTGCTTGAGCGGATCCGGAGAAATATTGAAAAGTTTCCGGAAATGGAACAGAAGGACAACAGTGAAGTCTATACCTGGTGGAACGACCTTAACAATGATTTCGTGAGACTGAATCAGAACTATCAGGATTATATCAGGGATCTGAACAGTGTGAAGGCAGAAGAAATGATGCGGACCAAGGAATTTCTGGTGTTTAAGGATCGTCTGATTGAATATCTGAGAAATTTCATCAAAGGACTGCAGCGAAATGCCGGTGTCATTGAAGAAAGTCTGCAATCACTGGACACAGAACTCAGGGAGAAGGTATTCCGGAAGATTATTGAATTCGAAATACTGATTCCGCGTATGGATACAGAAATTACGGAGAAAATGCTCGAACAGAAGATACGGGGGCGCTTTCAGAGCATTTACGACTGGTTTGCCGGCGACGGAGATCAGGAGAATGAAGCGGCGAGGCTATTTGATGCAACGAACGAAATTATACGGAGAATTACCAGATATGCCGCTCAGTTAAGTGAAAAGAATGCTTTGGGAGCTAACCGCAAGGAGGAATATCGCAAGGTTGCGGATCTTTTTATGCGATGTGAGGATATCAATGAGGCACATAAGATGTCGGCGATGGTATTTGGAATGGAACGTCCTTTTCATATTTCCGGAGATCCGGAACGGGAAACAGACAGCATGAATGGAGGAGTTTACGAGGAACAGCCAATCTGTGTGGAACTGAAGCCGAGAATCCGCTCTTATCGTGAGAAGACCAACCGGAGCGCCATTATGGAAAACACCCGGATGAAGCAGGAAACCAGACAGAAAATGATAGAACAGCAGAAAGAAGAGATAAAGAAAATCCGGCTTTTGGAAAAGAATGGAGAAATTGACTTTTCGGATCTGCCGGTTTTAGAGCCAAGGATCCGGGAAATTTTACTGAAGTGGATTTCCGATGCCATGGAGTCGGCAGACTTTTCGGCAAGAACGGATGATGGACAGAGATATCGTCTTGAGCGAAGCAGTACGAATGAAAAGTGTGTGGTTCACTGTGAGGATGGAAACTTCACAATGCCTAAGATGAGGATTGCTTTTGAGGGAGAGAACGTATGAAGGAACTGGAAATGCTGCTGAACCAGCGCTGGATTCTCAAAGCCGAGGATAAGGAATTGTATTACAGGGTCAGGGATTCAGTCGGAGAGCTGCGGAAATACTGTACAGAGAAGCTGGGCTGTCAGATCCTGGACAATTCCCTGATGATTAAAATGGAGAAGATACCGGTTGTTCCGGAAGCCTTTATGGGAATCCGGGAATTTACTTCACGGGAGGAGTATGTGTACCTGTGCATTTTATTAATGTTTCTGGAGGATAAGGATGCACAGGAGCAGTTTATTCTTTCCCAGCTGACAGAATATCTGTCCGCACAGCTCCCGGGAGAGCTTAGTGACTGGACGGTTTATACGAACCGGAGAAGACTGATCCGTGTACTTCGGTATGCGGTAAGTCAGGGGATTCTGGGGATAACGGATGGAGCTGATGAACTGTTTATGGACGATGCCGGCGGTGAGGTGTTATATGAGAATACCGGTGCTTCCCGGTATTTTATGAGAAACTTTCCCAAGGACATCATGGGTTATGGCAGTTCGCTGGATTTTAGGGACAGTGAATGGTTCGATGTGGATGAAGACAGGGGGTTTGCCAGAAGGCATCGTGTTTACAAGCGTCTTTTATTTGCACCTGCCATGTATCGTGAGGACGGATCGGAGGAGGATTTTGAATATCTGAAATATTATGGGCGAAGACTTGGAGAAGAGCTCGAGAAGCTGTTTGAATGTCATGTTCATATTCATCGGGGGAGCGCTTATCTGATATCCGGGGAGGACTGCAGAATGGGAACGACATTTCCGGGCAACAACTCGCTGGCAGATATTATTCTGCTGTGTGCGGCACTGGTCAGAAAGAAAATCGTACAGCAGGAGTGGACAGTTTCCAAAGATGAAATGGGACTGGTGGATAAAATTGAATTCGAAGCATTGCTTAAGGATGTGAAGAAGCAGTTCGGCTCCGGATTTTCGAAGAACTACAGGGAAATGCCGGAGGGAGAGTTTGTGAGGACCATTATGGATGAAATGGAGCGATGGATGTTTATCCGGTGCGAGGATGAGCTGCATCAGGTGAAGCTTTGTCCGCTGATGGGAAAAATCGAAGGGACATACCCAAAGACTTACGCAGGAGGAAACGAAGATGAACAGTAGATGGCAGGCAGGTAAGATTGGTCTGATCAATTTCTGGTATTATGATGAACAGGAATTTCCGTTTGTAAAAGGAAGAATGCTGCTGCGTGGATCGAACGGCTCCGGCAAATCGGTCACCATGCAGAGCGTGGTTCCGCTTCTCCTGGATGGAAACATGAGTCCGGAGCGTCTGGATCCCTTCGGCTCCAGAGACCGTAAGATGAGCAGCTATCTGTTGGAAGAAAATGACGGTCGGGAAGAGCGGACAGGCTATCTTTACCTTGAGTTTAAAAGAAAAGACAGCGATATTTACTTTACAATAGGAATGGGGATTCGTGCCAGAAGAGGAAAGCCTCTTGATAAATGGTATTTCAGTCTGACGGATGGACGCCGTGTCGGAAAGGATTTCTTTCTGTATAAGGACATGGGAGAGAAGGTCATGCTATCGCGAAGGGAGCTGGAATATCGTGTCGCAGACGGTGGAAAGGTGTTTGACCGTCAGGTGGAGTATATGGACTACGTCAACCGGCAGATCTTTGGCTTTGAGACGCTGGATGAATATAAGGAAATGCTGGATCTGCTGATCCAGCTGAGAACGCCTAAGCTTTCCAAGGATTTCAAGCCTTCGGTTATTAATGATATCCTGAGTGATTCGCTGCAGCCTCTTTCCGATGAGGATCTGCGTCCAATGTCAGAAGCCATCGAAAATATGGATACCATGAACATGAATCTGAAAAGCCGCAGGGAAGCCAGACAGGCTGCGGAGAAGATCCATGTGATTTATCATAAATATAATAAGCTGCTGCTGTGGGATAAGGCAGAGCATCTTCTGCAAAGTGAACAGAAACTGCAGAAGACTCTCGAGGAGCAGAAGCAGTATGAGGAGCAGTACCGGAGCTGCTGCAGCAGAATTGAGGAGCTGGATCAGGAGATCCGGCAGATTAATGAAAAGAAGGAGACCCTGGAAAAGGAAAGGGAATCCTTAAATAAAAGTGATGCGGTTGCGTTGAAGATGCGCGAAACGCTTCTTACAGGAGAGATTGAACAGAATGACAGGAATCTTAAGGATAAAAAACGCTTTCTTACTGCGAAGGAAGAGCAATGCCGGGATGCAGAACGGCAGATCCGGGACGAAGAAGACCGGAAATACCGGAAGGAAACGGAATTAAAGGAAATCCTCAATGAAATGCAGGATGAGGCGGAGCAGATGGCCTTCCAGGAGTTTGCCTTTATGAGGGAGGAATTGGTGGAGCATCTGGAGGAAGGCTACAAATTTGAGCTTCACCGCCAGCAGTTTGAGCATACAAAACAGAAGATTGCAGAAGGGGAGGAGCTTCTTTCAAGGCTGCAGCTTCTGAACAGACAAAAGGAAGAGATGATTCAGAAAAGGGAACGGCAGATCCGGGAGCTGGATGCCATTCAAAGAAGACTTTCCGAATGGGAGGGTGCCCTTTTGCAGGCCGGGAATGAATGGAAGGAAGAGGTGTTCCGATGGAATAAGAGCAATACGGAGCTGAAGCTGGATCATGATCTGTTAAGAGAACTGGCTTCATTTGCAGAGAACTATGAAGAAACCTCAGATTTTGCAGTGATCCGGAATAAGGTTTCGGCACCGTGGATTCAGGGAAATCAGCTTATTTCCAACCTGCTCCATGAAAATCGTACGATGTATGAAACACTTGGAGAAGAATTAAAGGAAGCAGAGAGGGAGCTTATTGATTGGGAAAACCGCAGGGAACCGCAGCCGGTACGGTCAGAGGCAGTGCTCCGGAACAGACAGAGACTTGAAGAAGAAGGCATACCTTATCAGGAATTCTATAAGCTGCTGGAATTTGGTTCAAAGCTCAGTGAGGAGGAGTGTAATCATCTGGAAGAAGCCCTCTTACAGATGGGCATTCTGGATGCGGTTGTGGTGGAAGAGCAATACCGGGATCAGGTGCTAAGACCGGTAAAGGGATGTGAGGATCATTACCTTTTCACCGGCAAAACGACTTCCGGACAGAGCCTTCTGGATGTGCTGGAGCTGAATGAGGAGGTCAATGATATTTTCTCCAATCAGAGACTTACCGGAATTCTTAGTAATATTGCCTATGATGGGGAGGGTGTAATTTCTGTTGCAGCGGATGGAACCTATCGTATGGGAGTACTTGCAGGAACCGTGGCAGGAGAGCATCAGGCAGGTTTCCTTGGAACGAAAGCGAGGGAGAGAAACCGGAAGGCGAAGATGGCAGAATGCAGGAGCAGGATTGCTGCGCTGGAAGAACAGCTTCAACAGCTGGCGGAAGAAAAGGATCAGTTATTGAAGCGTAAGGAGATTTTGCAGAAAGAATATGATACCTTTCCGGAAGACGATAAGCTGCGGACCGCACTCCGGAAGCTGCAGGCGGAGGAAAGAAAGCAGGAGCTGCTTCAGGCGGAAAATGATCAGCTGGGAGAAGAGCTTACTGCCTTTATGGAACAGATCAAGGAGCTTAAGAGAGCAGCAGTGGAAATTGCGGAAAAGCTTTATCTTACCTGTTCCCATGAAGTGTTTGCGGATGCCAAAAGGGCAGCGCAGGAGTATGATAAGGCTCTTATTTCCTGCAAATCCACCCATGAGATGCTGCTTAGGAGTGTTGAATATCTAAGAGATCTCAAGGTGGGTCAGGAGAATCTGCTTCAGGATATGGATCAGATCCGTTATGATATCCGGGATATCGAAAGGCTGCTCAGGACACAGGCAGAGGAAAGAGCCTCCATACAGGAGCAGCTGAAGCTGACAGATTATGAAGCTATTAAGGATCGTCTGGATGCATGTATTCTGTGGCTGAATTCCTATCCGGAACGGCTTGAAAAATGTCTGGATGAACGTTCCATGCTGAATGCCGGAGCGCAGCAGAATCAGGATAAGCAGAAGGAAAATGCAGGAAAACTTGAGGAACTGGAAAAAAGGGTTTCTTATTATACAGCCTGCTTTGAGGAAGAGAGGAAGCTTCAGTATGCAGCGCTTCCACAGGAGCTTCCGGAGGATGCACGTCATATCAGTGAGTATCTTTCAGTAGATGTAAGGAATCTGAATAAGGAGGATGTCATCCGTGACCTGAACCGGATCTATTTTGAAAACCGTGGATTCCTGACGGATTATCAGCCTACGCAGACGGAACTGTTCGCCGGTCTGGATGAACAGGGCAGTATAGACGGATATTCGGCTAAGAGAACGGACATTCAGGCACGGTATCAGGGAACCCGGATCTCCTTTGACAGTCTGCTTGCCCATCTGGATGAGGATATACAGGAGCTGGAAGCCCTGATTAAGGACGGAGACAGGGAGCTGTTCGAGGATATCCTCGCGAATACGGTAAGCCGCAAAATCCGGGGAAAAATCAATGCCTCTAACACATGGGTACAGAAGATGAATGCGCTCATGGACCGGATGGATACGTCGAGCAGTCTGAAGCTGAATCTCCGCTGGAGAAGTAAAACAGCTGAAAAAGAGGATCAGATGGATACCAGGGAGCTGGTTGAGCTGTTAAAGAAGGATTATCGTCTGATGAGTGAAGAGGAAGCCTCAAGACTATCTTCTCATTTCCGATCCAAGGTGGAGGAGGCCAGAAGAAATGCCCGGGACAGCGGAGGTATGATTTCCTTCTATCAGATCATGAAGGAAACACTCGATTACCGGAAATGGTTTGAGTTCCAGCTGTTTTCGCAGAAGAACGGGGAACGGCAGAAGGAACTGACGAACAGTGTATTCGGTACCTTCAGCGGTGGTGAAAAGGCGATGTCCATGTATGTACCACTGTTTTCGGCAGTTGTGGCGAAATATCAGGGAGGAAGGGAAGATGCGCCACGGCTGATCTCACTGGATGAAGCATTTGCCGGTGTGGATAACCGGAATATCCGGGATATGTTCCGGCTGATGACACAGTTTGAATTTGATTTTATTATTAACTCACAGGTTCTCTGGGGAGACTGCGACACCCTGGATGCACTTGCTATTTACCAGCTGATCCGTCCGGAAAATGCAAAATTTGTTACAGTAATGCCCTATTTATGGAATGGCAGCAGCAGGGAGCTTCTGGAGGATGAGGAAAGTGTGGAAGAATGCGCATCAGAGCTTGTCTGATTGGAATGAGACTGTCCGGAGCTTATATGGCATGTGGAACAATACATTCAGAAAGGCAAAACGAAGATGCTCATGGAACAGGAACAGTTAAAAAGAGAATGTATCAATTATTTTAAACAGCATACGATCTGGAAGAAAGTATTTAACGGATTTCGTAACAAATATCGTTCCTATGGAAAATTTTCAGGAACGGTGGTGCTGAAAAATCTGTCGGCGGAGGATATTGAGGAGCTGGAAGGCTTTTTCGGAATGAATTTCCATGGGAAAAAGAGCGTGTCGGTTTCTGCTGACCGGTTTTGTAAGGCACTGTCACACAGCAAATACGGTTCTGTGACACCGGAAGAGATTCTGACGGATTTCTTCGGAGAAAAGTTACTGGGGATTGCACAGGAGAAGGAACGGAAAGATCGGATTCTCAATGAAATCCGGTGTGAATACAGGAAAGCCTTTGAAAATACGCCGGCGGGCTCATGTCTTTTGTGGATTGAGGAGCTTGTGCGGATGCCGGGAGCCGAATCGGATCTTACGGAATGGAAGCGTCAGCTATGGCTTAGTGCAGATATCTGTAATTCCCTTCCGTACCGCCAGAGCCGGAAAGTATATCTCGCAGTCTATGCTGCAGAACGGACCGGGAATCCCCATGCCTTTGATCATGGAACGAGGGACGGTCATCTTCTCGAACAGATCATTGAGAAGGATCTGGAGCTGCGGAACCGGAAGGTAGAGTTAAGTGAAGCTTTTCCGGCATACAAAAGACAGAAGAGCTATCTGCTTGCAGGACTTCTGATTGATGATGTATCCAATTATGCGCTTCTTTCCGGGGTTCATGCTGTGAAGAAAGACGGAGTGTATCACCGTGGGATGGAAGGGTTTTGCGCAGAACAGAATATGGTTCAGGTTCCGCTTGCCGTGTTAAGTGAGTGGGAGCGTATGGAATGTGATCATAATGAAATATGGATTGTGGAAAATCCTTCCATATTTGCAAGATTGTGTGGAGAGCATCCCTGTATGTGCATGAACGGACAGCCAAGGCTTGCCGGCTTACTGGTATTAGATCTCCTTGCGGAAGCCGGAACCGTTATCCACTATGCCGGAGATCTGGATCCGGAGGGGCTTCTGATTGCACAGAAGCTGTCACAGTATTATAAGGGAGCCTTTTATTACTGGCACATGACAGAAGAGGATTACCATATGTGCAGATCAGAGGAGGCACTTTCGGAACGGAGAATCGGAATGCTTCAGAAGATTACGGATCCGCAGCTTCTCCCTGTTGCACGTGCGATTGCAGAGTATGGAATGGCCGGCTATCAGGAAAAGATAGATTATTGAGGAAGGAAGCTGCGCTACGCAGGTCAATATCTGTGTACCTTTCTGTATTCAAATCGTAACAGTTCAGCCACGCTCATTCATAAGCTGCCGGATTATACAAATCAGCTGACAGATATGCAAGTTTTCCGGCAACTTATTTCATGCCGGGCGTCCGCCCTATAGAACTGATTATATAAGCTGCCCTTAGTGAGCAAGCTCCCCCGGTCATCTTATACAATCAGTTCTGCATGGCTGAACTGTTACGTCAAATCCCCTTTTTGAATGAAGCATTCTGGTAACTGTGAGGTTACTGAACGCTTGCTCGTTTTGAAACATTAACGTTCTGTAACAGATAATCCAAGCCTGGGAGCAATCCCATAAAAGCCATACATCATATCGTCGTCATTCAACACCGGAGAGTAATCGGTTCCGGCAGGAAAGATGATCTGCAGCTTCTGGTTTTGGTACTCGAACTGAATGATGGATGTGACATCGCTGCGCTCTGCCATTTTCTTCAGAATGTAATCGCTGATCGTGTGCAGTCTTCCAAAGTCCGTAGTGACGGTGCCGTTTTGCGGAGCATTATAGACAAATCCACACAGATTCTGTACTGACGCCACGCTGGCAGGAATTGGTTTCTGTTCCTGTACAGCGCCGCATCCGGTACACTTATATTCCTCCAGACCGTCTGTATCCGGCTGCGGCTCTACTGTCGTTACCCACTGGAAGTTACATTGGTGGGAGGGAACAGCTTCCGAACCGGTTTGCGAGGAAGAGGTATCGGAAGGAGTGGATGAGGCAGACTCCGAACCGGTTTCAGAAGAAGGGGTATCGGAAGGATCCGATGAAGAATTCTTAAACACAAAGGTAAAGTATATAGTCTGTGTTTCGGAATCATTTATACTAGTACATTGCCATTGCATTGTTGTTGTCTCTTTGCTGGGAATTGTTAGTGTAGACACATAATTCTTTGACTGCATAAACATAAGATGTTCATCAGGAAGCTTCTCACCGCCATATTCAATATAAAAATAACACATGGCAGAAGTATATGTGGTACCATTAGCATCTATTTTAATAGTATCCCCTGATGTAAAAGTATCATTCATAAAGTTAGTCTTACCTTCGTTATTGGCTAAATCCGATAATTTTAGTGAATGTTCATTTGCCTCTACATCTAGCTTCATCCCACCAAAGATCCCAACTACCATGGCAAAAGAGATAACCAACGTTATTAAATCCTGAAACCACTTTGGCTTTGGGCACTGTTTCATTTTCCTGTTTTCATAATTCATGTCTACATCCTCCTATTAAATTAAAGCATCTAAAAGTGTAACCGGTAATTATTCAGAAGCTGATTTATGCTTTGATAGTGGGAATGCTTCTGAATGATTATTCATAATGTAGCACATGGGGAGGTAGAATATAAGTTTACAAACGTTCCAAATGGTGTTTTATCGATTAGATTATAATAAAATGAATAATCAAATTGAAATTTAACTATTGAGGAAAATGCGCTTTCTGACCGGACTAATCTTCCGGATCCCAGCTATAATAAAACTGAATCAGACTGATCCGTGATTTGGTAGAAGTCTTTTCATTGAGGGAAGCAACATGGCGATAGAGCATGGTTCGGGAAATGTAGAGCCGGTCAGCCAATTCCTGCATACCTTTGTCAGAGGTGAGCAGCACCTTTAAAACCTCTTTTTCACGATCTGTCAGAGCAAAGTGATCGCTGAACTGCCGGAAGTGCAGCTCTCGGTCTGAGGGAGAAGAAGGTGCGGAAGGTCCGGGAGAAGCGGGGACGACAGGGGCAGCAGATTTCGTATGACAATCTGAGCTTCCGGAAGAGAGGTATTGTGAATTCTCTGAACTGACAGTCTCTGAACCGGCAACTGAAAAACCGGATGAAATACCTATTACGTTTAAGGTAAGATCAGAAGGCGCAACATAGGTATCTGCCTGAACTGTATAAACAAACAGTGCAATGCCGGTGACTACAAAAATAACAAGTGTTATTGTGTAAATAACAGCAGGATTTCCGGAAGAAACCAGCATCATGGTAAGCCGGCTGATACATACGGCGCACAGATTGTTGACGGCACGTCCCAGTCCGGCCCAGAGCTCCGGAACCCTGGTGTGATAGGACAGGCTCATGAAGCTGACCGTAAAATAAACCGCAAAGATTCCGGCAGACAGATAGAAGATAATGCAGGAAATGAGGATACTTCCGTCGACCTGCAGCAAAACTACGCAGATGGTAGAGAAGAGCATGACACAGAACATGAACAGATTCTGATACCTTTCACGGATTTTACTAAACAGGATTCCGGCACAGATTCCGCTAAGTGCAAGCAGCAGGCGGGGAAGACTCCCGAGATTCAGTTCTCCGGATGCATGCAGCAGCGTCATTTCACTGTCGAGGGTGGAAAAGATACAGGTCATCAGTGCAATGATACCGGCAAGGAGAAGTCCGGTACGCAGCGGGTGTAGAGTCAGAATGCGGGTTTTTAAGGGTGCATCCGTTCTGACAGTATGTTTTAAGCGAATCCGGGTCAGCAGAAACAACAGTAAAACCAGTGACAGACTCAGAATCAGTGCACTGATTGCAGTATTGGATACGAAATTATTATTGATAAATTGAAGCAGGATACCAAAGGCATAGCCGAATCCTACGACAGCGGGCAGAAGAGAATCCTGAATCAATAAAAGAGAACACAGGTAATGTATGGAGCTGCCAAGAATTCCCAGCAGAAAAAAGAGGACACAGCCTGCAGTCAGAGTCAGTGCATAACCGGGGTGCCGGTTTATAAGGAAATAGCATACAGTACCAACCAGAAAACAGAAAAAGATACCCAAGTATTTCAAACCGGCAGCTTTTTTAACGGCAAGGTATTTAAAAACAGGATAAAAAAGAAAACCCAGAGTGCTGATTCCTAAAATATAGCTCTGAGCGATGACGACACCATGAGAATCTGTATGATAAATAATACTGTTATCAAACAGGTATTCCGATCCGAGAAAAAGAAAATAAAAAAGTGCCAGTAAAATAACGGATCGTATGCGGTTCTTCCAGGGTGCTTCTTTTGCCATGCCGGTTACTCCTTTAGAGGGGATGTTATGGATGCGTCTGTCAGTTTGCAGCCGGAATCCGTTTCACATATTACGTGAAAGTTGATTTCAACCTCATTATATGTGCCGGAAGGAGAAATTACAATCATTTCTGTAAGGCAGGCAATCCCGATATCGGAATTATCGTCACTGTTCATACAGCAGCCGGACACTTGCTGTCAGGCTGCGTAAGAACATGATTTGAGTAGAGCACTTAGCGAGGTTATTTCGAGCTTAGTGCGAACCATACAAGTTCACTTGGCGAACCAAAAGTGAGTCTAGTGAAGCTTGTTCAGGAGTGAGCAGTAACGAATTACCTGCCTGCTGGCATGGTGTATTATGGATAATAAAGGCTATTAAGATTTATATCCGCATTTACAGAATCCCGGTGTATGCGATTCCAGAGTGAAAGATCCGCAAGCAATGCATCCTTTTCTATGATATTCAGAATTATAGGATGTTTCAAGGAAGAGATGCTCACACTGATGTTCACATATCGTGCATTTACTATCGGTATAAGAATGTGTCTGGGTAAACATAATTCTGTTACACATTTGACACTTCTGATGGTGGTACATCAGGTCTGCTTCGTATCCGTCTGCTGTACAAGTCTCCTGAGTTGATTCATCTATGTCTCCACAGAGCTCACATACCTGTGCGTGGAATTCGGTATTCCTCAATCCTTTTATTATATACTGATGGGTACATACGGTAACAGGAGGAGCAGGGACAGGCTCTGGAGAAGGAGTTTCCGGTATGGCAACAGGGTTACCGGTTTCTTCGTGATTTGTATCTTCAGCCGGAGGAATCTCAACGGGTACCGGTTTGGCAATTACCTGTCCGCGTAGTCCTGTTACTGTTATGCCGGCATTTACAGCCTGGGAAATGGTTGTAACTGATCTGTTTTCCTGCATTCCATGAGTGGCATAATGGATATAATAAGCAATGAGATCGTTTCCGAAGGCTTCCTGTAGATCCTGATATGCGGCACGGTATGCAAATACGTGAAAGCTTTTGCTTAAAGCCCTTCCCTCCGATAATCCATGTGTTACAAAGTGATCCCAAAGAGCAGCTTCTTCATTCCCGTGGGCTTTTACCACATCCGGATATAATTCGGCATACTCCTCAGCAGAAAATAATGTTTTGATAATGGACAGCTCTTCAGAAGTTGCATTGGTTGTAAATTGCGGCTGGTTCTGCAGATGATCCGTCTGTGGAGAGGCATAAGCCGCCATGGTGATGCCTATACACAGGATAAGAACCAGAGCCGGTGCAAGAAATTTTCTACTCATAAAGTGTTCTCCTTTACGCTGGTGGTATTGGTTAATATGGTTCTATAAATATAGGTACAAAAAATAAGAAAAACTCTCACCCTTTAATTAAAAAATTTGCCCTGACTTCTTCTCTACTCAATTGCCAAACTAAATTCTAGTCTCCTTCTCTTTAAACCAGAAGTTACTTC
>OGNQ01000926.1_pt1 | contig 24811 bp, 20 predicted proteins | sample 1573481 | NCBI WGS metagenome assembly OGNQ01 (sample SAMEA2581920, study PRJEB24529) | metagenome | biome: Human gut stool | place: China | collected 2011 | reverse complement strand
TGCCCCCTTTCCCCGGGAAAGGGGGATTTTACTGGGGCTACCGCCCCTAGTCCCTGTCGGGGGCTCCGCCCCTGCGACCCCTTTTTTTATCAACGAAAGAGGTTTTTCGACAGTCTGAAGCGATAAATCCTTATCGCCCTGTTTCTATTTATATTATACAGCCCCTCACGCCTTTTTTCAACACCTTTTTCAAAAATTCCGTCAATTTTATGTGTAAATCTGCATAAATAATTATCAATCTGCTGAACGACTTTTATATTAATGTAACAAAATTATCACTTTTCACATTTTACCCCTTGATTTTTATGCGTAAAGTGATTACAATAATAATCAGCGGTTAGCACTCAAACATAAAGAGTGCTAACAACTTGGAAATAAAAAGCACCGTCACAGTTAAAAAGTGACAGCAAATATAACAAGGAGGTCATTCAAAATGACGATCAAACCGTTATCGGACAGAGTAGTTATCAAGATGCTCGAAGCAGAAGAAACAACAAAGGGCGGTATAATTCTTACAAGTGCCGCACAGGAAAAGCCCCAGGTAGCAGAAGTTGTAGCGGTAGGCCCCGGCAAGACAGTTGACGGAAAGCTTGTTCCCGTACAGCTTAAAGTCGGCGACAAGGTTCTTATGAGCAAATACTCAGGAACAGAAGTCAAGGTTGACGGCGAAGAATACACAATACTCCGTGAGGAAGACATCCTCGCAGTTGTAGAATAATTGAAAGTGAGGAACATTCACAATGGCTAAACAGATTATATACGGTGAAGAAGCCCGCAAGGCTTTACAGGCAGGTATCGACCAGCTTGCAAACACAGTAAAGATCACACTCGGCCCTAAGGGCAGAAACGTAGTGCTTGACAAGAAGTTCGGCGCTCCGCTGATTACAAACGACGGTGTTACTATCGCCAAGGAGATTGAGCTTGACGATCCTTTCGAAAACATGGGCGCACAGCTCGTTAAGGAAGTTTCCACAAAGACAAACGATGCCGCAGGCGACGGTACAACAACAGCTACTCTGCTCGCTCAGGCTCTTATCAGAGAGGGTATGAAGAACATTGCCGCAGGCGCTAACCCTATGGATGTTAAGCGTGGTATCTCAAAGGCAGTTGACTCGGCAGTAGCAGAGATAAAGAAGAATTCAAAGGCTATTGAAAACAGCGATGGCATTGCCCGTGTAGCTACAGTTTCATCGGGTGACGAAACAGTAGGTAAGCTGATTGCAGAGGCTATGGAAAAGGTTACAACAGACGGTGTTGTTACTCTTGAAGAAGGCAAGACAGCAGAAACATACAGCGAAGTCGTTGAAGGTATGCAGTTCGACAGAGGCTACATTTCACCTTACTTTGCAACAGATACAGATAAGATGACAGCTAACCTTGACGATGCTTACATCCTTATCACAGACAAGAAGATAAGCAACATTCAGGACGTTCTGCCCTTACTTGAACAAGTCGTACAGGCAGGTAAGAAGCTGCTTATCATCGCTGAGGACATCGAGGGCGAGGCTCTTACAACACTTATCCTCAACAAGCTGCGTGGTACATTCGTATGCGTAGGTGTAAAGGCTCCCGGCTTTGGCGACAGACGTAAGGAAATGTTACAGGATATCGCAATTCTTACAGGCGGTACTGTTATCACATCCGAACTCGGTCTTGAGCTTAAGGATACAACTATCGACCAGCTTGGCCGTGCTAAGAGCGTAACAGTTTCAAAGGAAAACACAACGATTGTAAACGGCGCAGGTTCAACAGAGCAGATTCAGGCAAGAATCGCTCAGATAAGAGCCGCTATCGAAAACACAACAAGCGAATTTGACAAGGAAAAGCTTCAGGAAAGACTTGCAAAGCTTGCAGGCGGTGTTGCTGTTATCAAGGTCGGTGCCGCTACAGAAATCGAAATGAAGGAAAAGAAGCTCCGTATCGAAGACGCTCTTGCAGCCGCTAAGGCAGGCGCAGAGGAAGGTATCGTAGCAGGCGGCGGTACAGCGCTTATCAACGCTATGCCCGCTGTAGAAGCTCTTATCGCAACCCTTGAGGGTGACGAAAAGACAGGTGCTAAGATAGTTCTCCGTGCTCTTGAAGAGCCTGTTCGTCAGATTGCCGCTAACGCAGGTCTTGAAGGCTCTGTCATCATCGACACTATCCGCCGTGAAGGCAAGGTAGGCTACGGCTTTGACGCTCAGAACGAAGTATACGGTGATATGATTGCCGCAGGTATCGTTGATCCTGCAAAGGTAACACGTTCAGCTTTACAGAACGCCGCTTCAGTTGCAGCTATGGTTCTTACAACAGAGAGCCTCGTTGCCGACAAGAAGGAAGAAAATCCTGCTCCCGCAATGCCCGCAGGCGGTATGGGCGGTATGGGCGGAATGTATTAATTCCAAACTCAACAGAATAAGATCAGCCCGGTACGGAAAAAATCCGTACCGGGCTTTCTGTCGTTTATTTATATATTCTCACAATTCATAAAGATTTGAGCAATTAAAGCTGTCTTCTGTGCCGAATTTTGCAATTGTGGACTTTACCTTGCATCTTAGACCGTCATCGGTTTTCACATAACGGTAAGCACAAAACTTATAATCAATAATTTCTTTGAAAGTAACTTCATCGTATACCGGGTTAGCGGCTATACAAATTATGCTGTCGTCATTATCACCGTCATATATCAGTAATAATTTTGCTTGTAAAGGATCAATCAATCTTGCGTCGCTGCCTCTTTCACCGAGCCTGTCACTTGTAACACACAGCTTTCCGTCAACCTCAGCATAATACTCCGGTATGAATGAAGTAAAGTTGTCATAATCAAAGCCTGTATAAAGCTCGCAAGCCTTGTCGTAAAAGCCTTTCATATCGGTAAAGCCGAAATAATCAGGATTTGTGGGATAGTATTTGCCATCAATCAGATAGTTCTTTTCAAATTCTTCAAAATCCTTTGAGTTAGATATCTTATCGGCATCTTTTATTGCAAAATAACCGCTCGGAAAATCAACTATGTTGGAGAATTTCCACTGCTTTACTATGCGTTCGCTGATTTCATCTCCTATGCTCTCGTCCTTGCAGAGCCTTAAACTGTCAAAGTCATTTTTAAAGGAAATAGTCTTATCGTCATAAGAAACATCTCCGAACTGCTCCCAGAAGCTTTTATCCTGATACATCTGAGGTTCAAAGACCTTTGGAGCTTCATTTTTGGAAGACGTTTCACTTTGGCTCACATCTCCGGGATTCTCAGTTTCTGACGGAGTTTCAACCTTACTTTCGGTTGTTGATTCCGATGCAGATGACGTAACAGAGGTATCCTGCGATGAAACAGGCTTAGAAACAGTATTGCTTGCACAACCGCTGAGCAGAGAAACAAGAATTAAAGTGCATATCAAAGTTGTTTTTTTCATAGTATCACCTTCTTAATTAGCCGATTTGAAAATCGGCAGAATTCTGATTAATGTAATCAATAGTTACCATATCATCAAATTCCATATGCCATGCGTTTTCCATTTTATATATCGGACACAAACCAAATTTTAGACCTTTTGCTTGTGAAAATGTTGTCCCTAATGGGTCAAGAACAATATATCTGTTTTTAGCATCAATTTCATTTCTGTTATAACCGGTCACTACCATAAAATGGGTACAGCTATTTTTATTCTTAAAAGAAATGATCGCTTTATATTGACCATTTAAGTTTAAAACCGCATCCAAACACTCCATTTTTTTACTTTCAGTCATATTGCCAACCTGAATTCGATGCGAATACAGTGTTTTACCATTAATTTTAAAATTACTTACTAACTTTTCTCTCCACAAATAATCCGGTTCACTATTTGAAAGAGTATTGGCTGATAAGTTTTTCAGTTCGCTTCCATTACTTCCGATATTGGAAAGCATAGCAGTAAATGGATCGGCGTATAAACTTCCTGTAAATCCTGTCCTAAAATCTTTTCCGCCCATAGTCGCATTAACATTTCTGAGCACCATAGCATAACTTGCCAATGCACAACCAGACTTCATTACATCATAATCGTTTGTATCATCCGTTGTTATGAACTTTTTATTACTATAGTTTGGGAATGTAAGCTTATCCAGATATTGTGTGTTCCATAGATTTATTCCGTGTATTTTACCGACTTTTTGACTGTAGAAAGGTCTGCTAGCATTATAATTGACGTTAAAATAATATGGAATTTTAGCCGTCCCAGTGCTTTTTAAACTTTTTACACAAATATAAAACTGTTTATCGCCATTGCTATTTTGATAAGCAATGAATTGGCATCCGTTTATTGTCGGTATTCCTGATCCGATTTTTTTATAATTATCACCTCTTTTGGCATATAACTCTATTTTCAAACTGACGCTAGGATTATTGTTACTATTAAAAACAATCTGCAAATTGCCATTAGCGAATGCTGTTCCGTTATAATCCGATGACATTAAATTACCGATATAATAGTAATCTATATCGTAATTTTTATCGACTTTAGCATTTACCGTCTGCCCCAAAACAATATCATCTGCATCTTCAAAAGTATCATTATTTATTTTTGTTTCATCGGTGCCTTCATGCTGAAATCCGATATTTGCGTATGTTTGTATTTCATCATTGAATTCATTTCTCAAATAGAATAGATCCAAATAAACCATGTTGCATGCTTCAAAAATCATTCCTATACTACCAATATAATTTTTTCCACTGTAGTCAAGCGAGAATTCATAATAGGTATCATATTCCAGACCGGATATGGACAATTCAGAATCAGCTGAAACAAAAGATTCTTCGTAGCCGGTTTCGTTACTGCATAAAGAAATTTCAAACTCTGTGTCGTTTTCTTTAGCTCGTAAAATAATACTGCTTTCCAGCCTACTTTTGTCGACACCGTACTCACATTCGTAACAATCTACATCAATAAAATGTATTGAAGATTCTGAAAATTCGATATCAGCATATAGCGGAAAATCATCATCTTCATTGATTGGCGACACGTTAATAAGTTTTCTTTCCTCAGTGTTTGTATCAGCGAATACTGTAATAGGTAATAATGTCGATATTGCAATACTTAATGCCACTAATTTACTTATTAATTTAAAATGTTTCATAAATACCTCCTTTGAATTCAATTGTGCTTTACATTTTGTTTAAAACAAAATGTACCTTTCATATTTAATATACCAAAAAGAATTCAATTTGTCAACAGCTATTCAATAAATTGTGCATAATGTACAAACGTTAAATACAGTTTTTGTCTAATTGTGCAACTTTGTTCAAATGCACAGGCAAGTTACATATATCACGTTCTTAGAAAGCTAATGCATGACTGCTTTATTAGCATTTTACTTGACATTCGCACTTTTAAGCGGTATACTATTAAAGTACGCATAAATTTATTTTAGCTTTTTAAAAAGGAATTTGAGCATGATATACAAAAACCCCGTGCTGAAAGGCTTCTACCCCGACCCCTCCGTCTGTTTTGCAAACGGAAAATATTATCTGGTAACAAGCACCTTTCAGTATTTCCCCGGTGTTGCGCTCTTTGAGAGCGACAACCTTGTAAACTGGAAGCAGATAGGCTATGTGCTGACACGTCCCGAACAGGTAATGCTTGATAAGATACCTGCGTCAGGCGGTGTATTCGCACCGACTATCCGCTATAACAACGGCAGGTTCTATATGGTGACCACAAATGATACCACCCACAGAAACTTCTATGTTTATACCGATGACATCTACGGCGAATGGTCAGACCCTATCGAAGTCGATCAGGGCGGTATCGACCCGTCGCTGTACTTTGAGAACGGCAGAACATTCTTCATAAGCAACGGACAGGACGACTACGGCGAGAGCGGCGTTGTACAGTGCGAGATTGACATTGCTACGGGCAAAAAGCTCTCCCACAGCAAGTCTATCTGGAAAGGTTCGGGCGGACGTTATCTTGAAAGCCCCCACGTTTATAAGATAAACGGAAGATATTATCTTATGGCGGCAGAGGGCGGCACAGAATACGGTCATATGATTACATATGCCGTATCGGACGATATATGGGGCGAGTATGTCACAGGCGACAACAACCCCATACTCACTAACCGCAACAAAGCGCCGTACATAATACAGGGTATCGGTCACGGAGATCTGATACAGGACAAGAACGGCGACTGGCATATATTAAGTCTCGGCTTCAGACAGATGGGTATATGGATGCCCTTCCACAGCCTCGGCAGAGAGGTTTTCCTCTCCCCTGCACACTTTGACGAAAAAGGCAGGCTGTTCGCAGGTCTTGACGGCACAACAGACGCACAGTATGAAATAAAAGGCGATTTCGTTCAGAACGAATTACCGGTATTCACATTCGGCAATACAGATCCTTCGGTTGACTGGTGTTATCTGCGTAAGTACCACCCCGAAAACTATAAGCTGTCTGCGGACAAGTACGAGCTTTGCGGCACCGATCTGACGCTTGACGATATGGATTCACCTACATTTATCGCAATGCGTCAGCGTGACTTTGATATGGAGCTTTGTGTCAACGTAAACCTTTGCGGCAACGGCGAGGGCGGTGTCACAATGTATATGTGCGAGAACGAGCATTACGATATTGCACTTAAAAAGACAGCGGACGGCACTTTTGCAATACTGAAGCTCAACATCGGCGGAATAAAGCACGAGCAGAACAGAGTTGCGGTAAATGCCGACAACGCAACGCTTATCGTCAGAGCCGACCATTATAATTACAATTTCTTTGTGAAATGCGGCGACACCGAAACACATCTCGGAAGCGGTCAGGTGAAATATCTGACAAGCGAGGTTTCGGGCGGTTTCACGGGTACAATGACAGGATTATACGCTGTAGGAGGTACGGCACAGTTCACAGGTTTCAGCTGTGCATACACCGAGAGCGAAGAATAAAAAAGAGGGTTATAATATGAGTTTTTTTCAGAAAGATATTGAAACTATGCCGAGAGCCGAGCTTGAAAAGCTCCAGCTTGAAAAACTGAAGCACATAACAAAATACTGTTATGACAATGTACCACTGTACAAGAGAAAATTTGACGAGGCAGGCTTTGATTGCACAAAGATAAAGGCGCTGTCGGACATACAGTACATACCGTATACCACTAAGTCGGATTTCCGTGACAACTATCCTTTCGGTATGTTCGCAACTCCGCTCAAAAACGTAACACGTCTGCACGCTTCATCGGGTACAACCGGCAAGCCCACCGTTGTAGGCTACACAAAGAACGACCTTGATATGTGGTCTGACTGCGTTGCAAGACTTGTAACAGCCGCAGGCGCTACAGATGAAGACATAGTGCAGATTGCATTCGGCTACGGACTTTTCACGGGTGCGCTCGGTCTGCATTACGGTCTTGAAAAGATAGGTGCTACAGTAGTTCCCTGCTCATCAGGCAACACCGAAAAGCAGGTTATGCTGATGAAGGACTTCGGCACAACGGCACTTGTCGCTACCCCCTCATACGCTATGAGAATAGGCGAGGTCGCAGAAGAAATGGGTATCGGCAGAGATGAGCTCAAGCTGAGGCTCGGTCTTTTCGGCTCAGAGGGTTGCACTCCCGAAATGAGAGCGCAGATAGAGGATTATCTGCATCTGCTTGCCACCGACAACTACGGTATGAGCGAGCTTATGGGACCCGGTGTTTCGGGCGAATGTTCACTGCGTTGCGGTATGCACTTTAACGAGGATCACTTCCTCCCCGAAATCATCAATCCCGAAACAGGCGAGGTTCTCCCCGAAGGCTCAAAGGGCGAGCTTGTTATAACAACACTTTCAAAGGAGGCAATCCCAGTTCTGCGTTATCGCACAAAGGATATTACTTCTATCACCTACGAAAAGTGCGAATGCGGAAGAACTCATGCCCGTATGAGCAAGCCCTCCGGCAGAAGCGATGATATGCTGAAGATCAGAGGCGTAAACGTATTCCCCTCACAGATTGAGAGCGTTATAATGACTATACCGCAGATAGCACCCCACTATCAGCTTGTTGTTACCCGTGAGGGAAGCAGCGACAGACTGGAGGTCAAGTGCGAGCTTGTTGATGGAAGCGTGCTTGAAAGCCTTGAATCGCTGTCCAACTTACAGAAGAATATCCGTCACAATCTTAAGACGGTTCTCGGCATTGATACAAAGGTCACACTTGTTGAGCCCAAGACAATTGAACGTTTTGAAGGCAAGGCAAAGCGTGTAATCGACCTACGCAACAAGTAATATGAAACTGAAATATGATGAAGCGGATATGCACGCACAGCTTGTAAAGGTGCTGTATCCCGATGAAACCGCAATGTTCCCCGTATACTGCGTATATAACGATAAATCCTTTATGGGAAGCGCTATGGAATACGGCTATTTAGCCGTTACCGACAAGGGCAGACTGCTGATGATACGCTATGATTTTATAGGCGACGGCAACTGCGGTTCGTGTCCGCTCACCGCTATAAAGAGGCTTAAAATAAAGAAGCTGCTTATCGGTCAGTACAAGCTTGAATTTACGCTTATAACGGACGGTAAGGATTACAAGACGACAGTACAGATAGCGCCGAAAATGGCTTTCGGAGCATTCCCCCATCAATACGCAAATTTTAATATGCTGCTTGACGCACTGCTTCCTTATACAGAAAATTAAAGAAAAAGAACTGAAAGAAAAGAGAAACTAAAATGTCACTTGAAAAAGTAAAGGAATATTTCAAGGCTTACGGCATAGAGGACAGAATAATTGAGTTGTCCGAGTCAAGCGCAACGGTTGAGCTTGCCGCTCACGCACTTCACACCGAGCCTTGCAGAATAGCAAAGACCTTATCGTTTATGCTCGGCGACAGCCCGATACTCGTTGTAACGGCAGGCAATGTAAAGATTGACAATGCCAAGTACCGCCACGCATTCGGTGCAAAGGCAAAAATGCTGACCGCAGATCAGGCGGCGGAGCTTATCGGTCACGCTGTCGGCGGAGTATGCCCGTTTGCTGTAAATGACGGAGTAGCCGTTTACCTTGACGAGTCGCTGAACAACTACGAAACGGTCTTTCCTGCCTGCGGAAGCTCCAACAGTGCTATAGAGCTTACTATCCCTGAGCTTGAAAAGTGTTCGGGATATGAGAAGTGGGTAGATGTTACCAAAGCAGTGTCATAATGACACAAGTAATTCGCCGTTCTGATGGATTAATCTTGGCTCAACCTCCGTTACCGGCGGAATTACACAAAGTAATAAAGCAGACAAGCGGTCACAGCATTTCGCTGTGACCGCTTTCAGTCTATCGAAAAAACCAATTCATTATAGCTGTACAGTGAAATGTACCGCCAACACCGCTTAAAACAATTTCTATACTGATAAGGTATTAATATTTTCGTGAGTGTATCAGTGCAACTGCTCTGACATTGACTCTTCAAAAAAACGCTACTAACCTGAGATATATGTACTAACTTGCGGACGTGTAGCGTTAAGCGTCCCTGCATTAACAGGTCATACAATGTTCAGGTGGTTTTACGAGTTTAGCCAACACCCCAGCGGGGTACGGGTGTGGGTAAGGAAAGAGGGAGCACGAGGGAGAAAACCTAAGGGATAGGGTTAGGGGCTGCAAGTCCCTCACCCTAGTCCCTTTGGTTCTTTCCCTCGTTAATATTGACAGGTGCATTGATTCGAATAGCGAACCCGAGAAGTGCTATCCGACAAAAAGAACTATCGGTAGCCTTACTATCGCAATCAGAACTGAACGATATAACAGAAGCACATTAAACAAAAGACTTTTATATAAAAAGCGGAACGTAAAACCCACGCTCCGCTTTTCTGCATATTCTTTATAATCAAAGTATCGTAAACACCGTACCTGCGACAATAAGCACAAGCCCCGCAGAAGACATCGCCGTGAGCTTTTCCTTAAGGAATATCCTTGAGAAAAGTACGACAGCAAGTATACTCAGCTTGTCAATCGGTACAACTACCGATGCGTCACCGATTTTCAGTGCGTAATAGTAGCACAGCCACGATGCCGCAGTAGATACGGCACTGAGTGCGATAAACACAAACGCCTTGCCGCCAAGCCCCGAAAAAACATTCTTCTTGCCCTTCGCCGCTACGACTATCCACGCCATTACAAGAACAACAGCCGTTCTTATGACAGTGCCGAGATTTGAATTGACATTCTGTACGCCTATCTTTGCAAGAATCGAGGTCAGTGCGGCGAATATTGCGGACATCCACGCAAATATCATCCACCTGCCTGCCTTTGACCCTCTTTTTCCGGTATGTATGCTCATCATCAGCGTTCCGATGCCGATAAGCACCATTGCGATGATCTTATAAGCCGTTAGCTGTTCGCCGAGAAAAATAAACGACATCAGCATAGCAAGCACGGTCGAGGATTTGTCGATAGGTGCGACCCTGTTCACATCTCCCGTTTTCAGAGCCTTGAAATAGCACAGCCACGAGCCGCCCGTTGCACATCCCGAAAGTATAAGAAACAACAGCGTCATTCCCGTTACATTAGGAAGATCGTGCCATTCCCCCGTTATCCACACGACCGCTATCGACAGCACAAGCACTATCGTTGTACGCAGTGCCGTTGCCGCATCGGAGTCAGCATCACGCAGTCCGCACTTGCACAGTATCGTTGTTATAGCCGCAAAGAATGCGGAAAGCAACGCTATAAGTATATACATCATAGATCAGAAGCTTCTCCTGCAATAATCTCTCGGTGTTACGCCCTTCATACTCTTGAACACCTTTATAAAATAGCTGTAATCGTTGAATCCGCACTTCATCGCAATATCTATCAGCTTCTCATCGGTACTTGCGATAAGCTCACAGGCAGATTCGATACGGAAATAATTGAGATATTCAACAGGTGTCTTGCCTGTATATTCCTTGAACGCACGGCAGAAATAATTCCTGTTCATTCCGCACTCGTTCGCAAGCTCCTCAAGCGTTATGTTCTTACGGTAATTCTGCTCGATATAGCTTATAACATTCTTGAAACGGCGTACCTTCTTTATATCGCTCGCCGCTGTTTCTCCGCTCTGATAATGCTCCTGCCTTGCCACAATGTGACCGAGCATACACAAAAGCCGTCCGGGTACGGTAAATTCATATCCAGGCTCTTTTTCAAGCATTGCGTCTATAACCGCCTTTGCGTCCTTTGCAGGCTCGCTGTCGGCGGAAAAGAAGGTGATAAACCGTCTTTCGTGGTTTATTATCGGCTGAAGATGCAATGTGCATATCTGACTTGATTTAAGCAAAGCCGCCATATCAAACACAAGACAGTCATATCTGCAATTGTCCTTCGGCGTACCGCCGTGCATACTTCCGCCTATTATCAGCGAACAGCAGCCTGCGTCTATCCTGTGTGTATGACCGTCAAGAAAAAGCTCGAAATATCCGCTTCTGACATAGATGATCTCGCACTCGTTATGCCAGTGCGGTATCATATTATAACGGGGATAATTCTCTGTCACTCTGTAGCAGGCATACGGAAATTCCCTTGTGCCATGCTCACGTTTTTCTCGGTATTCAATGTATTTCATATTACGTCCTTTGGCTAAGTTGTCAAAATCGTCATATTGTTAATCGGAGCAAAGTTTAATATCATGAAAAACTACTCCAAAATACAAATCATCAAAGAGTTTATATAATTTTCGGTGAGTGGGGTTTGGGGCGTAGCCCCAAGACAGGTCGCAGGGGCGTCAGCCCCCGTATTCTCCCCCTTTCCTGGGGAAAGGGGGTAAGGGGGATAGGGATAGAGAATTTTTGACTATTTTTAATAAAATGTACTCTTTCGACAATTTGTATTTAAAATAATTATATCATTTTTCCGCCATATTGTAAAGCAATCCGCTACTTATATATCAATATAGTGCAACTAATCGTCACAATGCACTAACACAGCCCGTTTTTTTGTGCAGATTGCGGATTTTTGCTTTTCACAAAAATTTTTATTTTAAAAACGATTACAGCCCTTGCTAAAAAAATTCATTTAAGCTATAATTATCATAGACGTTTCTGTAACGTTGTAATTTTTTCGCTACAGGAACAAAAACATTAGGAGGATTCTATGAAATTCGGTTATTTTGACGATAAGAACAGGGAGTATGTCATTACATCTCCCAAGACCCCTTATCCGTGGATAAACTATCTCGGCACACAGGGCTTTTTCTCGCTGATCTCTAACACAGCAGGCGGTTACTGCTTCTACAAGGACGCAAGACTGAGAAGAATTACACGTTACCGCTATAACAACGTTCCCGTTGATATGGGCGGACGTTACTTCTACATAAACGACGGCGGTCATGTATGGAACCCCGGCTGGTCGCCCGTTAAGACAACGCTTGACAGCTACGAGTGCCGTCACGGTATGGGCTACACGATCATAAAAGGCTCATCAAACGGCGTTACATCCACAGTTACATTCTTCGTTCCCCAGAACTTCAACGGAGAGATCCAGAAGGTTACAATCAAAAACGACAGCGATAAGGAAAAGAACTTAAAGTTGTTCAGCTTCCTTGAGTGGTGCCTCTGGGATGCAAACGACGATACAACAAACTTCCAGAGAAACTTCAACACAGGTGAGGTTGAAATTGACGGCTCTGTTATCTACCACAAGACCGAATATAAGGAAAGACGTGACCACTACGCATTCTACTCTGTAAATGCCGATATAAACGGTTACGATACCGACAGAGAGAGCTTCCTCGGCTTATACAACGGCTTTGACGCTCCTCAGACAGTATTCGCAGGCGCACCCAATATGTCCGTTGCAGACGGCTGGTCACCCGTTGCTTCTCACTATATCGAAATCAAGCTTCAGCCCGGCGAAAGCAAGGATCTTGTATTCTGCCTGGGCTATGTTGAGAACAAGGTTGAAGAAAAGTTTGCTCCCGACCTTGACGAGAACAGCACAATAATAACAAGCGGCGACAGAAAGAAGAACATCGTAAACAAGGCTAAAGCTCAGGCTATGATGGCTATGTGCGACACAGCCGAAAAGGCTGACAAGCTCCTCGCAGAGCTGAAGGAACACTGGAACAGCCTGCTCGGTCAGTACAGCGTTGATTCTCCCGATGAAAAGCTCAACAGAATGGTAAACATCTGGAACCAGTATCAGTGCATGGTTACATTCAATATGTCACGTTCCGCATCTTACTTTGAGAGCGGTATCGGCAGAGGTATGGGCTTCCGTGACTCCAACCAGGACTTACTCGGCTTCGTACACCAGATTCCCGCAAGAGCAAGAGAAAGACTTATCGACCTTGCCGCTACAATGCTTGAGGACGGCGGTGCTTACCACCAGTATCAGCCCCTTACAAAGATGGGTAACCACGAGCTTGGCTCCAACTTCAACGATGACCCGCTGTGGATGATCCTCGCAGTTGCGGCTTACATAAAGGAAACAGGCGATGTTTCTATCCTTGACGAGAAGGTTCCTTATGAGAACCGTGACGAGCTTGCAGACACAATGCTCGACCACATGAAGAGAGCGTTCTACCACGTTGTAAAGAAGGTAGGTCCTCACGGACTTCCTCTCAGCGGACGTGCCGACTGGAACGACTGCCTTAACCTCTCCTGCTTCTCAGACAAGCCCGGTGAGTCATTCCAGACATACAACAACAAGGAAATGTTCAAGGAGCCTCCTTACTACAGCAAGGTTGCAGAATCTGTAATGATTGCAGGTATGTTCTGTGCAATCGCTCCCGAGTACGTTGAAATGTGCAAGCTGAAGGGTGACACGGCAGAAGCTGAAAAGGCTCAGGCTGAGATTGAAAAGATGAGAAAGAACACTCTTGAATACGGCTATGACGGCGAATGGTTCCTCCGTGCTTACGACCACTACGGCAAGAAGGTCGGCTCACACGAGTGCGAAGAAGGCAAGATATTCATCGAGCCTCAGGGCTGGTGCGTTCTCGCAGGTCTTGGCAAGGACAAGGGCTACGATATTCAGACTCTTGACAGCGTAGACAAGTATCTTAACTCAAAGCACGGCCTTGTTCTTAACAACCCTGCGTTCACACACTACTACATCCAGTACGGCGAAATCTCAACATATCCCGGCGGTTACAAGGAAAACGCAGGTATCTTCTGCCACAACAACGCTTGGATAATCTGTGCTGAAGCCGCAGTAGGCAGAGGCGACAAGGCATTTGAGTATTATTCAAAGATCGCTCCCGCATTCAGAGAGGATATTTCCGATCTGCACCGCACAGAGCCTTATGTATACGCTCAGATGATTGCAGGTAAGGACGCTAAGCGTCACGGCGAAGCTAAGAACAGCTGGCTCACAGGTACAGCCGCTTGGAACTTCGTTGCAGTATCTCAGTACATCTTAGGCATCAAGCCCGAATACAACGGTCTTAAGATCGATCCCTCAATTCCTCACGAGTGGGACGGCTTCACAGCTTCAAGACTGTTCAGAGGCGCAACCTACGAGATTACTGTAAAGAACCCAGATCACGTTTGCCACGGCGTTAAGTCCGTTACAGTTGACGGCAAGGCTGTTGACAGCAACGTTATCCCCGTATTTGAAAACGGCACTCACAAGGTTGAGGTTGTTTTAGGCTAAGGGTTACAGGTAATATAATAAATGCAAACTCCCCACCGTTTTGGCGGGGAGTTCAGCGTGTCGAAAAACCTCTATCGTTATCCAAAAATGGGGTTTGGGGCGTAGCCCCAAGGCAGGTCGCAGGGACGCCAGTCCCCGTATTCACCCCCTTTCCGGGGGAAAGGGGGCAGGGGGATAGGGATAATAAATCAGAAGTTTATTTCAAAAACAGACTTTTTCTACAACCTGAACTCCCCGCCGTGTTGGCGGGGAGTTTTTGTGTTCTTATGCGAATAAATACAGCAAAAACCGTATGAGCGTTTGGTCGCCATACGGTTTTAATACTATCCGTCAGATACCCAGAACCTGCTTTTTCTTCTCTATAAATTCTTCTTCGGTGATTACACCTTTATCGTAAAGCTCTTTCAGCTTTTCAAGGTCATTATAACCGTTATCAACAGGTTTAGCTGTATATTGCATTGCTGTTGCCACAGCAGGAGAAACACTGTCAGCCATTATTACGCTATTAAGCTTGCTCTGCATAAGTATAGGCGGTAATATAGGAACGAACAGTGACAATATAAGACTCAGCGTTGCGGTTTCACCCTGTATGCCTTTTTCATATCCGAGCATATCTATACGGTGTGCGCTTTTATATGTCCAGTATATTGAATAGAACGGAACAAACATACACAGTAACAGCTTGTTTACGGGATTACGGTATTCCTCATTCTTGCAGGCGTTAAGGCTGTCAGTGGTGCGATATATCCACACGAGATAATAAATACCGCAGGTGAAAAGCAAAAGCAGAACGTGAGGTACAAGGGATTTGTAGCTCTTACCGTAAGCCGTACTGCTTGCAGGTATGTTGAGTTCTTTTGGGGTAATTATCAATGACAATGATAATAAGAGAATTGCGGCTATCAGAAGGATTTGTTGAAGAAAATATAGCAAATCCATAAAGTAATCACCATTTAACAATGGATTCTTAAAAAAATAGTAAATTTCAATTAAATATATATGATGAAGTGCTACAAATGCTATAATCGGAATTACAAAGACACACTTTCCGATAGTTATCAGTCTATTGTTGTTCTTTTTCTGTGCAACAAAAAGCAGAAAAAGAATCACAAAAGAGAGTACTAGACATAGCTGAACGGCAATCGGCTTTACAAGTTCATCAAAAAATGATGCAAAATCTAATTTTGCTATATATGAATCATAACACCATACCAATCTGATCACATACAGAGATAATTGTGCTAAATTCATTGCTATAATAATCAAATTGCATATTTTAAACAGTTGACTTTTATTGAAAATTAAACCTACCGAAACAAGTACTAATGCAATTGCTGAAACCATTTCTGAAAAATACACAATTGTGTACATATCAAAATAATTAAAAATTCCAAAATTGAAATTGAAAAAATAAGGTAAGAGCAGCATCACTGCCAGCACCCCTGCAATTATCATCAGCACTTTACCGTTTCCCGTTCTGACGGTTATACTTTGACTTTCTTCAATGTTTTCCATGCTTATCACTCCCTTGCAGAACTTGCGTACCTCAATTATCCCTTACCTGCTCGCCTTTATTTGTTATTACATACCTTACTTCATTTATGTCGGATTTATCTGTTTCCCGAATTAAGCCTAAATCCAAAGCGTCATCAATAAGCTGTTCATCAATCACCTTACTTCTAAGCAATGCCTTTCTCGTTACTTTTTCACCACGGCTAAACTTAATCAACAATTTGTAATACTTGCCCATATCCGATTGACTGTTTGTATTCATAAACACATTCTCCTTTGTTAAATTTCCACATATTTTGTAGAAATTCATTGTTTTTCTTAATATAACACAGAATTTTTTATCTGTCAATAAGAATTTCTATCTGACGGGCGGCTTTATTCTCCCTGTTCAATTATCATTTATCCGTCAACCACTCGACAACATTCTTCACCTCAATGCCGTCATAATTTCCGACAGTGAATTTATCAAGCGTCAGAACTCTCTTGCGGTAGTTATCCTTTATAGTTGTAAGCGGTGCCATTTCCCTGTTGAAAGTTTCCTTAGCGGTCATATCGGCAGTTACCTGAATATACTCAAGTTCTCCGTTTCTCTCTGCGACAAAATCTATCTCGGTATTTCCGTACTTGCCCACGCTCACCTTGTACCCACGTCTGAGCAGTTCAAAATACACTACATTCTCAACCGAAAAGCCAAGGTCATAGCTTTTCTTAGGCAGTATAAGATTTCGTATGCCGAGGTCAACCATATAATACTTCGTGTTGGTTTTAAGAAGTTGCTTTCCCACAATGTCAAAGCGTTCCGCCGGGTAGAATATGAATGATTCGGTCAGTGCATTAACATAATCGCTCACCGTATTCGGAGAAATTTTCCGTCCCGATGAAACAAGATAATTTGTAATGCTCCTTACCGTCACAAGACTTCCGATAACGCTTGAAAGGTACTTTGCGACAGTTTTAAGAAGCGATATATCCGTTATCCTGCCTGTATCGCTGTTATCCCATTCCTTACGCTTCTGCCTGTCCTCAATATCCTTTACGATAACCGTATTGTAGATACCCTCAAGATAGGTAGTTATCTTTTCTTCCGTCTTTTCTGCCGTAGCAATGAAAGGCATACCGCCGTATCTCATATAATCAGCAAATGCACTGTCCTTGTCCTTGCTGTTTACCTGCAAATACTCTGCAAACGACAGCGGGAGCATTGATATTTCCACATAACGACCGCTGAGAAGTGTAGCAAGGTCGCCCGACAGCATATATGCGTTTGAGCCGGTGATATAAATATCAGTTCCCTGTTTTACATAAAGACTGTCTACCACCTTTTCAAAATACGGCACTTTCTGTATCTCGTCAAGAAAAATGTAAGTCGTTTTATCACTGCTTAGCCGAGCCTTTATATATTCATACAGCTTTTTATAGTCGCACAGTTCTTCGTATTCCAGTTCTTCAAAGTTTATCGCAATTATTCTGTCAGCTTCTACTCCGCTCTGCTTAAGATAGTCCTGATACTGCATAAGCAATGTTGATTTTCCGCATCTGCGTATTCCCGTCACTACCTTTATGACCTGTTCGTCCTTCCAGAGCTTCAGCTTTTCAAGATATTCTTTTCTTTCAACCAAAAAATCACCCTCTTATCGTTCTATACTATTATATTATATGCTCATATTAGCACAAAATGCTCAGAATGTCAAGAAAAATTCTCGTTTCAGCACTTTTTCCGAATTTCTCAAAATAAATTCTCATTTCAGAATTTTTCTTTTCCGCTCTGAAATCTCTTATTTCTCCCAATTTCCGCATATTTAAGTGTACCGCTTTTGTCAGAATGTCAATAGACAAACCGCTTTTTTAATAGTATAATCATATTATAACATAAAAACTTTTGCCTGTTGGCAAAAATTTTTATGTTAAAACGTTCTCAGCCATTGCGTAGCAAAGCCGCATTTTTATGCGGCGAAATCGTTTTATGACGATTTCAGGCTGAGGTTGTTATAACATAAAACAAGTCGGTGTCAAGCGACACGGCGGTACGCCGTCTTTTGCCTGTTGGCAAAAGTTTTTATGTTAAAATGTTCTCGGACAAGCGGTGAGCCGCAAGCCGTGCTTTTGCACGGCAAAATCCGCTATTGGCGGATTTTATGTCCGAGGTTATTATCGCAAGAAAAATACACTTAAAAAGTGGGGTGTCGGTTTGAAGAATAAAGATAAAAAGAAAAAAGAGCAGATAAAGAAAACGAAGTTTTCCGATATAGACCTTTTTGAAGAGGGACATGAGGAAGAGCCGGACGAGCTTGATCTTATAGACGGGCTTATAAAAGATCCTGCCACAACGCAGGACAAGGAGCATAACGCATATCTGCGCCTTATGCACGAATATAAGGCAGAATACGCAAAACGTGAAAAATGTATCAAGGTCGGGATACTGCTCATTATCATCAGTGCAGTTGTATTTCTCGCCCTGATGTTCAGCCTTGACAGCAAAACATTCTTCTTGACGCTGTGGATAATCTTCATTATTTCGGGTATTGCGGTAATGACACGGATAGATTACCGCTGCTACAAGTACGAAAAGATACTCGGCATTAAAAACACCGACAAGGAAGACGACCTTGAAAAGATGAAGAACGATATCGACAAGACGATAAGCAACGCAAAAACTGAGCTTGAAAACGCAAAGGCTAACATAGAAACCACAATAGAATCGGCTAAAAAGGACATCAGCCGTCTTTCCGGAATGAAAACGAGGGAGCAGGAAAACAAATGAAGACAATATTCAGGATATTTTTAAGCGATATAAAAAAGATACGCACAAATCTTATGGCTTTTGCGGTAATGATAGGTATTTGTATACTGCCGGCGCTGTATGCGTGGTTCAACATTGCGGCAAACTGGGATCCGTACTCAAACACAGGCAATATCAAGATTGCGGTCGCAAACTGCGATAAAGGCACTAAGCTTGCTTCAAAGGAAATCAACATCGGCAATCAGATAGTGGATAATCTTAAAAAGAACACGCAAATGTGCTGGACGTTCGTAGATAAACAGCAGGCGGAAAACGGAGTAGTAACAGGCGAATATTATGCCAGCGTTGTTATCCCCGAAAATTTCAGCGAGAGCTTCACAAGCATACTTTCGGGCAAGCTGACACGTCCGCAGATTACCTACACGCTCAACGAAAAGAAAAACGCTATCGCTCCGAAAATCACCGACAAAGGCGCAGAGGCGATAAAAAACCAGGTAAACGAGAGCTTTATTGACACGATTACCACCGAGCTTGCAGGAATATTGAACTACACCTCCGAGCAGGGCAACAAGAAATTCACCGAGATAACAGACAATATAAAATCAGCCATAGGCGACGTTATCGACAATCTTTCCGCTTTCCAAAGCTCAATTTCGCTGATAAGCACAACACTTGACAGTGCAGATACAATGATTGCAAACACCAAAAAGTCTATCCCGGATCTTGAACAGCTTCTTGCTCAGTCAGGAACGCTTACCACATCGGCAAAGGACAGCATTACGGCAGTACAGGCGGTGTCAGCACAGATAACCGCCGCTACAGATACCGTCCTTAATTCAATCGACACGCTTTACAGCAATACGGAAAGCAGTATTTCGGGCATCACGGGTGAGATCGCCGCCGATGCCGACAAAGCCGCCGAAAAGATAAGAGCAACAGCGGAGATAAACAGAAAAACAATTGATGCACTGAATAATATCCGCACCCATGTTGTAACAGTCGGTGAAAAGCTCGGAATTGATGTCAGCATTATGACTGATGCAATCGACAGGAATATAGAAAAGCAGAACGCAATCATCGACAAATTAAATAACGGTGCAGACACTGTCAGCGCAACAGGTCACGCCCCCGATAATTTTGAAGGTGATGTAAACAAGCTGATAACCGATTCAAAGAAAGATTTTGACGGCATAAAAACCACTTGGAACACTTCTGTCAAAACTGCTATGGATACCGCCGTTAATGAAGTGTTCAAGACGCTTGACGGAATTTCCGCACTGCTTTCTGACGCAGGAACATCTGTTCCGAATATCGAAACGGCTCTCACCGATGCTCAGAACTCGCTTGCAAGCCTTAAATCCTGCCTTACCGACCTCGATAAAATAATCGGCAACGCAAAGGATAAGCTCACCGATATGCAGAAAAAGGTCGATGATATAAGCAACGATCAGGCGCTTATAGCTTTTATCGAAGAGGTTTCAAGTGACCCATCATCTCTCGGCGAATTTATGAGTTCACCCGTTGAAATTAACACCGTCAAGGTTTATCCTGTAGAAAATTACGGCTCAGCCATGACGCCGTTCTACACGATACTCGCTATCTGGGTAGGCTCGATCGTACTTGTCGCCGTACTGAAAGCAGAGATCAGCCGCCGTGACATTGAAAAGCTCGGCGGTAATGTAAGACCGATACAGGCTTATTTCGGCAGATATATGATCTACCTTATGGTATCAATAATTCAGGCGATAATAATCGCACTCGGCGACCTTTTGTTCCTGAAAGTACAGTGTGAAGACCCGCTGTTGTTCATCATCGCCGCCGTTGTATCTTCTATTGTATTCTCACTGCTCATCTACTCGCTGACGATCACATTCAGCGTAATAGGAAAGGCTCTTGCGGTAATTATCCTTGTACTTCAGGTTGCAGGCTCTGGCGGTACATTCCCTCCCGAAGTTCTCCCCGAATTTTTCCGCAGCATTCTTCCCTATCTGCCCTTCAGATACAGCATCAACGCAATGCGTGAAGCGGTCGCAGGCGTATATGCGCAAAGCTATATAGAAGACCTGCTCTACCTGCTGATTTATGTTGCGATAGCCCTCTTTATCGGCATAGTGCTGAGAAAACCGTGTATAAGGATAATGAAGTTCTTCAATAAACGCCTTGAAGATACTGATCTGATCATATAGCAATGCAATCCCCGACGAACTTTTCAAATCGTCGGGGATTGAATTTTTGGCTATATTATGCTAAAATATCAGTTGAGGGAAACCTTGGACGATAGGCGGTCAAATTCATCTCCCGAAGTGCGAAAGCACTTTGAAAGGAGGTGAAGCTGTGTACATAACTCTGGACAACTTAATTCAGATTGGTATTTTCCTAACGGGATTTACCGTTATGATATTCAGTATCATTTCTTTTTTTATTAACAAAAAGAAATAACCGCCCCAGCCGCTAAACTCGAGACGGTTATTTTCAACCAAAACTCAGGGAGCGACCGTCTGTCGTTTCCCTCTTTATTTGTATTATAACATAAAATCAAGTCGGTGTCAACCGACACGGCGGTACGCCGTCTTTTGACTACAGACAAAAGTAACCGGAATCAATCAACAAGCGGATTTTTTATATAAAATTATCCTTTAATCGTTCAAGGTATTATAGACTACCCTTACGCCTTGAACAATATCATTTTCAGAATAAAACACCACGGTAAACATTTGACTATGCTCTATCACGAATGGCTTTTGATTACTCTCCTGAATGCCGTAAATATACCTGTATAATCCACGCTCCTCAAAAACGTTGATTTTTGAGGGTTCCCCGTATTTTTTCAGCACATCGTCTTTCGATGAAACATTCGGTGTTATGCCACCAATTGAGCAGTCGTCTGTTTCAAGAGCAATGTCGTAGATATAACCGTCATCTTCCTTTCCTTCTTTAAAGTTACCGATTCCTGCAACAAACATTTCATTTCCATTATAGTAAAAATCAGCAAGTCCCGTGTCGTCTACATAATGAGTTTCACGTTTTTTGTATGTCCATTTATCTTCCAAGTCTCCGATTTTTTTCGGGAGTTCAAGTGTCACACCCTTTACAATGATACTTTTACGGACAGTATCAATATCAAAGCCTGTTGTGTCCTGGCTATCGTAAACGATGTCAGAACTTATATTGCTGTTTTCCATTGATTCTTTGACACAGCCCGTCAGGCTGTAAATAATCGCCGCCGTAATCAGCAACGCAGTTATTCTTTTGATTTTTTTACCGATGCAATTATCTGTTGACATTTTTCCCTCCATAAATTCCGGTTTGTAGGGCAGACTAACTACCCCATAAGCTCATTATACCACACATTTCCACTTTATGCAACCGATTTTCCTATCAAATTGCCATTGGGCTGACATCGTAAACCGCATAAAAAAGAGCCTTGCGGCTCAGAAATATAAAAAGGAACAACAGTGACGGTTGCTCCTTGTGTGTTATACTGCTCGATAAATAGGAATTTAACGTTTATTCGAAGATTAAAGTTTCCCGATGAGAAAAAACCAATTTGATATTTTTCTTTGGATTCATCAACAACATTAAAGTACCTTGTTCTTTTGTTCCCATTTGTGTTGTCATAGCCAAAGAACGATATGGTTTAAAGCCGCATTTTTCCTGAACTCGTTTAGAGCGTTCATTAAAGTTATAATAACCGCAAAGCAGAAAATCATAATCCAATTCATTGAACAAATAATCTATTACTGCATTTACAGCTTCGGGTACAAGCCCGTTTCCCCAATAGTCTTTACTCAAAACATAACCTAATTCTCTGCCGTAGTAATCCTTGAATTCTGTTAAAGCATCTTCTAACCCATACTTTTCTATGCCAACAGTACCGATTACTTTATTGTTTTCCTTCAAGCAAATTGCAAATACTTTATCATTGCTGATAAATGAATTCATAATACTCTGAGATTCGGCAATACTTTCATGGTGTTTCCAGCCTGCCATCTCACCAACGCCTTCGACGGACGCATATTCATAAAAATCTTCCAAATCGGTTTGTCTGAATGGTCTAAGAATGAGCCTTTCTGTTTCTATCACTTTTCCGTTTATTCTGAAATCAGCGTTCATATTTTCACCTACTACATTAAATTCCGATTTGTAGGGCAGACTAACTACCCTATAAACTCATTATACCACGCATTTCCACTTTTTTCAACCGTTTTTGCAAAGCGAGCTGTAACGCAATTGGCAACAGCTTGCTGAAATCGTGCAGTCAAGCACGATGAAATAATGTTAAAACGTTCTCGGACGGTTGCGTAGCAACGCCGCATAAAAAGCCTTATGGCTCAGAAATATAAAAAGGAACAACAGTGACTGATATGCACCTCCAAATGTGTCTAACTTTTGGGGTGTATATCTCCAAAGCATTATTCTCTATCGTTGTATACTGTCTATCACAGCCTGCATGACCATCTAATATAGGCAAAAACACATGATAATCTGTTTGCAGTTTTTCGGCAACTTCTTTGTAATTCCACCATGACAAACCTCCTCCGTGTAAGAGGATAATTACATCATTATTTTCTTTTCCATATTTATTCTACATAATTCATCCTCATTCACCTCGCTGTAAACTTCAAATTGCTCCGATTACTATTTCGTAATAACCGCAATCGCACACGGAATCTTTCCTTCAACCAATGAATACTCCACATTCTCATATCCGGCTTCTTTTATAAACTCCATATATGTATCATAGGTAAACTGCCTTTTAAAATCCGCTCCGGCTTTTCCCACAGTATTAGCAAATCCGCTTGTTTTACCTTTTTCATTTTTATTCATATATGTAGGAATAATAATCTTTCCACCTATGCGACACACTCTGTCTAATTCTGCCAATGCCTTATATGGTTTATCCAACAAGTGAATTACGTTAGCTGCAACCACAACATCAAATTTTCCATCCGGATACTCAATCTGTAAAATATTGCCTTCTCTGAATTCTATATTAGTATACGCACGATGTTTCTTACTTGCTTTTTTAAGCATCTTTACGGAGAGGTCCGTTGCTACAAGATTTTTACACTTCTCTGCTATCACTCCACTGAGCAAGCCCGTCCCACATGCACATTCTAATACTACATCCTCTTTCGAAACCTCCTCAGCCACCTTTGTCCGCAAGCCCTCATGCGTTTTTCTATTTATAATATTTGCAAATATGTCATAAACACCTGCAACATTATCCCAAAACATAAACGAAACCTCCGATTTTAAAATCTATTTAGGATATGCATAATCCATACAAACAGCATAAATCTTGTTATATGCCATTCCAGAAATAGCTCCGGCTGCATAATCTGCATATACCTTGTGACACAAATCACTTAATCTTACATAGTATATCACATTATTCAAAGCACTTCCACTCAAAGTTTAACTTACTAAATCTGAATTTGCTTGATAGTTTCATATATCTTTCCTAAAACAAATAATGCGATTTGCTTCTTCAAATCCCATTGATAAATGAAATTGTAAACTTATTTCATTGTTGATTTCACAATCACTTGCAAATTCAGTACAATGTTTTTCTTTAGCCCATTTTTCGCATTTTGAAAGAAGTTCTTTAGCATATCCATTATGCCTATATTCTTCCTCAACAAAAATCCCCTCTAAATATCCAACAGGAGATGTATCTGTTCCTTCAACATAATCATTTCTAAGCCGACATTGCGCAAAACCTACTGCTTTACTACCGACATATTTAATGAAACAAACAGCGTTATCACTGCAAATAAGGTCAAGAAATTCTGATTGCAATTCTGATATTGTATGACTAGACCACAATTTTATAGCCAATTCTGCCAAAGCTAAAGCATCTGCTTGCGTTGCTTCTCTAACCACAAAGTCACCTCCCAAATTCCGATTTGTAGGGCAGACTAACTACCCCATAAACTCATTATAACACGCATTTCCAATTTATGCAACCGATTTTCCTATCAAATTGCCATTGGGCTGACATCGTAAACCGCA
>OGNQ01000893.1_pt1 | contig 25642 bp, 22 predicted proteins | sample 1573481 | NCBI WGS metagenome assembly OGNQ01 (sample SAMEA2581920, study PRJEB24529) | metagenome | biome: Human gut stool | place: China | collected 2011 | reverse complement strand
ATCCGGCAACGCACCTGAAGAATGCTTTGGATTATATCCAGAATCCGGATAAGACAGAAGAATGTGTACTGGTGGGCAGTATTAACTGCCTGCCGGATACGGCATTTGAGCAGATGGAGGAGACAAAGAATATATTTCATAAGACAGGTAAAAGACAAGGCTATCATGTGATTATATCGTTTTCGCCGGAAGAAAAAGTAACTGCAGAACAGGCAATGTACGTTCTGGAGCACTTTGCGAAGGATGTGCTGGGTGATGATTATGAGGCTGTGTATGCAGTCCACACAGACAGAGAGCATATGCATGGACATCTTATCTGGAACAGTGTCAGCATGACAACCGGCAAGAAATACAATTCACCGAAAAGCAACTGGAAGAATCATCTCCAGCCTATCACAAATAAATATTGTGATGAACTTGGACTTTCCATAATGCCGGCAGAGTACAGCAGGAATCCAAAGAATATCAGCAGGGACAAGTGGGAAAAGGAAATGTCCATGAAAGAGATAATTCTCAGGGATGCCAAGATGTGTGCATATGCATCCGGGAATGTGGAGCATTTTAAATATCTGATGAAACGGCTTGGATATGTATTCAAGAAAGACGCGTGGATGGAAGTGCAGGCACCGGGATTTCGATATTATCATAAACTGGCAAAGCTGGACGAGATGTTTTCAGAAGATATGTTACGGCATTATGTGGATATGCCCTGGATGGCAAAGCCTTACTTTTATTCGTCGGATATCAGAGGATTGCACAGGGCGAAGCTGTCACCATTCCAGAAGAAGTTTTATGCAAAGCTGTACAGGTTAAGGATTGTAGAGCAGAAGCGTTTTGCAGTCGGTGGAGCAAAGTATACAGAGGATTTGAAGCGGTTTCATCAGTTACAGGACGAATATCTGCTGATTGTAAATAATGACATCAAAAGTGTTGTGGATCTTGTGGATTTCATAAATGAGCAGGAAGAAAAGATTCAGCAGATTGAGGACAGACAGCATGAGATATACAGAGAAAGCTCTAGTCGGAAACGGAAGATTAAGAACGAGGAACAATATCGTGAGTATCAGATATGGCATGTGGAAGTGCAGGAAGAACTGGACGAGCTGAAGCAGGAGAAAAGAGAGATTAAGAGGCAGTTGCAGCTTGCTGATGGCATTGTGAAAGAAGATTTGTATACAGCTTATTATGCGGTGTCGGAGAATGAAGGAATCGTTGCAGACAGGAATATTGAGATACCAGGGATGGAAAAGGAGGCTGTGTCAGAGAAAGATGTGGCTGTTGAGCCGGAGACGAATGTTGAGGTAGTGAATCCAGACAATAATCAGAATGAAATAGGCAGACAGAAAGAGCAAGCTGATAGTGCGAGAAAACAACAGACTGATTTAGATGGCATAGGAATACCAGAGCCTCATAATTCGCTTGATGTGAATGTGGTAAGAATTGGCGAAAGTATGACTGATGTAACCGATAAAAGTGAATTTGTGGAAACTAGAGAAACTGAACCTGTGGACAAAGCTGGCTGAATTATTAGGAGAATATCAGAGCTTGGCGGTTATGAGAATGTCGACGATTCTGCTAAGGTTGATGTATTTGGATTTGATATTGCAGATGTGAGTGGAAACATAAGAATGTTTTCGGAAGTGATGAAAAGGTTGGAGATAAAGCTGGATAGAGATGAAATGTATGAGGAGTTCCAGAGAATTTATGATGAGAGTGTCGATAGAGATGCCGGTAAAGATAAGATTTGGAATAGGGGCAGAAGAAGATGATTCCTCTGCCAAATATTAAATTAAGAATGGATGTATAATTGAACACTAAAGATATATTAAATACTAATAAATCATATTTAAACAGTGAAATATCAGTTGAGGGAAACAGCTGTTCGTGATATAATTATTTTGTTATTTTATACATTTTAGAATCGGAGGGAGAATATGTCTGAGACTAATGAAAAATGGTCTAATTTAGAAGAAACCGCAGAATATCTAGGTGTAACGAAAGATACCATAAGAAGTTGGATTAAAAAAACAGATATTCCTGCTCATAAGATAGGCAGACTTTGGAAATTCAAATTTTCAGAAGTGGATGAGTGGGTGAAAAGCGGAAAAAGTGCATTATAGAATAGAAAGTAGAAAAGAAAATGATAAATACAGAATTACATAATGGAGATTGTCTTGAGTATATGAAAAAAATACCAACATCTTCGATTGATTTGATAATAACAGATCCACCATATAATTTAGGAAAGTTTATGGAGGAGAGAGATACTAATTTAGTTAAAATGCGGGATAATTTTTTTGGGGCTGCAGGATGGGATGATTTAGATTATAAAGAATGGAAAAAATCTATGAATAAATTTTTTCATCAAGCATCAAGAGTTTTGAAGGATGGTGGTTCAATAATTGTATTTATGGCGATAATAAAGGTTGAGACAATAATACAATTAGCACAAAAACACGGACTGTATTATAAGACAACTGGTATATGGCATAAGTCTAATCCAATGCCAAGGAATATGAATTTGCATTTTGTTAATTCGACAGAATCGTGGATATATTTTACTTATAAAACAAAGACAGGGACATTTAACAACAACGGAAAAGTATTGCATGACTTTATTGAAACATCTGTTACATCAAACAGCGAAAAAAAATATGGAAAACATCCAACGCAGAAACCGGAAGCTTTAATGGAACATTTTGTTAAGGTGTTGTCAAATGAAAATGATACAATTCTGGATCCTTTTATGGGAAGTGGAAGTGTTGGTGTGTCAGCTGTAAAAAACAATAGGAATTTCGTAGGAATCGAGTTAGATGAAAATTACTTTAATATAGCTACATCTAGGATTAAAGAGGTAAAGAAAGATGAAATATAAGGTTATAGATTTATTTGCTGGAGTTGGTGGAATGTCATTAGGTTTTGAAATGGCAGGGTTTGATGTGGTTCTTGCCAATGAATACGATAAAGATATTGCAACTGCATATAAAAAGAATCATAGTTCTACTAAAATGATAAATGAAGATATAACCAAACTTGATTTGCAATCAGTATTTGAACAATATAAAGGTAATATTGACGTTATAATAGGCGGTCCGCCATGTCAGGGTTTTTCGCAGAAAGGAAAGAGAAAAACAATACATGATGAACGTAATTTCTTGTTTAAATATTACGTTAAAGTGGTGGATTTAGTAAAACCTCAATATTTTGTAATGGAAAATGTGCCTAATTTATTAACTGCTGAAAAAGGATATTTTAAGCGAGAAATAGAAGAATTATTTTCAAAAATGGGGTACATTCTAGATGCTGGTGTATTAAATGCAGCGGATTATGGAGTTCCGCAAAATCGAAGACGTGCCGTCATTATTGGAAAAAAGACAAATGAAGAAAGGGTAAACTTGCTGCCTAAACCGGTTAATAAAAAAGTTTCAGTATGGGATGCAATAAGTGATTTAGCATATCTTAATTCTGGTGAGGGTGATGAAATTCAGGATTATAAATTCGAAGCCAGAAGTGAATATCAAAAGAAGATGAGAATGAATTCAAATAAATTGCTTAATCATAAAGCAACTAATCATTCGAAGCTTGCATTAGAACGCTTAGCCCTTGTTCCACCAGAACAGGGAAAGGAATGTTTACCAGAGGAACATTTAACAAAATCAATATATAGTGGTACTTGGTGCAGAATGCAAAAAGATGATGTTTCTGTAACAATTACAACAAGATTTGATACTCCGTCATCAGGTAGATTTACACATCCATATTTGAACAGGGCAATTACAGTGCGCGAAGCAGCAAGAATACAGTCATTTCCTGATACTTTTGAGTTTGTTGGACCAAAGGTTTCACAGATGAAACAAGTAGGAAATGCGGTACCACCGCTATTGGCTAATAAGATTGCCGATTCAATATTAAATGACATAACATAGGAGGAATGTTTAAATGAAAAGACCAAGTAATATACAGAAATTTAAACCTGTTGATCCTAAATTGGGAATTAAATCATCTTTGCCTAAATCAAAGTCTACAATTGCTCTTGTAATTTTGCTATGGTTGTCAAATGACAAAAAGTATGAAATTGAGTATTCTGAGACAGATGGCGATAAAATAACGATATCTGAGAACTGTTATGATAAATTGATACAATATTTGAGAAATAATATAGATATTAAAGGCGATTCTGAAGAAGATATCATGAATTATGTAAATGAAAACCAATTATTTCATTCACAGTTAGAGTCGCTTATTGTTGCACTTGAATTAGTGTGGAGAATTGCATCTATTAAATTTAAGGATAGTAATAAAGCGGATAGTGCAGAAAGAACTGGGAAGAAAAGATTTGAGAAAATATTATCGTATACAAATAATATTGATTTATTTGACACTTTGATTGAAAGCAATAAAAAATATTGCCAAGTATTATATGAATGGCTACAAGGAAAGAAGAATGTAGAAGATACACATTTAGAAAAACAATTGGTTAGAGTTATAAATTATCTTTCAGATGATGTTGTGTTGAAAATGTTAGACAATAATCAGAACGTATATTTTAATATGACATCCGTGTATGAAGCTATGACACAAAAAACAGATGAAATTGATATCAATGGAGATGGAGAAGCGAAGGGTGCATTAAGAATTGTAAAAGGTGCTTTAGGAGAAGGACTAAATTACTATTTGGCATATAATAAGAACATTGTTACAATGTCGGATAATGTAGATTATGATGAATTTGTATATTATGAACAAAGGGTAAGAGAGCGACAGAAAATAAGTAATGTGAATATATTGCTCCACGCTGCGGAAAATGATGATGAAAATACAACTGACATTTCGTGTTCAAAAAATAGGATAATATTTGGTGCTCCGGGAACTGGTAAGAGTCATAAACTAGAGGAAAATAGCAAATATTTTGCTAATAATATGGAAAGAGTAACATTCCATCCAAACTATTCGTATGCAAATTTTGTAGGTGCATATAAACCTATTATGTCAAAGTCAGACGTATATGACAATCTTGATACTGAAAAGAGAAGAGTGCTTGCAGTTCTGCAAGACAAATCAATGTCAGCACAAGAAAAATATGATGAATTGTACGATAAATTCAAGGATGAAGGTTTAACTCGTCTACCATTATTACTAGGTATATATACGGATGAGAATTTTAAAACTAGAAAAGTGGATGGTAGTGATGCTGCCGGTGATAATAGTGTGGAGAGAAATCATGGAAGGGCTATTAGACCATATTTAAGTTTAAATCCACAGAATAAAAATAAAGAAATCTCGTATGAGTTCGTTCCGGGTCCATTTATGAGAATTTATGTGCAAGCAATAAACCATCCGGAAGAAGATTACTTATTGTTAATAGAGGAAATTAATAGAGCAAATGTAGCAGCAGTGTTTGGAGATGTATTTCAATTACTTGATAGAAAGAATGGAGTAAGTGAATATCCAATTGCTACAAGCGAGGATATAAAGACTTATTTATTAGAAAACTTGGATTGCCTAAAAGGAAAAAATATTGATGATTTAACAGAAGAAGAAAGAGAAAAGTATTTTGAGATGAGAATTCCGGCAAATATGTACATATGGGCAACGATGAACAGTGCAGATCAGGGCGTATTTCCAATGGACACAGCATTTAAGCGTAGATGGGAATTCGAATATTTAAGTGTCAATGATGATGAGCAGGTTGCAGCAATAAAAGATTATGTCATACCAATGTGTATTAAGGACAATAAAGCGGATCATTATATTGGCTGGGATAGTTTAAGAACAAGGATAAATAATATTTTGACATCTGAAAAGTGTAAAGTTAATGAAGACAAGCTTTTAGGACCATTTTTTATATCTAAAAATATGTTAGACGAGATAAAGAATAATAAAGAGCAAGTAGACGAATTAGAAGCAAAAGATGAAGCTTCTCGGACTGAGAAGGATAATGAAGCACTTAAAGATATGCATCAAAAAGAGAATAGTTATATAAAAGCATTTGAAAGTAAAGTAATCATGTATTTGTTTGAAGATGTTATGAAGATGCGTCCGGAGAACATATTTATAGGTCATCATAAAAAGAATGGAAAGATGATTTTTTCAGAAATATGTAAAGCCTTTGAGCAGGATGGTGAAGGCATATTTGGAATTGAAGATTTGGAAAATATATAAAAAGGGGATGAGAGACAATGACGAAAGGTTTCTTTCGTGAAAGAAAGCATTATTCTTTACAGGAAATAACAGACAATTTAATTAAAATAAATATGGAAGAAACCAGACGCATTGTCGGGATTCTTAAAAAATATGGAGTAGTTAAAGCTGTAAAAAAGAATAAGTCGGATTTTGATGATTTATCAAATGAAGATATTGTCTTGACTGATGTAATAGACAGCTCAAGCGATATAGAATATATATTTGATTATGTTGGAGTTGTTGTAATCGAGGGACAAGTTTTTAAATGTTATCCTAAATATATCAAATCAACAGAATATTTATTTGAAAATCTAAAGCAGGTTTTAAAGGTTATAAAAAAATACAATGCATCAGAACAATTGATTTATCTGTTTAATGGAGAAGATGATAGTAAGATTTTTAATAGACTGGCTGTATCTATTCATTTGTTAGAGACATATTATGCTGATGGTTTGTATACAAATCAGAAAGAAATAATTGAAACAAATGGAGAAGGTGAGATTTTATGGGATAAGACTATAAATGAAACATTTGCAATTATACAGAATAACAAACCATATTATGTGGAATTACAAACCAAGAATACGATTGACAATGACTATGATTATTTTCGGCGGTTACATGAATGCGTTCTTACACAATGTAGCAGAGAATTATCAGATTCAGGACTTTTAGAATTATTTGAACTAACAGAAGTTGAGCTGACACAAGAAGAAATGTCTGATTTTGGTGATGCGAGTTATATATTATATCGGTTGCAGTCTGAGATACAAACTCAATATATTACAAGGAAACAGAATCTTCTAAAAACAATATATACATATATTGCTAACGAGAAAACAGACAAAAATGATGTGAGCTATAGTTTATATGGAACTAATAGTTTTAACTTGGTTTGGGAAAAAGTATGTGCTGATAATTTTGGAAGTGTTCTAGATAAGAAAATAGTAGATCTTCCATTAAGTAATCAGGAATGGAATAAAGTTGACTATAAAGATAAAACATTAAGAAAAGTGATTAAATCACCAAGATGGAGAAAAACAGAGTTTCCGGATGTAGAAGATCCGAAGGTGGAAACATTAAAACCTGATTTGGTATGCATATATCCTGTTGATGAACAGAAAAAAGATTATTGCTTTGGAATATATGATGCAAAATATTATTGTATAGATTATCAAATACATGGGGATAAAGCTATCATTAGTGGACAACCGGGTGTAGGTGATGTCACAAAGCAATATTTATATCAATTAGCATTTGATGATTTTATTATGAAACAGGGATACAGATATGTGCAAAATATGTTTTTCTGTCCTGACGAAGTTGGAGATAAGCAGTATGGTTGGGTACAGATGGAAATTCTAAATCATGTTGGAAATAAAAGATTGGAAAATATAGCGGTTGTAAAATTATGTGCATCAAAGATGTATCAACTGTATCTTGATAATCAGACAATTAGTGAGCATGAGATTAATCAATATATACCAGATATAGGTAGACAGAAAATGTCAGAGCAAAATTTTGCTAATCGAATGCTGGCATATCTTATGCGTATTACAAACGCTAGTAAAATGGCTGAGGAAAAGCTTGAGATGAAAGCAGATAAAGGTAAATTGATATATCCTAGACAGATAAAAAGAGAACTTGGAGCGAAAATTATTTATGATGCTATTTGCCCGGTTGCAAGCAAAGCTTTTTATGGATTTAATCCATACGAAAAAGAAAACTATGGCAATATGGTAGCAGAGGATATAGGCAACTCTTATGGAAGATGCAATCAGATTGCAGATGCATCTATTGAAATAGAGAAAAAGATAAAAGAGTTGTCGGAAAAGGAACTTCAGGATGAAAAGGTAATTATAGATATTCTCAGGAAGTGTTTTGAGGATAAAGAAGATATAGTATCTATGGCTGAAGGGGATAACTTGGAGCTGCTGGCTGAAAAGGTTATGGAATTGGTTAGGGGAGTGTATTTGTAGAGAGGTGGTGAGTTGCTTATGAAAACGATAGAGTTGGTTAGACCCATGGTGCCAAATAACAAAGAAAGAATATTTGATATGATGGAGCCACTTGTAAGACTTGAAAAAATAGATGCTGCAGAATATGAACGAATTGTGGGAGAGTGGGCGTATTCATATTTAAAAGAAAGCAAAGATTATTATGATGTTGTTTTGATGGGCGGTTCATCTGACGCAGGAAGAGATGTGGTAGCATATTTAGATGATATCTATAATAGATATGATATTTATCAATGTAAGCATTATGATGCTCCACTTACACCATCTCAATATTGGATAGAGTTTGGAAAATTATGTTACTATACATATGTGGGAGAATATAAAATTCCAGAAAAGTATTATATTGTAGCTAGTAAGGGTGTAGGAACAAAACTTAGAAAATATATTGAAAATCCTGCAACGATAGGACCAGAGCTAATTAAGCAGTGGGATAAACACTGCGGCGGGAAAAAACAAATCTTATCTGAAGGAATAAGCTTAACAGATGAATTTAAAAAATATATAGAGCAGTTTGATTTTTCTATTATAAAAGATGTATCGCCAATAAAATTTTTAGAACAATTTAGTCAAACAAATTGGTACAAATATCATTTTGGTGGGGGAATAAAAAAACGTCCAATGCCAGAAAAACCTGATGAAAGTCTTTCACAGGATGAAAAGAAATTGCCATATGTGCAACAATTGTTAGAAGTGTATTCTGAAGAGGATAATTATTTATATGGAGATCATAATGAATTAAAGCGTAACCCCAATTTATTTAATCATTTTACGAGACAGAGAGAAGGTTTTTTTTCTGCACAGTCACTAAAAAGATTTGCACGTGATGAACTTGTGGATGAAGGGGAGTACGAATCGTTAAAAAAACAAGTTGAATTTGGTATAGCAGATATATATGAAAAAAGCTATGAATCGAAATTGGAAAGAGTAAAGAGTACAACTGGAAAAGCAATGGAATTAGATTTGTCTAGTGCGGAAATACAGGATATAAAGGTACAAGATAAAAATGGAATGTGTCATGAATTAGTTAATGATGGAAAGCTTATGTGGAGTGATGGGAATGGAGATATATAATTCAAAACAAGAAATAGGATGTCGAATTTTATTAATATTGGTTTGTACACAAAAAAAGATGCGGGTGGAAACATTGACTATATATGACTATTTTTCAGTTCATATAGATGATATATATTCTGATAAATTATGTTTGCATCCAAGTAATCCAAATCATTCATCTGAACTTCTTGTGAGAAATTTGATGGTTCGTAACGCACTATCTTTTTTGGTATCTAAAGGTCTTGTGCAGATAGAATTATCAGAATTTGGTATTCGTTTTTATGCAGACAAATTTTCAGAGAATATAAGTCATATGCTGGATTGCAATTATTCAAGGAAATATGTTGAATATGTAAGATGTGTAGATGAGTATTTTGGAAAAAGAACAGAGTACGAGATACATAAATATGTTGAAAAAAATATGAAAAATTGGAAAAGTGATCTAGAAAGGGGTGAAAAAATATGAAGTCAAAATTCATTTTAAAAAGATTGATTTTAAGAGGAGAAAATAAGAAAGATGCATGTCTTAATTTTGAAAAAGGATTAAATGTGATTGCAGGAGCCTCTGATACAGGAAAATCTTTTGCGTTTGAGTGCATTAATTTTGGATTTGGATCTAGTGATGTGCCTGAGTTACCACCAGAAGCAGATGGATATAATAGTGTATATCTTGAAATAGAGACTTTTAGTGAAAATATATTTACAATACGGAGAGATTTTAATGATAAAGATAATGCATATTGGATATATTCGGATATTGATAATATAAATAAAGATACATCGTTTGAAAAGATAAAAGCGGAGAGCAAAACAGATAAGAATATATCAGAAAAAATTTTGAGTATTTGTGGGTGTAGCTATAAGAATTTATTAAAAAAAAATACTACAGGTGAAACAAAAAAATTTACATTTAGAGATTTTATACCGCTCATAATGGTAAATGAAGGAAGGATTACTCAAAAATTTTCACCAGTACATAGAACAAGCACAAGAGGTAATACATTAGCGGTAAGTGAGTGGACAGCTTTTCAGACAATTATCACGGGAGAAGATTACTTAAAAGTTAAAAAAGCTGAATCACCAGATATTATTAAATCTCATATAAAGGGGCAAATTCAGGAATTAGAACTATTATGTGCAGATTTACGAACTGAAATAGAGAAACTGAAGGTGGCAGTAGTAGGTACGTCTATTGATGATTTGGATAAAAAAATTGAAGAATTGGAAAACCTTATAGATGAGAAAAAGGAGTATTTACTAAGTAAAGAGGAAGAATATGGTATTCTCGTGAGACGATTAAAAGAAGTTGATTATGAAAAACAAAGAATATCAGATAATGTGCGTAAATTTTATTTGCTTATGGAAAATTATAAATCAGATATTGAGAGATTGGAATTTATAGAAGCGGCACATAATATAACAGGGCAACTGTTGGATGTAGAATGTCCAGTATGTCATGCTATTAGTCAAAATATAGTGGATGTTAATCAAAAATCTTTGTGTCAAATAGCATTTCATGCAGAAAAGAGAAAAACAGAGCTTTTGATGGAAGATTTGAAAGCAACATTAGAAAATGGCGAAATTAATAAGGAAAAAATTGAAATTGAGAATAGGGAATTAATAGATAAAATTAATAGACTTGTCAGTGATATAAATGAAAGTTTAAGACCAGTTATAGATTCAAAACTTGAGGAAATAAGCAACTTGTTAGAAAAAAGAGAACTTTGGAGTGCATTATATACAACTGATTCCAAATTAAAAAAGTATGAAGATAGGATTGACGAATTGAGCAGTCAAGAAAAGACTGTAAATAAGTCAAAAAATAGTATTAAAGATATTCCTGATGAAAAAGTAGAAAAGCTTTCTGAAATAGTAAAAAAAATATTGACTTCATGGAATTTTATAGAAAAAAATTCTGTAGTTGAATTTGAAAAAAATAATAAAGATCTTCGTATAGATGGAAAGAATAAACAACTATTTGGAAAGGGAGCTAGGGCAATTATTAATTCAGCTTTTTTGATTGCTTTAATGAAATATTGTTATGATGACAAACTTTGCCATCCGGGTATAATAATTTTGGATACACCTCTTACTACATTTAAGGAAAAAGATAAAGTTGCGAAGGAAAAGGATGAGAGTGTTGGGAAAAACATAAAAATGGCTGTATATGAACAATTAGCAACATTCGCTAAAGAGTTTCAGATAATTATTTTTGAGAATGAGGAGCCGGCAGAAGAATTAAAGAGCAATATTAATTATATTCATTTTTCGGGTAATTCTAATGTCGATAGAAGCGGATTTATACCGCAATAGCTTTTTAATAAAAATATGAATATACTGGATTTAAACAATGCTTGTAAATGAAAAAAGTTTGATAAAGTGTCGATTTAATATGAAGATAGGAGAATTTGTAAAATTGTAGACAAGTTAAATGAACGGAGGAAAGTAATACATAATGCAAGACAGAAAGCCAACCACGCAAAAAAGATTAATGCAAGAATTTCAACAAATAAATGCTGATGTAGCGGAAGAAATTGATATAAAGATAAAAACAAAAGTTTTAGCGTATGAATCAAGTGATTTTAATAGAGATATATCTGAAGATATACAGAAAGAAATAAAAAAACATACTAAAGCGAAAAACTTAAAGCTAATTAAAAAGAAGAGCAATAAACTTGCAAAAGAATATTTAGAGAATAATAGAATTTGGATTTTACAAGAGAACTGGTATTGCTTATTGGCTTATTTTATTACAATAGCAACTATGATATTGAGATGTGTGGAAGTGGATACAAAAATGAATGATATGATTTCCTTTGGTATATATTTTATTACATTAATATTATGGGCACTTATAGTAAAAAGAAAAGAATTTATGAGTTCAAAGATGGAAAGGTTTTTTATAGCATTTAATAATCAGGCACCTTGTATTATAGTTATAAGTTCAATATTGTTTTATTTGGTAGTTTGCGTATGCACTTGTAGGTATATATGGGTTGCAGTTATTGTCCTATCTTTTTTTGGATGTATGTTATTCACATACTTGTGGTACAAAAGAGAAAAAATATATATGGATACATGATAAAAACTGTAAATAATTTCAACAAAGAAAATTAGATAAGAAAAATTATAGGAAGGTGAATGCAATGACGATTGAAGAAATTTTATCAAAGGAAGAAAATCAGACATTTGATAGAAAAAGTATAAATATTTCTCCTAAGGATTTAGCAATACCGATTGTTGCATTTGCTAATGCGGATGGTGGAGATATTGCAATAGGCATAACCGATAAGACAAGAAGAATTGAAGGTGTTGATTTTGAAACCAAGAAGTTAAATGAACTTCTAAGAGTGCCATTTGATTTTTGTAATCCGACTATTAAAGTTGGAATAGAAAAAGTACCCTGTGTCGATGAAAAGGGAAGAGAGAATCATGTACTTGTAATGCATATTGATGCAAGTCCACAAGTGCATGCAAATCAGGCAGATGATGTATTCTTAAGAGTTGGTGATAAATCTAAATTGCAGACATTTGAAGAACGCCTTCAGCTTAATTATGACAAAGGAGAACGTTACTTTGAAGATAAAGCGGTACCCGATGCTACAATAGATGATATAGATATGAACTTTGTAAAAGAATATACAGATAAGATTGATTATGGGAAAAGTCCACTGGAATATCTCAAAGAAAACAGAGGATTTATAAAAGAAAAAGATGGCGAGCTTCAAATTAGTACCGCTGCAATTTTGTTATTTGGAAAGAATCCGCAAAATTTCTTTCCTCGTGCAAGGATTCGTTTTATACGTTATGAGGGAACAGAAGAAAAATTTGGAACAGAAATGAATGTTATAAAGGATGTTATCTTTGAAGGTACACTGCTTAATATGATAAATGAAGCAATTGCATATTTGGATACGCAGGTAAAAGAAAAAACGTATCTTGGACCGGACGGCACATTTGTTACAGATGCGGAATATCCTAAGTTTGTCAGACAGGAATTGATTGTAAATGCAGTTACTCATCGTGCTTACAGTATTACCGGTACGGATATTCAGATAAAAATGTTTGATGATCATATAGTAGTTGAAAGCCCGGGAAAACTTCCGGGGCTTGTAAGAGCGGACAATATACGTTTCACACATTTTTCCAGAAACCCTAAGATTGCAGAGTTTTTAAAGAATTATAAATTTGTAAAAGAATTTGGAGAAGGTGTCAATCGTATGTGTAATGAGTTGGAGCAGGTGGGATTAAAAGATCCGGTTTATCATACAAATGCTTTTATGTTGCAGGCGGTTATTTATAATTCAAAAGTTGGAAAAACTATTGTTGAAAAAACCGCTGATTCATTAAAAAAATTAGCTGATGCAGTCAATAAGTCGTTGATTGATTACCAAAAGCCGGCGATTGGAGAAGAAAAGTCGGCGATTGACGATAAAAAATCGGCGGTTGATAGGATAAAGTCGGCGATTGAGCAACAAAAATATAATGAACCTTCGAAGGCAAATATTCTAAAGGTGTATGATGAAATAGAGAAAAATCAGATTTTTGGAACAAAAGAAATAAAAGAAATTCTTGATTGCTCACCATCCACAGCAAGAGCAGTCATGACAAAACTTAGAGACATGAAAGTTGTTAAAGTGGTAAATGGTAAAGGAAAGGGAAAGTATGTATTCATAGAATAAAAATGAGATATAGAGTATTCCTGAATGTAAAAGCTCTATGTGTGGAAGTCGGGAGAAGATAAAAACTGAATTGGTTAAAGGCACAAATTTGGTTTAAGTAACTCTTATAATGAAGAGAAGAATGTCACAGAAAATGTCGTAGAAATGTCATAGAAAATGTCATAGAAATTTTGAGAAAAATCAGGTAGCTAAAATCAGGATATTTTAAGAAGAAGCATTCTAAAGCGTACGAGACTCTTAAAGCAATTTCTGAAAAAACGAATATTCCAAAGTTAGTCTCAAGTCAGTCTCATTTTTGAAATTGTTTGTTGAGACTAACATGAGACTGAGGAGGTTCAAAAGCATTGACATAAGCAAAAAGGATTGGAAATTATTTCGAGAAAGATTATCAGGCTGGCAGGAAAATTATATGGAAGGTCTTGTTAAAGCATATGCAGATTTTCTGAATGATGATAAAAAGCCTGCATCAGAGAAATTCTGGGAACTTGAAAAACGGATAAAAGAAGATAAGCGTCATCCTGGAGCTGAATAAGTCAGAGGTGATATGGGATATCGTTCGTCTTATAAGGCTAAATGTAATTACTTACGATGATTTATCAGATTTCGATGATAAATTACAGCAGGAAGTAAAAAAAATACTTGAGATTACTGCCTATGAGAAAGTTTGCAAATGTCACTGATTTGAAAGAAATATTGTTGGGTGCATTGCCAGATGTTTTGAATGTTAAGCAACAGTCAAAGAAAGTGCAGAATATTCCGCAAGCGGTGAAGCAAGAGGGAATCGTTAACGTTGAGGGAACTGGTTGGTCTTGAGAAGCTTGTTGATAATGGTGAAACAAAAAACAAAATGTACAAATTATAATAACTCGTCGCTAAAAAAAACGACGGAAAAAGATTCATAGTAAAAAGAGAGAAGGTGGTTTAGTGGTCAGTGTATTTGATATTATTCCAAATAATTTTTTTAATCCATTATCAAGTAATAGTAATTATAGGACTAATGCTGCTTTACTCCAATTTATATATGAACAATATGATAATGAGATATCATATAGAATAAAGAGAAATATAATGCGAGACGAATTGGCATATTATATTTCGGAACATTCTGAAGATTTGTTATCAGACAGTGATATGTCGAATAAGAGTTATCAGGATATATCAAGCGATTATTTAAGAAAATTCGCAAGTAAAGACGTAGGATGGCTGGAAGAAGAGTTTGATGAGACAACATTTGAAAAGTATATAGTTATAACAGAACAAGGAGTTATGTTAGCGGAATTACTGATACGTTTAGAACGACCTGAAAGAGAAGAACTTTCAAGTTATATGTATAATATTTATAATACTTTACTGAATCAGGATCAGTGGAATGGTGATCCATATGTAGGTGCGTTGAAAAACGTATATAAGAATGCAAAAGCACTGTCAAAATCTCTTAAGAAAATGTCTACTTATATTCGCAAAACAATTGAAAAGATAATGAAAGAAATTTCATATGAGAGCTTAACAGAAAACATTATTGCTTATTGTGATGGCGATTTTATCAAGGAGTATGCCAGACTTACTAAACCACAGAATAACATTCACATATATCGTGGTAAGATAATAACCATGTTAGATCAGATGCAAAATGATGATGATATGTATGAGCTAATTACAATTGGATGTGTTAATGAAGAAGATATTGAAGAATGGGAAGCTCAAGAAAAAATAGACTTAATGTTTGAAACAATTAAGAAGTTCTTGAAGGATGATTATTTGAGAATCATTGCAGATATAAAGCATAAACTCAATCTTTACATAACAATGGCATTGGGAAGATTAAGATATTTAAAAAATCATGAAGTTGATATGCGGGGACATGTTGAAAGAACATTGAAGTATATGTTGGATATGATGACTGAAGCGGGATTGAAAGAAGAGTTATCAAATCAAATGAGTGAAATGATTCGAATAAATCAAAACAAATACATCGATGCACAATCAATTCGAATGCCACAAAATAGAAAAAGAGTACGACAACAATCAGTAACGAAGATAGAAACTCTTACGGAGGAAGACTTATATAATCTTAAAAAAGTATATGAGAAAGAGGCTAAAAACCCCTATTCCAAAAAAATAACAAAACAGTACATAAAAACATTGATTGGAAATAGGCACGAGTTGTCAAGTGCTGAGGTTCCGCTTGAAACAAAAGAAGATTTGTTGATGATTTTATCAGCTGTAGCTTATGCAGAAGAAAATGGGTTTAAGATTGAAATAGAAGAAGGGTATTTTGAGGCTGGAAAAATGGTCTTAAGATCATTCAGAATATTGGAGGTGTAATATGAATATTGTAGAAGCTTGGGATGATTTTACTTTTTCGGAAAAGTTAATGTTTCAAAACTGTTGCAGGAAGATATTAAGAAGGACATTTTTGGTTAGAGATAAGCAGGATGATAGAAAACATTATTTTTTTGTTGTTAATCATATAGATTCATTTTTAAATTATTTTTCTTTTATGGGATTTGAAGTTAAGTGTGATAAGGATAATGGTGTTGTTATGCTTGACAATTGTTCGGAAATAGGTGATAAAGATAAATTACAATCAAATAGGTATCGTTTCACTAAAGAAGAAACAATTGTGTTGTGCTGTCTATGGTTGCTTTATGTGTCAAGAATAAAAGAGGGAACCTTGTCTTCAGTAATTGTAATTGGAGTGTCTGATTTAATTTACGAATTAGAAAAGTATGATGCAAGAGATATGGTAAATAAGACTGCTTTAGGCAATATTTTTAAAGTGTTTAAAAATTATAGTTTAATGGATGTTGATGGAAACGTTGGAGATATAGATTGTAAACTTATTTTGTACCCCTCATTGCAATTTGCTTTAGACACTAATGAGTTTGAAAGGTTTGTAAAAGAAGTTGTAGAGGTTGTACTGGAAGGAAAAGATAGTTTGGAGGAGGATGCGGATGAGCAAACCGATAATGTTGAGTGAAAATAGTAGAAAAAGTGCAACAAAACTCTTATTGGTTAATTGGTCTCGATTTTCTAATGTACCTATTGCATTGGAAGGATCAACTTTGTTTACAGGAGTTAATGGAAGCGGTAAGTCTACGATATTGGATGCAATGACTTACATGCTTACTGGTAACACTCAGTTTAATAAGGCTGCATTAGATAGAGATAGAAATGTGGTTTCTTATGTTCGTGGAGATACAAAGAGTGAAGGAAAAAATAGATTTATTCGCGAAGGAGAAGTAACATCTTATATTGCAATGGAGTTTTGGGCTCCTTTAGAAAATCAATATTTGGTAGTAGGTGTATGTATTGAATATGTTAATGAGACAAGTAACACAAAAAAATGGTTTGTTTTCAAAGATACTAGGATTGATGATTGTAGATTTTATACAGTAAAAGAGAAAGAAGTAACAGTATATCCTCGCCATGAATTGACAGTAAAGGGAAAGAAAGTCCCAGCAGGTGAGTTTATGAATCGCGATAAAGGTACTGAACAAGTGTTGAGGGCTTTAGGTCTGCGTTGTGGAGTTGAAAAGTACAGAGCTAAACTAGTGAAAATGATGGCTTTCAATCCAGAGAATAATATTGATAAATTTATTCAGGAATGCGTTTTGGACGAACATCCAATTCGCTCAATGAGTGATATTCGAGAACATCGTAATCACTATAATGAGGCAAAAAAGGTATATGAAGAATTGGCAAATGGAAAGATTCAATTGGAGGTTGTGCAATCAAAAATAGCTGATTATGAAGCTTCGGAGCGAAAATATGAGGTGAGGCGAATTCTTTTATTATATCAGGAAACGAAATGGCACCAGGAACATAGAGTACAGTTAGAAGAGAAAATTGATGTTGATAAGGCAAAGTTACATCAATTACAGAGCCAGTTAGAAGATTTGACTGAGAAGAGAAATAATGCACTAGATAGAAAAATAAATGCTGAAAAGAATGAACTATTATGTAGTATTGAAGAAATAACCAAGTCATTAGAAAGCAGTATTTCCGCGATTGAAAAAGAAATAGAGAAATATAAAAAAGCTTTAGAAGAATTACAATTGTTGGAAACAAGAATTCGAGAAATTATGGATTGGTTCGAAACAGATGGTGAATTGACGGACAAAGACGTTGCAGTTATTGAAACTATTGCGGAGACTACCTTTAATGTTGATGAAAAAGTCGCAGCATTTATAAAGTTTAAAAATATAGTAAGTGAAAAAAAGGCGAATTATCAAACAGACAAAGTACATATTTCAGACAGAATTGAGGAGATAAAGCAAGAACTGGAAGAAATACAAGAAAAATATCTAGATTAGAGTCAGATGTACTTCCTTTTGAGAAGAAATATGAAGGGGCTAAACAAATAATAAAGTCAGAACTTGCAAAACTAAATATTCAAACGGATGTACGGTTGTTTGCAGAGTTGGTTCAACACGTTGATAAGGATTGGCAGTTGGCAATTGAGACGTTTTTAGGGAAAAAGAGATTTGATATTGTAGTAGATGGGCAGTATTGTGAACAAGTAATGGAGATTGTTCACGAACATCAACTAAGAGATATTAAAGTTGTAATTACTGACAAATTGCCAGAAACAGATATAATACAAGGATCAGCTGCTGCAATGCTTGATATTTCTAATGAATATGGAAGAAGATATGCAAATTACTTTCTTAATGGTATCCATTTGTGTAATGATATTCAAGAATTACATCAGTATCCTAAAGGTGGTTTGATGATTGATGGTACATTGGCTAAGAGTTTCACAATGACTTGTATGAATTTGCAAAGAACTCAAATATTTATGGGGCATGATGCAATTAAACAGCAACTCAAAAAAGCAAAATCAGATAAAGTTGTTCTTGAGCAAGAAGAAAATAGGTTAATAGAGGATTCGAAGATATTAAGCCAATATATAGCTGATATTGATGCAGTAAATTGGGATGAGACAAGATATATATTTGACATTCAAAAGCGTATTGATGAAAAGAAAACGGAAGTCCAAAATAAAAAAGCGGAATTGACAAAAATAGAAAATACTCCAGGATTTGCTGCTGCATTACAAGAAAAGGAGAGTGCTGATAAAGAATACAAAGAAGTCGATGGACAATTCATTAATGTAAATAATTGCATCAGTACATGTAAAGAAAAGATTCGAGATAATGAGGAGAAGTATGATGAATCTGAGCAACAAATTGAAAAAGCTAAGCATGAATATGGTAATGCCATTTTACAAAGATTAGAATTAAGAAAAGAAATGGTTGAACTGTATGACAAGCTCCGTATCAAGAGTGATAGTGCACGCGTTATGACGACTAAAAATGTTGAGAATGTTCGAGGGGAAAAAGAAAGAGCTATAAGGATTTTAGAAAATGAACAACGTAAATATTGGCATATCATAGGTCAAAGTGACGAAAAATTTGGCATAGGATTTATTCCTTTGTTTAGAGAACAATATAGAGATATTGCCAATGTGAAAATTGAGGAAGCAAAACAGAAATTAGAGGAACAGCAACATGTACTAGAGAATGCTTTTATGGTTGATTTTGTTGCAGAAATTAATGAGGCAATTAGGGAAGCCAAAGAAGAGATTGATGAAATAAATAAAGCACTTAAGGATATTCCATTTGGAAAAGATACATATCAATTTAAGATGCTGGAGAAACCAGATAGGATGGTATTTTTTAATCTTTGTAAAAAACTTGAAAGTTATATGAATTCAATGGATGTGTATCGTGCTATGAACCAGGATGACGAAGAAATGGAATACAACATAAGACAATTCATGGATACTATATTAGAGGAAGAAAATGAGGAAGAGTACACAGACTATCGAAAGTATTTCAAGTATGATATGCGTATATTATCAAGACAGGATGGAGAAGAAGTGCTAGCAGATTTATCGAAAAAACAAGGGTCTGCAAGTAATGGTGAAAAGCAAACACCATATTTTATTATTCTTGCAGCCAGTTTGCTACAATGTTACCCAAAGAATGTTTCATGTGCAAGATTAGCATTTATTGATGAAGCATTTTCGGCTCTTTCAAGGGAAAGAATCGAGCAAATGGTTAAGTTTTTTGAGGATAATAAATTTCAGGTGATTTATGCAGCTCCACCAGAAAAAATTGATAGTATCGGTTCCCATATTAACTCAACTATAAGCTTATGTATGAAAGGAAAATATACATGGGCTGTTGAAGGGCTGGTGAAATTGGATGAGTTTAAGACTGAGTAAAATACAAAAAGATGCTTTGAATATGCTATTAGATGTGTATGAAAACAGTGTTACATATAAAGGGCAAAATATTAAGAATCAAAGCTTTGCTATTAAACCAGAAAAAATATTTTATGAATACAACGGAGATTATACAGATCAAGATGAAGTAAATCAATTCAATAGGGAAATGCAATCTTTGATGGAATTTGAGTTTGTGATTTTGGATTATGAAAGAGGTATTCCAGTAATTTCTAAGATTAAACTTAATACAAATTCGATAAATGAGATATATTCAGTATTGAAGCGAGAAGATATCACAGTAAAACGTAATCGGGAAATTAAAATGTATACGCAATATATGGGTGTTCATGATATTATGGATGCGTTTTGCAAGAGCCAGGTAGAACGACTTAATGATTACAAAGATGCTAAGTATACGTCTGACATTGCAATAAATATTCTGAAATTGTTAAAATATGTGCTTGGAAATAATAGTGACATTATGGAACGTGAATTATCAGTAGCAGTACTAGGAGATACAAAACTCTTTGAAAAAAGTTATAAGTCGCGCATTTGTAGCATAATTGAAGAGTATGGAGAGTTAGAATTAGATTTATCTGTTTTGGACAAAAAAGAAAAAGAGAAAGCAATTCTGGAGGAATATCAAGTTTTTTCAAATCCTTCATATATTTTTTTCAAAGGAAATGTAGATATTCATTATGTTGATGGGAATTCTATGAGCGTTACACCAGATAATCCGATAGCTATTTTATCAGAGGCAATCGCGCGGATAGAAATGATAAAGGTGAATTCAAATCGAATAGTGACTGTTGAAAATCTTACTTCATATAACAGAATTAATGATAATAAATCAACATTTATCTATCTAAGCGGATACCATAATACTGCAAAGCAAAGATTTTTAAAGAAGATAGCAGAAAATAATAGTGGTGTTTCTTGGTTTCATTTCGGGGATATTGACCCTGATGGATATTATATTTTAAAGAATCTGGTTGAAAAAACTGGAATTGCATTTGTTCCGTTGTATATGGATGTACAGCAGTTAATTAATTGTAAACAATATTGTAAGCCTCTTGAAAAGAATGATATGGTAAAGGCAAATTCACTGCTGAAATTTCATTTCTATGATGAAGTTATGCAATTTATGCTAGCGAACAATTGTAAATTGGAACAGGAAATTATTAGTTGGTTATATGAAAGAAATTGATATGATTGTGGTGCTGATGGTTGTTACTGTTCTGTCGAATGCTATAGATTAGTAACACAAAATTGTATGTTGCTGAATCCACTTTTTCATATTATAATACCCATAGGTGAACTTACAAACCACTGGACGATTATTCTTTGGGATGATATCATGTATGATGCAATGAAACTACTATCTCAATGTGAATGGATTGATAATAAAAATGTAGGTATATTTGTGATTGATGATATAATAAGTATTTCATTTAGCGATATTGACTGTTCTGGAATGGTAGAACCTAAATCCGAAAAATATAAGTATTATGAGGATTATTTCAAGAAAACAGGCAGGATGGCTCATAATATATTAATAGATGAGAACAATCAGATTGTAGATGGATATGTATCATTGCTTATTGCAGATAAACACAAGGATAATATGAAAAAGTGGCAGAATCCAGAGATATATAAAGTAAATGCATTGGTTCCTCATGCAAAGGTTGTTATTGGACGCCATGTTGATATGTCAGGAACTGATATAATAATAAAAGGACCACAGTATTTTGCATGGATATATAATAAAAAAGAACCTGTTGTGCCTGGAGATGTATTGAAAGTTAATACGAGAAAAGGAGAGGCATATATGGTAGTAGAGAAGATTAAGTATATAGCGGGAAAGAAAAAGTGTGCAGAATATAAAAAAGTTATTGAGCATATGGGGATGAGAATAGAGATATAATTATTTTAATAATTCAAAATTCACCAAAATCAACTTGTGTTTTAACAACACCATATATATACTAAATTTATATTGATATTAAAGAAGTAATTGATAGTGTCAAATGACAAAACACTTTAGAATAGTGAAGGGGATAGTGTATGTATGTTTCAGATAAGTTAACAAAACCATTAACAGAAGCAAAGTATTTGAATGCGGATAATGTCAGCAGATATCGCTGCATTATGTGCATTTTTTTTGAGAATTATGAGAAACTTAAATATTGTTTGTATCAGGAAGAGGTATATGAGGCAATGAAAAAGGCTCCATTCAGGGATGATTATAGGATGGAGCAATGCCAGCAGGAACAAGTGATGATGCGTTTGATTTTATAGAATACAGAATCTGTCAATGTCAAATGAGTATGTGTTGGATGCGAAGGAAAAGATTGGACCTAATCCGGAAATATATATCCAGAAATATATTTCTGAAAGCGTTAATCATTTTTCAGGAGAGACTATAAGAATCGAAGTTGAATATGAGCCAAACCAAGTAACTAACGCCATTCTATACGATTTTGCTGGAGAGAATGTAAACAAGGCGTTGGCACCTGAGAGTCTTAAAACAAGCGTAATAAATGAATTGAAAAGTGCTGTAAAACACTATAAATAACGAAAAACTATGCCTCTTAGTTGGGATATAGGATTTTTTGATTACTATCAATTGTTTTACCTAAGTCACTTTATTGCGACACATAAAGAGGCATAATAATAAGCAAAGTAGTAAAATGGAAACATTTTAATTGAAAATTGGAGGATTTGGATGGGAAAAGATTTAAGAATGGAAGTATTTGCTTCTAATGATGTGGTAAAACCAGTTAGTTTACATGTATATCAGCTTCACTCACAGAAAATAGATAACTCATTCTCGGTCATAAGAGGAGCGGTATGGAAGCTTAAGAATTATAACCATGTCGGAGTATTTGAAGATGGAAACAGAATATATTCAACAGATATGTTGTATGAAAGTGTTCCTAATGCAGATTTTACAATTGAATACGAAGGAATAATAGAACTAGAGGTATTAGAAAATAGAAAAGTTTACTGTGAACTAATTAAATATATGATTACTAAGAACTTGTCGGAAGTTTTATTTTATAACAAATATCACAAGTATTCCTGCAAAAGCAGTGTGACAAGTAAATGGATTAGGACAGAGAATGACTTTAATTTATTTACATCAGACAATAAAGAAATAAGCCTTGAGAGAAAATACAATTTCTGGGTAGATATAATGGATGATGGAAAGGCGTATCTTAGGATAGATACAAGTAGTGCATTTACGTCGAATCTAACAGTTTATGATTATATGGAAAGAGGAATTAATCCGGTTGGAATGGAAGTGAAAAATGACTGGGCTAAGAATAATCAGACCGGAATTCTTACAGAAATATGTGATTTTACTGTCACAGACAAACTAGACTTTGCAGATAGCCTGAAAGCATATTACATAAATAAAAAAGAAGGATACAGAGTCGAGCAGCTTCCGGATGACACAAAGGTGGTAAAAGTAGAATTGCAGTCTGATAAACCATATCCTTATTATCCTCAGGCTTTAAAACCAGTGCTTACAAGAGAAAAAGTGGGACAGATTGATTCACGATTTTCTATTCGGATAGAGCCATATGTTAAGCGGGATATGAGAACCCGTCTTATGTTAGATAAAGACTTCATAGGTGATATAGGTGTTCTTAAGGAAATGAATAGCTTGCAATTTGATTTAGAACCCTGTGAAGTAAAGAATATTGGATACAGTAGAGGCACTGTTCCTCTGCCAAAACTGATATGTGGGAAAGACAGAGTGCTTGAAGTGGGAAAGGAATTTCAAGTATTCAATTATGGATTCTATCGAAAACCTGAAAAAGAAATCAAAATAGGATATATATACCCAAAGAATCAAGAACAGCTTATGAAAGCGGTTGTTAATGAGATATATTCATTTGCAAAACTTGGGAAATATCAGGGAGAAAAAGACAAATACATAATATCAGGACTTCTAGATATAAAATCTGAACCAATGATTAAAGAGGAGTATGAGCTTGGTGATATAACAGACTACAAGAGAGCTGCAAACAGATTGCAGAAGATAGAAGGCATAGATATTGTAATTGCACTTATTCCAGACGAAATTGATGAAGATGGACCATATAACCCATTCAAGACCATATGGGCAAAGGCAAATATTCCATCACAGATGATTAGTATGAAGACCGCAGAATTATTTGCAAGAGGTAAAGCAGAAGGTAATAAGTCTAAGTATTATCTTCACAACATTATACTTGGTATACTTGGTAAGACAGGCGGAATTCCTTGGGTTGTAAAGAACATGCCGGGAAATGTTGATTGTTTTGTTGGACTTGATGTTGCTACTGTTACAAAGGGTATTCATTATCCCGCCTGCTCAGTAGTATTTGATAAGTATGGGCGTTTGCTTGGATTCTATAAGCCGACAACACCTCAGCAAGGTGAGAAGATTACAACGAGGATACTGCAGGATATATTTGACCAGGTAATATTTTCTTATGAAGATAGGTTTGGAGAGTCACCAAAGAATGTGGTTATTCATAGAGATGGATTTAGCAATGAAAATGATGAGTGGTATAAGAATTATTTTGGAGCTAAGGGAATTGAATATAGCATAATTGAGGTTAGAAAGAATATTAGTTCAAAACTGATACTCATACGGGATGGCAACATAGAGAATCCAACATTGGGATATTGCGTGTATAACAACAGTAAGGGATATCTTGTGACAACAGATATGAAAAACAAAAAAGGTTCACCTAATCCGATACTGGTAGAGAAAAAATGCGGAAATATATCTATTGCAGACATATTGACACAGATACTTTATCTTTCACAACTACATGTTGGTTCTACTCATAAAATGAGGTTGCCAATTACTACCGGATATGCAGATAAAATCTGCAAGAATAGGGATTTTGTACCTGAAGGAAAGATGGATGACAGGCTGTTCTTTTTGTAAGTTTGAGTAGTAAATATGTCAAAGGGCAATCGTAACTTTCATTCGAAACAGATTGGATATGAGCTTGCTTGTGGTTTACAAATTGGCAAACAGACAGTTAATGCAATATACGATTAGGACAATTATAGTACATATTATCATAAAGATTTACTTGGTGCGAATAACAATATAATCATTTCAAGTCCTATAATCAGTGGCTCTAAAGTCTATGAGCTGATTAATCTTCTAAAAGAAAAACAGATGTCAGGAGTTCAGATTACGATAGTAACATGGGCACCTGATTTCTATAGATTTGGAGATGCATCATATTGGATGCAGTTACATGAAGATATGTGTCAATCAGGTTTTTATATTAAAACAGTAGAAGAATCATGTGAATGATTTGCTGTTATAGATCAGGAAGTTGTCTGGTATGGTAATATCAATCTTCTAGCGAAGACAAAGGTGGATGATAGTATTATGAGAGTCCTGAGTAAAGAGATAGCCAGTGAATTGATGGAAATTACATTTGGAGATAATGGTT